>Ga0114969_10004640_pt1 | contig 10852 bp, 15 predicted proteins | sample M_130807_MF_Meta_FD_87316 | JGI IMG/M metagenome (GOLD analysis project Ga0114969, IMG submission 87316) | Freshwater microbial communities from Lake Montjoie, Canada to study carbon cycling - M_130807_MF_MetaG | ecosystem: Environmental > Aquatic > Freshwater > Lake | place: Lake Montjoie...
AGGGTGAGCAAGTTAAGGCTGCGGCGGGCCGTCTTCAGGTCATAACCCGACTGCATTTCAAGGCCAGCGCGTTCGTAGGCTTCCTCAAACAGTTCTGGCAGATCAGGTACAACAACAGCCATGGTAGCCTCACTTCATCTTCTTGAGGGTTACTGCAAGGCGAGCGCGTTGGCCCAACTTACCCGGTTTCTTAGCCGCAGCAGCAAGTTTCTTTGCTGGAATGGGTTCACCCGGCTTAGCCTTCAGCGCGGAGCGCAGGGCCCCGGGCTTCTTGATAGCGCCAGCAATCCAATTCTTTGCCATCAGTACACCTTTGCGCCAGATTTACCACGGGTAGCGCAGCCGCAACCGCGAACAGAACCGCCTTTTTTCATCGTCCGCACGGGGCCGTTCATGCTGGGCATAGGGGGCATACCCTGAGAGTATGTTGCGGGGTTAGTAGGCACGATGCGCGAGGGGGCATTTGTAGCCATTTTCATGCCACCCTGCTGCGCCATATCAGCAATGTCCCGACCACGCTGGTTTGTCATATCCGAAGGGGTGGGCATCCCACCCGTAGCCATCTTCTTAGCTTTCTGGCGGTTGCCAAAGAGCTCTTTTGTCATGCTGCCGCGACCGATTGCCATGTTATGCTCCTACACCTACGTCTACCAAATTCAGCATTTCCAAGCCCTCAATGATAAAGCCTTTCTAGTTGGCTTTCCTTTTTCATCTTTCATAGGCCCGGGCATTCCTGACATTCGGGCACAAAAAGACTTGCGCCGTGCGGCGTCTTTAGGAGTTTTCGGGTTTGGGGCGGGCGGCTTCAACCCCGGCTTACCGGGATTGGCCTTGTTGTATGAGGCACGGCCCTTGGCGTTGAGACCGCCAGAGGCACTCTTACCTTCTTTGCGGGTCCAAGCAGGGGTCTTAGCCATAATACACAGTGACACTGGTGACGTTGGTCAGGACTGCGTAAATATTTGAGCCGCAGAGAACGCCCTCGCCCGGAATCAAGTTATAGAATGGTGCTGGGGTTGTGGTGCTTGGGATGTCTAACTCAACCAATGTTGTGCCCCCAGAGCCTCCATCCTTCAGAACCAGTTTTCCAGCAAGGGCTGAGGTAGGGCAGATCGAAAAAGCCTTAATGCGGGAACGGTTACCAAAAACAGAACCAGAGGCAGTAAGGTATGTAGATTTTACGTCAGTTTGCATCGACATCGAAGTCTCCTAAGCATTGGGGATACGGCCCCACTAGGGGGCCGTTCTATGTCAATTATGCCAAGTCTTGTGCTTGGATGTAGCGAACCGTGATCGTACCAACACCGATACCTGTGTTTGCTGACTTTAGCCAAATGCGAACATCTGTAGTGCCAACGTCATCCCAAGCCGCAGCCAAAGAGCCGGGGGTAAGCGAGACAAGGCCCACAGTCATAGCGGTAAGCGGAGCAAGTTCGGTTGCTGTTGCCGAGGTTCCAACGCTCATGGTGTTGGTGGTGTCCCAAGCAACTGTATTTAGCATTTGGATATTTAGGATGTGGCTATTTGCAGGAAGGACAATTACGGTCCCAAGTGCAGTTGCTGTGCTTGCCTGAGTCACCGCGACAGTCTGAGCCATCACTACGTTGCCAACGTTTCGCACGTTAGACCCAAGCGTAGTACCAGTAGTATCAAAGATGTTGCCAGCGCGGATCGGGCCAGAGAATGTAGACTTACCCATTTTGGGTTCCTTTGCACAATGAGCCACTCTGTCTGTGCAGGGTCCGCTGGGTGCGGTCAGGGTGGCAATTAACCCAGTAACCAGTGCAGTGTACATGGTAATAAAACAAAAAGAAAGGGCCGCATAAAGCGGCCCCCTCAAGCAGTTTATTAGAAAACGTAACTCATGCCCCAGGGCAACCGTAAATTCCCAACGGATCTGACACCCCGAAACTGTAACGCTCACGAGCCTTATAGCGAACGTTGCCAGTATCAAAGTCCCCGTCCATTGCAGTCGTCATAGCGGTACGCACAAAGTGCTTCATGCCATTCGGAACGTCAGTGGTCAGGAACCAAGCGTCATTGTCGGTGAAGTAGTGGTTGATAGCATAACCACCGGGGATTGCACCGTTGTTCCGCAATGCGTTGATGTCATTGTCGGCGGTCCCCACACGCTGTTCCGTCTCAAGCAGACGGGTAGCGATGAACTGCGAGGACGACGGAATGATCAGCTTGCGCGGGCGAGCAGCAATCAGCAGACCACGTTCGTCTTTGAACGCAGCGATGTCGATTACGGCCTGCTCGAGAGCAGTCTCATTCAGGTCAACGTCAGTGGTGGGGCGGTTGGAGTTAGTGATACCCGACACTGTGGGGTGCGCAGTGCTGAACAGAGTAACACCGTCACCAGAAGTGAAGGTGGTAAAGCCCGTGTTCAACAACGATGCCGCCTTGACTTGCTTCGTGTAGGCCATGGCGCGAGCCAAAGCTTTCGTGTAGCGAGCCGACAGCGAATCGTACAGGTTGTCTTCCATCGCTTCTTCAGTGATGGCGAAACCCATAGCCACGGTCTCGTGCGTATAACGAGCCGTGAACGCTTCCTGTGCGTTGTCGTAAGTGATTGCAGAACCTTCGTTTTTAACAGGAGCTGCTCCAAAACCGGATAATTTTTGCTCCTCCTCGAATGAACGTTCTGAGTTCTCGGTATCATAGATTTCCGTGTGCTCGTTTTCGTACTTCTTGTATTCCAAACCGAACAGAGCGTTCAAACCGGGAAGAAGTTCTTTGAGAGCCTGTGCGCGTGAAATTGCCATTGATCAGCCCTCCTATCAAACGCCGAGCGAGTTGTAATAAGAATGAACACCTACGTTCATCTTTACGACGAACTCAGGATAATCATCCGACTCAGTACCGCGAACAACGTCAACAATACGCAGAGCGAGAGTCGAAGTTGCAGCGAGCGAAGCACCGTTAGTTCCAACAATCATAACAACGCTGGAAGCGCCCGTCGTGGTGTTGCCACCCGAACCAAACGAAATCGCGGCGTTCTTGCCAACAGCGCCCGGCCAACCAGAGCCAGCAGTGCCAGAGTTGAAGGTACCCAACGCGGCGGACCCTTTGATCTGGAACAACGCGTCCGGATCATCCATAACTTGGATGAATACCTCCGTACCAGAAACAGAGTTGGTAACTGCGTTAGCTGGCAGATATTGGTTCCAAACGGGTTGTTTGGTGCCAGCGTTTACATAACGAGCGCCGACCAAAACACCGATGATACCCGCAGTAGCGTCTGCAGAGGTAGCCGGAATCTTGGTAGAAACTGGAGTTACGGTAACAGCCGAAGGCTGACCAGCCGACGACAGGACGACGAGGTCGCCATTGAAGATAGCTGCGGAGTTGTTTGCAGCAACTTTGTATTCGCGGATTACACCGCCATTGTAGGACTGACCGCCGATAAGATTCAGTGGTTTAAATCCGTAACCAGTAGCAACAGTAGACATATGTCTGCTCCATGCTTAGTGCGGAACTAGATAAGGTTAACCCTTACCAAACGTAGTGCGGGACGAACGCTCTGGCGCGAGGACAGGCATTCGTGGGTCAGATTCGCGGAGGTAGTTACGATCCACGGCTTCCATCTGAGCTTGAGCTTCAGCGGCTTGGCCATAGGTACGGTCCTCTGCAAGGTCGGCAGAAATTGCACAGAGCAAGAGACCACCGACTTCAATGTTCTCAGGAAAGCGCGAGTCGATATCAGTCATAATATGCAACTCGGGAAACTCAATCGCCTTTACAGGCACATAGCCCTCACGGAAACGTTTGGACACATTCGTCATATCACCCTGACCCAAGGCGGCTGTGCGAACCCAACGGAATTTCATTCCGGGACGGGGCTCGGGGGTCGGCAACATAGACTGCCGCTTCCAAGAACTTTTACGCTCTGTGGCTTCGCGGGACTGTGCGACACGTGGTGTACGTTCAACCATTATACGATTCCTTAAGGAGTTGCGCCGCATAAACTTCAGGTTTTAGACCCAGACGCTTGGCGAGTGCGACCTGAGTAGAGGTCAAGACAACTTTGCGGGGTGTAGAGTTGGTCTGACGACCAGCAGGAGCCACCACGGAACTCATTTGACGACGAGGAGTTCTATCCTCAGTTTTCCCATCGTCAAACTTATCTGCAAACACGCGGCGAACCGATGTGTTTATTTGATTATAGTATTCTTCGCTATCTGGCGCAACACCTTGCTTGACAAGACGTTCATGCACGCCATAAGCAAAGCCCGTCATCTCCTCGTCGTCACCAAACCACGGGTTTTCTTGAGCCCAACCCTCTGCACGAGACGAGGGGCGTGGAACTGAGGGACGTCGCGCGGGGGCTTGCGTCTGTTGTTCTTGTGTCGGACGCTGCGGGCGGAATGAGTAAACACGAGATTCCTCGGTCTTCAAATCCATCATGCGAGCTTGCGCTTCAGTCAGTGCATCCCCATCACCAGACTCGTAAGCCGCTTTGAACTGCGCCTTAGCCTGTTCAAGCGCTGTACCAATGCGCTGCTTAGCCTGATCAAGCGACACATCTTCTGTTGCTTCCAGACGGCGGGCCATATGGTCCCGTTCTGCTTTTAGCTTTAGCGCGACATTGATAGCTTCTTCGCGTAGCCGCCCATCTTCTTCCCGAGCACGGCGCTCGGCATGGTAGTCATACTTTAGTTTGTTGATGCGTTTCTTAACCTTGTCGGAATACCCTTCAAGATCTTCGTCATCGTCAGACGCCCCCTGCGTACCCGTAGCTTTCGGCTTACCGCGGTCAGGTTCTGGCGTATCGTCGATGATTTCCAGCTCGATATCGTCGCCTTCGTCATCCATTTGATTATCGGTATTCATGCGCGGCTATACCCCCTTGGGTCTTCGACAACTGCTTCCACAGTGTCATCATTGATAAGACGGAACTCTTTACCCGACACTTTAAAACGCGTGCCTGAGTAAGAACGGAAGATGATAAAGTCGCCTTCAGCGCAGTAAGGGCCATTTGGGAACTTAGCTTTGTCCACGTAGCACTCTGAACCGAGCTTGATCACGTACCCCACAACGGAGGCCGTTTCTTCTTCACGTTTAAGTTTATCGGGGATAAATACGCCGCCCTTGGTGGTGTCACTTAGCTCGGGCACTGCGATTAGGATGTGGTAACCCACTGGGTTAGGTAGCTTCGCAAGGACTTCTGCGTCATCGACTTTGTCAGCCGTATACATTTTAATCTCCGCAACAGTTTTAGGTACTGTCGTTACCTTGCGTGGAACTACTCCACGATGCAGTTAAGTAGTAAGCTAAGTTATCTTACAGTTCAACATACCTTTTCTCTACGTCTTTGATATCTGCTTCAGTGTCGTTCAGTGCGGCATACTCGCCTACCAAACGGCAGTAATCCTCAAAGTTCTTAGCCCCGCCAATGGCGAGGCCCTCCTCGATATGCTTCTTACGTTCGCTAATGCGCCGCAGTAGGGCCAGAAAGATATCACTTTCCATTTGAGGTATTCCGTAGCGTATCCATAGCTAGCTTAGCTCCTTCAAGGGCGTGCTTATGGTGGTTATTCTCCCGCTGCACGCCAACCTGAGCGCCAGCACGTTTGTTTTCAGCCGCCAAACGTTCCCGCTGCAACTCGATGTTTGCTTGATTATTTTCGGCTGCGAGCTCGTTTTTGTACTGGTTATTCTCCCGTTGTATACCAACCTGAGCACCAGCGCGTTTGTTTTCAGACAGTATCCGTTCCCGCTGCAGGTCGATGTTTGCTTGATTGTTCTGCGCCATGACCTGAAGCTTCTTCTCTTCAAGCTGCAACTTACCTTGAACTTGCATCTCTTTGATCTGCAGTTCTTTCTGTTGAATCTGAGTTAGCGGGTCTTGCGCGTCTTGCTGTGCCTGCTGCTGGGCCATATCGAATTTGCTCTTCTCCAGCAGTTTCTGAGCGGCTTGTGCTACAACTTGCGACAGTTGCACTTCGACATCCTCGGGGAGCTGTTCTTCCTCTGCAGGCAGCGGCACGCCGAGTTGTTTCTCGATACCTTTGCGGTACGCCATAGCCAGATGCTCGTTGATGTGGGCGAGCGTGGCTGACTGGATAGCCTGTGCAAACGGAGACTGCCCAATCATCTGCTGTAGTTTGGGGTCTTGCATCGCAGCCATGTGCACGGAGATGTGCGCGTCATGGTCTTGGTACAGGAACGCTTTGATCGGCTCTTGCTTCAGTATTGCCATGTTCTCCGTAACTGGGTCTTTCGGCTTCATATCTGAAGGCAGCTTGATGAGGCTATCTGCGTCCTTGATACCAAGAACTGTCAACATCTGCTGGTGGAGTTTTCCAAGGTCGTAGAGCTGCGGAGCTTGTTGTGCTAGCTGCAGTGCCGCTTGGTACTGCATAATCCGCTGAGCCATAGTAGCAGCGTTAGGGTCCGACACTGGAATAATGTCAACGGGCCCACCAAAGTCCTCTTGGCGGTTGAAGTCGCCCTCAACCTCGTAGTCATACTCAGGAGGCATATACTCTTTGATGATACCCGCTAGCAGACGAAGTTCGTCTTTCATTGCAGCGTGCAAGCGTGCCTGTACCCCTGACATAACCTTTAGGCTACGTTCGAGGATGGCAAGTGTCGTACCTACAGGGGCTTGGCCTCCCATATCACTAATTTTAATGTCGGCTACGGAACCGATACGCCGACCTTCATCGACCACATTTCCAAGCAACGTATAGAGGACAGAAGAGGGTTCCTTATACGGCATAGGAAATAGAGAGTCGCGGAGCGTACCGCCTGCAACGTCTGCATCGCGCCACTCACCGGGCATCAGCGGAGTGTTATCCCCTTTGATACGTAAAGAGCGCGACTTTAGCCCTGCTGGGAGATTTGACAGGGTGCCAGCGTCGATGAGCTGCCGCAGGATCGACGTAGCCGACTTCGCTAAACCACCAATAAGGTGGATCAAACCCGTGCCGTAGAACCCCATACCCGGCAGATACGGGTAGTGCACTACGTGCATACGCTTCTTCTTCGCCTCGTCATCGGCGTACCAATTCCGGCGAATAGACAGAATCGTCTTAGAACTCTTGTCGATAGTTACGACATAAGGCAGGGCAATGCCATCTTCAGAGGCAAAATCACCCGGTAAATCAATGTCCACGTGCATTTCTAGGATAAGATAGCGGTCATCGTCGGTCAAATATGTGGGATCTTGGCCGTCAATTTCGTCGTATTTCTCGTGAATATCGTCACGATCTGGCTCAGGATCAGGCAAATCTACGTCCCGATAGAAGCCCACAGCCTGTAATTTTGCAATTTCATTGGCCGTTTTACGCATCACGTGGGTGAATCGCGGGCAAGTACGTAGGTTAGAGGCCCCATAAGACGCTACCAAATCCTCCGCAGGGACAAAAATAGACACCGGACGCTTCTCTACAGGATCAAAATACAGCTTTTTGAAGGCAGAACCTGCCAAAGGCAGGCGAAACAGCATCTGTTCCATCTCGTTACGGTAGTCAGGCATTATTTCCGTGATCTGGTAGTTCATCTCCTGCTCAACCCGGTACGCTTGGCGCGTTTTCTCTGGGGTAATCTTGCCTACAATCTTACTACGTGCAGGGCCACTGGCAGGCATCAACTCGCCCATAGCCTGCGCTTGAAAACGTACTACCGCTTCGGATAGCATCGGGTGATACACTCCAGATGCCCCAGACCACGGCTGCGTGCGGTCTTCAATCTTCATGCCCAGCAGGTCTAGACCCTTTACATAGGCCATGGACCACTCTTTGCGGCTGTTCTGGTCGGCAAGGAACCCATCAACAAGGTCACTTGAGACGCTACCAAGGTCAGAGTCGTCCATAAACTCCGCTAAGTTTGCATCATGGTCTGCAGCGTCTTCAGAATCAGTACCACCGCCAAAGTCAACGACAATACTGCCGTCTTCTTGCTCGGTTGTAGTTGCTTCGGTGAAGTCAGCGATTGCCACCTCAATATCGTCCGTTCCTGACGAAGCCATCAAGATATCTGACGGTGTCATAGGCTTAGAAATAGCCATGTAAGCAGCTCCCTACAAGTTTAAAGACACTATAGCAGCATTGTATGTGTTTTAGGAAGGGGGATGATGATTGGTTGCGGGAGAAGGACTTGAACCTTCGGCCTTTCGGGTATGAACCGAACGCGCTGCCACTGCGCCACCCCGCTACTAAGGTTTACCGCCCCAAAATCACTCCGTAAAGCCCCAAAGCAGGGCATAGTGTGCTATATTCGCACGTAGAATCTCTTCTTCGACCCGCAAATCGTAAGGAATCTTAGTGCCGCGCAGCATTATACCCTCTTTTACCACGGCTAAGCGCTTTTTCATGCGTACATACTCTTCCCGCACCTCTGTCGGCGGGGGCGGGACTAGCTCTTCAAACATTTGGGCGAGTTTTCCGCATATTTGTACCTGCCGTCGTAAACGTAGGCTTTGTGGTGTTCAACTTGGGCTTACGCGGCACTTTTGTGGGCTTTGTGACCCGGGTCCCCCGGGTTGGTTTCATCAGTCCTGCCATTTTACACCTCAATAATACTCTACCCGGCGCTGATACGGCAGCTCTTCGTCACGCTCGTCGGTCGGAAGCCGGATGAAACCGCCTTGGCGGAATCTTAACAGAGCCATCACTGTCGAGTCTACTAAGTCGTCATGGCTAGCAAACGGAAATCCTGCCAGCTCCTCGACAACTTCCTCTGCCCAGCGGGTCTGCGGCACCCACACAAGCCCTGACGAAATAATATCCGCAACAGAGTTCAAGCGGGCCATCTTGTCGCCTGTGCCACGGTGCGGCGTAAACTCTTGCACGAGGATGCCCATGCGGCGAAGCTCCTGATATATAGCCGTCCCCGCAGACTTTTTCTCGACGATGAAGGCATCGGGCTCCCACTCTTCATTCTCCTCAAGGCACAGAGCTTTGAGCTCAGGAAACTCCATACGCCGCTTGATAGAGTTCAGCAGGATTATGTGCTTCTCGTCCCGTGCGTGCTCATTAGCAAATATGCCCCATGTTGTAAGGGCCGTGTAGTCGGCACGATTGTTAGTCTCGGCAGCGGCGTCCAAGGACATAATGATGTACTCGCATTTTGGCGGGTCTTCGTCTTCCCACCACTGCCACCAATCTCGTTTGACGATTGCGGCCTCTTCAGCCGTGGGCTGCTGCTGGTACTGAGAGTTCCACTGAAACACAGGCATAGACGCCTTAGTCCGTAGCAACGCAGGTATGTCAAAGAACTCTGGCCAGAGCGCCTTCTGGACGATGTCCATGTCGCCCGTGTTTTCGTTAAACACTTCCTTCTCGAAGATAGCAGGAAACTCAATCACCTCGTACTGATCTGAGCCCTCGTTCTGGGTCATGTCGCGGATCACGCGCCCAGTCAGGTCATCCATGTGCCAACGAGTTTGCACGATAGCCACACGCCCACCGGGCATCAGACGAGTACGGGCACCGTATGTGAACCACTCATATGCCTTCTCGAAGGCTTCAAACCCCCCGTTCAAAATCGCTTGTTCCGAGTGTGGGTCATCAATCAACAAGAGGTCAGCACCGCGGCCAGCAATAGAACTGCCGATACCACAGGCAAAGTACTCGCCCCCAAAGTTTGTGTTCCACCGCCCCGCAGACTTACTGTCCGTGGCAAGCCCCACGGCTGGAAAGATGTTTTTAAACTGTGTGGTGGCTATGAGGTTTCGGACCTTTCGGCCAAAGTCCACGGCTAGGTCCGTGGTGTGGGACACCATCATCACCTTCTTACCCGGATTCCGCCCAAGAAACCACGCAGGGAAGTAGATGGAAACAAGCTGACTCTTACCGTGCCGCGGCGGGATGTTAACGCACCCGCGGTCTTTTACCCCACTCTCTAAGTCCATGAGCATATCTGCAAGGATGCGGTGGTGTCGGCCCACTTTGTACGTGTGGTCCATGTATAGGCAGAACTCAATTAAGTCGTCGTGTGCCTTCTGCCGCTCCCGCCGTGAGGCAAGCTCGTCTACCAGCTTGTTTAGCTCATCAACTTCTTCAGGAGACATACTGTCTACCTGCGACAACAGCAGGTCGAGCTCATCTTCGGAAAAATCTACGGTATTACTCGTCATAAGATGTTTCTACTGATTCTGCGGTGCCTAACATCTCGTCCAGATCAAGCGCTTGGCCGTCAATGGTTATCGGCTCTTCTTCCGGCGTTACGTCCCGCAGGGCTTGCAGGCGTTGTTTTAGTTTAGAACGCAGGTCGTCTGTAGATTGGTGCGTCACGGTGATTTCCGTTTTCTCAGTGAAGAGGCCCACATCGCCGATTTTACCCAAAAGCTCCAACGCCTTGATCCGCACCTTGGGGTCTGGGTTTTCCGTCTCTTGGACGAGCTTGTTGGTAACGAGGTGCCTGATCTGGGTCGCAGAGGTCACGATAGAGTGTGCGTAGTTCTTTAGAATCTGCTGAGTCAACAGCAGCGCCTGTGGGGTTAGTTGCGCCACGTTCTTCACCGTTGCTTTCTTGTTGGTTGCTGCCGGATTGGTTGAGAAAGCCGCAGCGATGGTTGCTGCAGCCTGCTTGTCCTCGTCCGTAAGTTCTTTGATTTTAAGGCCATGCCCGGCCAACACCTCAACCGTTCCGCACGCTGCATCCACTTTATCTAATAGCCCGGTTTGGGGCCCGGGGTCTGCACCGGGGGGTGTTTTGTCGTCAGGTGTGATGCGCACGGATGGTATCCGAGTTGTTAGGTTGTACCGTGTGGTGCGGTATACATAGCCCCACATTTTCTTACATATACCCCCCTTTGTTCTCTTTTGGGAGTCCCTTGTGGGGGTGTTTTATATTTGAGGGGGGTGGGGTGTCTGCAGGGCCGAAAATGCTTAGGGGGGAG
>Ga0114969_10004641_pt1 | contig 10852 bp, 8 predicted proteins | sample M_130807_MF_Meta_FD_87316 | JGI IMG/M metagenome (GOLD analysis project Ga0114969, IMG submission 87316) | Freshwater microbial communities from Lake Montjoie, Canada to study carbon cycling - M_130807_MF_MetaG | ecosystem: Environmental > Aquatic > Freshwater > Lake | place: Lake Montjoie...
CCTCACGTTCACCACGCCCGTCGATCGCGCGATCGCCGAAAAACCCGAGAGCTACAGCGTATCCGGTTTTACCTATCTCTGGCATAAAGAATACGGCAGCGCTGCTTCAAACCGCGCCGGTTGCCCCGTCCGCAAAGTCGTCGTCGCCCCCGATGGCCTCAGCGTGCGCCTCGCCAACATTTGCCTACGGGAGGGCTACATTCACGAAATCAAAGCGGCCGGCCTCCGCTCCGCGCAGGGCAAGGAGCCCCTCCTCCACCCCATCGCTTACTACACACTCAACCGTTTCCCGGACGGCAACCGCATCATCCCACTCGAGGTCAAAGAGGCCGAACTCTGCGTCGCGCCGATCCCCGCCGTCGCGAGTGCAAACACGAAGAAACACCCGACAAAAGCTCCTGCCGAGTGGGGTAACGACGGCGACATGACCATCGTCCTCGGTACGCAACCCGGCCTGAAATTTGATCAAGCACTGCTCACGGTAAAAGCCGGCGCCCGCATCCGCCTCGTGTTCCGCAACACCGACGACATGCTCCACAACGTCGTCCTCTGCGCCCCCGGCAAAGGCGAATCCGTCGGCAACGCCGCGCTGGCCCTCGGCGTCGACGGTGCCGCCAAAAACTACGTCCCCGACACCGCCGACGTGCTCTTCCACAGCGCCCTCGTGCTGCCCGAAACGAGCGACACCATCTTCTTCAACGCCCCGACCGCCCCCGGCGACTACGATTACCTCTGCAGTTTCCCCGGCCACTCCGCGTTGATGAAGGGAATTCTTCGCGTGGAAGCCAAGTAACGCGAAACGAGGGCGCGGTCCCCGACCCGCCCTTCCCATCGGGGGTAGGAGCCCGCTTGCGGGCGATCTTCGGCTATTGTCCGCTTGCTTTATCCTTACTCCTTACTTCACGGTAAGGCAATGGAAACCACCGTCACCTCCAAAGGCCAGCTCACCTTGCCGCAAGAGATCCGCCACGCGCTCGGCATTGACGCCGGCACGGTCCTCGAGGTCGAGCTCGGCACCAAGGGGAGCATCGTCCTCCGCAAAAAACCCACTCCGGGTTTCTTCGACCAATTCGTCGCGCTGCAGGCTGACCGCGCCCCCTATCCTACTGGCGATGCAGCCCGCGAGGCCCTCCGCGTCGCCGAGGATCAGGGCTCCTTTGAGGCCACACCCGCCGCAAAAAAACGCCGCACCACCCGTTAAGCCATGGCCATCGCCCTCGATTCCAACATCCTCATAGACGTCCTCGGGCAGTCCTCCGAGCACACGCCCCACGCCGTCGAGGCCCTCAATACCGCGCTCTCCCGCGGTGCCCTCGTCATCTGCCCGGTCGTCGCCGCCGAAACCTCCCTCTATTTCGCCACCGCCGAGGACACTGAAGCGACGCTCAAGCGCATGCAAATCCGCCTTGCGCCTTTCGGCTGGCGCGACCTGCACCTCGCCGGCCGCATCTTCCTCGAATACCGCAAACTGTCTTCCAAACCGCGGCATCGCGTTGTCGCCGACTTCCTCGTCGCCGCCCACGCCTTTTATCACGCCGATGAACTCATCACGCGCGATCGCGGCTTCTATCGGCACTATTTTCCCAAGCTGAAAATCACCCACGTCGGCCCGCCGGAAACTTCCTGACGATGTCCACCCCGCTTCCGCCACTCCCATCCGAACCGCGCCCCGGCCGCTACCGCCACTACAAGGGCAACGAGTATCGCGTGCACCATCTCGCCCGCCACTCAGAGACCCAGGAAGTCCTCGTCGTCTATCAAATGCTCTACGGCGACCATGGTTTCTGGATCCGGCCACAAGCGATGTTCATCGAAAGCGTCACCCTCGACGACGGTCGGCGCGTGCCGCGTTTCGCCTACGTCAGCGCGGACTAACGTGGCCGGGCGTTCGCCCGCGTGGCGAGCGCGATGATTTTCATCGTCGCACCCGTTACGCGCGGCTGAAATTACATCAGCGCTTACTTCCCCATGCCTACTCTCCGTCCCTTCCTCCGCCTTACTTTCACCGCGTGCCTCTCGCTCGTCCTCACACTCGGCACCCGCGCGCAAACTCCCGCCCCCGCCACCGGCACCATCGAGGGCCGCGTGAAAAACGCCGTCTCCGGCGATTACCTCAACAACGCCCGCGTCTCCCTCAAGGGCACCGAGTTCGTCGCCCTCACCGATGAGAGCGGCACCTTCCGCCTCGCCGGCGTGCCCGCCGGCGCCGCCACCCTCCGCGTGCGCTTCGCTGGGTTCGACGATCAGGAAGTCCCCCTCACCATCACCGCCGGCCAAACCGCGCAACGCGACATCACCCTCGCCAGTCAGGCCCGCTACGGCGAAACCAACTCCACCGTCAAAATGGACGCGTTCACCGTGCAATCGAAGAAAGAAACCGATGCCGCCGCCATCGCCGTCAACGAGCAGCGCGTCGGTCTCAGCCAGAAGAGCGTCATCTCCGCCGATCAGTTCGGCACCCTCCCCGATTCCAATCCCGGCGAACTCATGAAATGGCTCCCCGGCGTCAGCGTGGAGTATTTTGCGAACAACATCGTCGGCGTCAGCGTGCGCGGTTTCGACGCTGTCAACACCGAGATCCGCTTCGACGGCCTGCCCACCGCCTCCGCCTCCACCTCCACGCTCGGCACCGGCAACCGCGACCGCAATTTCGAGATGATGGGCTCCTCCTCCGCCGACATCTCGCGCGTCGAGGTCCGCCTCCTCCGTACGCCGGAAGACAGCGCCAACGCGATCGGCGGCTCCGTGAACATGATCCGCCGCTCCGCCTTCGAGGCGAGCCGCGCCCGCTTCACTTACAACGCCCTCTTCACGACCGACCACGAATCCTTCGCCCTCGGCGCCCGCTCCGGCATCCGCGACACCCGCGTCCCCGGCTGGCGCCCGAATCTCAAGGTCACTTGGACCGATCCCGTGTCCAAGACTTTCGGTTACGCGCTCACTTTTAACCACAACGACGTGCTCGCCCGCGTGCACTGGTCCTTTCCCACCGTGAATTTCGGCACCGCCGATCAGGCCGCCGCCGCCCGCGCCCGCCTCGCCGCCGGCAAACCGCTCACCACCGTCAGCGCCGCCAATCCGCTCCCGACCACCGAGGGGCTGCACGACAATCCGAAACAGGACATCACCGACAGCGCGTCCGCGAAATTCGACTGGAAGCCGACGCGCGAGCTCAAGGTGGCCTACTCCATCAGCGGCGGCCGTTACCAGGAGCGCGCGGGCGACGACATTCGTTTCACTTGGAACACGGGTGCGCAGAGTACCGCCGTGACCGCCGCCGTCCTCGACGCCCCGCTGGGCGCCCCCGGCACGAACGACGAGCACTCCGTCTACGGCAATCTCGGCACTGGCTCCATCCGTTACGACCTGCGCGAAGCGTGGCGTAATGGACAAAAAGATACGTTCACGAACGCCCTCGATTCCGAGTGGCGCCGCGGGGACTGGCAGCTTAATGCCGCCGGCTCGTTCTCCCGCTCGCGCCACACCTTCCGCGACACCGACGACGGGTTCTTCGGCAGCAACACACTCTCCGGCTCCACGCTCCCGCTGACGGGCCTCGGCACCGGCACCGCTTCCCGCCAACTCATCACCCTCAACTTCCTCGACAACGGGCCCCAGTTCAACGCCCGCACCATCAAATCCCTCGCCTTCACCCCCGCCGTGGGCACCACCGCTGCGATCAGCGGCCCGGAGATCAATTGGCAGGACCCTGCCAACATGACGATCGGCGGCGCCGTCTCCCGCTCCGGAAAAACCGAGGAGTCCATCGCCGCCCTCCGCCTCCGCGCCAAACGCACGTTTTCAATCGCCCAGAACCCGTTCTCCGTCCGCCTCGGCTACGACTTCGACGAACTTTTTCGCAACGTGCAGCGCTACGATTCCAATCTCTGGACCTTCGTCGGCCCCGACCACCTCGCCGCCACCTCCGACGACCACGCCGCGCAGATCGCCGCCGTCAATGTCCTCCCCGAACGCGACACCTACTACGATTTCCCCGCCGTCACGCGCACGAGCATGCGCCGCCTCTACGCGCTCTACCAAGAGCATCCCGATTGGTTTCAATACCGCGACGCCGAGTCCTACCGCTTCTCGACCACCGAGCCCTACGAGGTCAACGAGCGCACCTCCGCCCCATGGCTGGAGTTCAGCGGCGCACTTTTCCGCAACCGCCTCACCTACTCCGGCGGCGTGCGCTACGAACGCGCCGCAGCTGTCGCCCTCGGCAGCCTCGACCGCGGCGCGCGGTACGTGACGAGCCGCGGCCTCGTCGATCAAAGTCTCGCCGGCAACCAAGCTCGCTACCTGCGCAAGGGCGCGCGCGGCACCGGCCAAAACGAGGGCTACTTCCCGAGCCTCCAGCTCAACTACAGCCTCCGCGAAAATCTCCTCTTCCGTATCGGCTGGGCCAAGACGCAGGCCAAAAATCGTTTCGGCCGCGCGATCATCCCGAGCACGAGTCTCGACTACAATCCCGTCACCACCGGCACCTACGCCGGTCTCGCCGTCGGCACCGCCAACCGCCCCAACCCCGCGCTCCGCCCTTGGTCCGCTAATAATTACGAGGTCCACTGCGAATACTACACCGCGCAGGGCGGCGTCATCAGCCTCGGTGGTTTCGTCAAAGACATCAAAAACGTCCAGGTGCAGCAGCTCATACTTCTGGATACGCCCGAAAAACTCGCCGCCCTCGATCTCGAACCGTCGTTCCTCAATTTCCAGAGCACCACGTGGATCAACCAGGGCATCGGCCAGGTAAACGGCGAGGAGCTCTCCATCCGCCAGCCGCTCGACCACTGGCTCCCCGCCTTCGCCAAGGGCCTGAGTCTCACCGCCAGCTTCAACCACAACCACCTCGCACGTTTCAACTATGCCGCCGGCAACATCGGCAGCGATTTCCAGAACTACTACGAAAACCAGTTCAAGAGTTCCGTGCGTTACAACCGCGGCAAGCTCGGCGCGACCGTCGGCGTCATCCGCAACGGCCGCGTCTATCGCCAGCGACTCGACATCGCCGCGTCTGCGACCAATCCCGCCATCCGCGGCGACAGCTTTTTCCCGCCCTACACGACCGTCGATTTCAGCGTCGAATACAGCGTCACCCGCTGGGCCCGTCTCTTTGTCTCCGGCCGCAACGTCACCAACGCCCAAAAGACACGCTACCGCGTCGTCGACGGCGCCCCCGACTGGAGCCGCTTCGCCATCGCAAACAATCTCGGCTTCACCTACTCCGCCGGCGTCACCGGAGGCTTCTAAGATTCAGGCAGACTGCAGTCCGCCGTTCTACCCCACCCCGCACCCCGTAGCGGCGAGCGCCAGCAAGCCGTCCGTCGCCCACGCCCCGTAGCGGCGAGCGCCAGCAAGCCGTCCCCCACCCAGTCCCACGCCCCCGCACCCCGTAGCGGCGAGCGCCAGCAAGCAGTCCGTCGCCCACGCCCACGCCCCGCCCCCGTAGCGGCGAGCGCCAGCAAGCCGTCCCACGTTTTGTCATTGCCCGAAGCCCCCGGCGACGCGGCAATCTCTTAGCTCCGCGCCCATGCACGTCCTCATCGCCTTCGACAAATTCAAAGATTCGCTCACCGCGCCGCACGCGTGCGCACTCACCGCCGCCGCCCTACGCGAACGTCACCCCGATTGGACACTCGACCTGTGTCCGCTCGCCGACGGCGGTGACGGCTTTTGCGAAATCCTCACGCGCGCCGCCGGCGGCATCGTCGAAACGCACACCGTCACCGGCCCCCGCGGCACCCCCACGCCCGCCACCATCGGCTTCGTCCCCCTCGCCAACATCCCCAGCCCCGCCCGCACCCTCCTGTCATTGGACATGGGTCATGGGTCATTGGACGTTCCCCCGACCGTCGCCGTCGTGGAGATGGCCACCGCCTCCGGCCTCGCCCTCCTCCCTCCCGACCAACGCGACCTGTGGCACACCACCACCGTCGGCACCGGTGAACTCATCTGTCTCGCCGCCGCCCGCCCCGGCGTCACCGCCATTCTCCTCGGTGTCGGCGGCAGCGCGACCAACGATCTCGGTCTCGGCGCCCTCACCGCCCTCGGCCTCATCTTTCACTCCGCCGACGATACGCCCGTCTCCCCTCCCATCCCCGCGCACTGGCCCCGCGTCACCCACCTCACCGGCTGCCTTTCCCTCTCCCGGCCCCAGACCCCAAGCCCCGCCTCCATCCCTTCCCGCCCCGTCTCCTCCGACTCCTTTCCTAACGGCCCGCTCCCACCGATCCGCATCGCCTGCGACGTCAACAATCCCCTCCTCGGTCCCCGCGGGGCCGCCGCCACTTTCGGCCCCCAAAAAGGCCTGCGCCCCGCCGACCTCGCCCGCCTCGATCACGAATGCGCGCGCCTCGCCCACCTCCTCTGCGCGCACACCGGCCGCCCCGGCTCTCTCATGGATCTCCCCGGCGCCGGTGCCGCTGGCGGCATTTCCTTCGGCCTCATGGCGGCCACCGATGCGAAACTCCTCCCAGGGTTCGATCTCGTCTCCGCATGGCTCGACCTCGAACGGAAACTCGCCGCCGCCGATCTGGTGATCACCGGCGAAGGCAGTTTCGACGACACTTCGCTCACCGGCAAAGGTCCCGGCGCCGTCGCCGCCCGCGCTCTCGCCCTCGGCAAACCCGTCCACGTCTTCGCCGGTGCCGTCTCCCTACTCAAACCCCGCGACCACCTCACCCTTCACGCGATCACGCCCGCCGGCACCCCGCTCGCGCAAGCCCTGCGCGCAGCCCCCGAACTCCTCACCGCCGCCGTCCGCCAGTCCCTCTGACCGCGCTTCGCGCGTCCATCATCTGTAACCTCGCGGGCGAAAAAACCCGCCATCCCGGCTGACGCTCGTCCGCGCGTTCAGTACGCTCTTCGCAGTTCCGGCGCGCTTTTGGACGTGACCGCGCCCCGCTGCGCAGCCCACTCTCAATCACCTTTATGTTCGGCGCGCTCCGTCTCCCGTTCTTCCAACCTCTGCTCCCGCTGCTCGTGCCGCTGCTCGGTCTCTTCGGTTGCAGCGCGAGCCAGCCGCCGACTCCGAAGCCCTCCGCTCCGTTCGTCACCCCGAAGATTACGGTCACGCCCCCGCTCGCGCCGATAGAAAAACCCGGCCCGCTCCTCCTCGGCATCGACGTCCTGGAGGCCGACGGTTTCGCCGCCGTGAAAGGCAAACGCCTCGGCCTCCTCACGCATCCTGCGGGTGTTAATCGCCGCGGCATTCCCACCGCCGATATCCTCCGCCGCGCTCCCGGCGTCAAACTCGTCGCCCTTTTCGCCGTCGAACACGGCATCAACGGCGAATTTCCCGCTGGGAAAAACTTCAACGACTACAACGACAAACGCACCGGCCTCCCCGTCCGGACGCTCTACGACGGCAAGACTCGCAAGCCTACCCAAACCCAGCTCAAGGACCTCGACGCCCTCGTCGTCGATCTGCAGGACATCGGCACACGCAGCTACACGTTTATCAGCGCCATGAAGGGCGCCATGTCCGCCTGCTTTGAATACGGCGTCGAAATCATTATCCTCGATCGCCCCAATCCGCTGGGCGGCCTCAAGGCCGACGGCCCGCCCATGGACGCCGACCTCCTGAGCTACGTCGGCGCCTTCCGCGTCCCCTACGTGCACGGTCTCACCATGGGCGAACTGGCCCGCATGACGAAAGACGCCCCCGAGGCACCCGGCCGTCACGCCCTCACCGACGCCCAACGCACGAAAGGCAAACTCACCGTCATCCCCATGCGCGGCTGGACCCGTTCGATGCGCTGGACCGAGACCGGCCTCACCTGGATTCCCACCTCGCCACTCATCGCGGATTTCGAAGCCGTCAAGGGCTACCCGATGACCGGCCTCGGCTGCGAACTCGGTGGCTTCAAACACGGCGTGGGTTCGCAATACCAGTTCCGCGGCGTGCTCCACCTCACGACCAAGATCGACGTCTACGAAAAAGAACTACGGGCCCTCAACCTCCCCGGGATCGACTTCCGCCGCGTCAGCGCGCCCAACACCAAGACCGGCAAAGCCGGCACCGGACTCTACATCGAGATCCGGGACTACGACGCCTGGCGCCCCACCGAGCTGAACTTCCATCTCATGCGGCTCGCCTGTAAACTGGAACCCAGAAATCCGTTTACCTTCGCCCCCACTCCGCAACGCAGCCTGTTTCTCAATCTGCTGGGCTCGCGCGCGTTCTTCAATGACCTCGCCGCCAACGGCAAAAACACCGACATCGAGCGATGGCTCAAACAGTGGCGGGAGCAGGCGAAAATCTACCAGCAGCAGAGCCAAAAATACTGGCTCTACCGCTGACGCGTCTTGTGCCTGTAAGCCCGGCGAAGCATCCGAGGGGATTCCCGAACCACCAGCCCGTCCCGCCCCCACCGATCTCACAACGCCCACGGGCTTTCTCACCGCACGCGCCAGCCTGCTCGCGTTTATTCCCCATGCCCTCGTCGGCCGCCTCGCCTTCCTCGGTCGTGGCGGCCTCGTTATTAACGGCGCACGGCTGATAATGAGCGCGCACCTCGACGAAACGCCCTTCCTCCGCCTCATTCTCCACCATGGCTCCTCACGGAAAAATCCTACGCCTCCCGCCGAATCGCGTGTGGCGCACCTATCTCGGCGGCCGCACCCTCGACGAACTCGCCTCCGAGGTGGGCGGGCACGTCCCTGTGCCCGCATTCTCCCCCGCCGACACCCACTTCCCCGAGGACTGGATCGCCTCCACCACCCGCGCCATCAATCCCCCCGACGCCACCCGCCACACCGCCTCCGCCTCTCACCTCTCAGAGGGCCTCTCCGCTGTCCACTGTGGCGACGACCCGACGCCGTATAATTTCGCCGACCTCCTCGCCGCCGACCCGGCCTACTACCTCGGCGCCGCGCACGCCGCCCGCTTTGGCGCCAGTCCCCAGCTCCTCGTCAAGTTCCTCGACCCCTCGATCCGGCTCCATCTCCAGGCTCACCCGACGGCGGCGTTTGCCCAAAAATTCCTCAACGCCCCTTCGGGAAAAACCGAGGCCTACCACCTCCTCGCCATCCGCGACGATCTTCCGCATCCCCCGTATCTCTATCTCGGATTCCAGCGACCTCCCTCCCGCGACCAACTCCGCCACCTCATCGCAACCCAAGACATCGCCGGCCTCGAAGCCTGTTTCGACCGCATCCCGGTCAAAGTCGGGGACACCCTGATCGTCCCCGGAGGCGTACCCCACGCCCTCGGCCCGGGTCTCCTGCTCGCGGAAATCATGGAGCCCAGCGATCTCGTCGTGCGCTTCGAATTCGAACGCGGCGGCTACACCCTCCCCGAGAGCGCGCGCTTCATGGGCCGTGGCCTCGAGTTCTGCCTCGATGTCTTCGATTTCAGCCGCTGGTCCCGCGAGCGCGTGGCGACCGAAGCCTTTTGTCCCCCGCGCCGCGCCCGCGCGCTCGGCCCCGACTCCTTTCAAGACGCGCTCATCGGCGCCGAACGCACGCCCTGCTTCCGTATCCGCAAAAGCCATCATCGCGGCCCCGTCACCCGCCACGATCGCGAGTGCTTCATCGGCATCGTCACCGCCGGCACCGGCACCCTCTCCGTCGGTGATGAGACTCTCGTCCTGCGTCCCTTCGATAAAATTTTTGTCCCCGCCGCCCTCGGCCCGTGGCAACTCAACCCGTCGCCCACGCTCGACCTCCTCGAGTGCCTCCCACCCGCCGCCTGACCCGCTACTTTGCCCGCATAAATCAGATTTCCGCTTGCGGCCCAGCCCGCCCCTCACGTCACTAGACCCGTCACTAGTCATTAGACATTAGTCATTGGTCATTCCCCCTCTCTGCCCTTCTGCCCTCAACCCTCCGAAAACAAATACGATGCCACGTCCAGTCACGCTGTTCACCGGCCAATGGGCCGACCTCCCCCTCGAAAAACTCGCGCCCCTCGCCAAAAAAATGGGCTACGATGGCGTCGAACTCGCCTGCTGGGGCGACCACTTCGATGTCGATGTCGCCGCCACCTCCAAGAAATACGTCCACGAAAAATGGGCGATGCTCAAGGACCACGGCCTCACCTGCTACGCCATCTCCAGCCATCTCGTCGGCCAGGCCATCTGTGACCACATCGACGAGCGCCACAAATCCATTCTCCCCGCCGATGTCTGGGGCGACGGCGACCCCGAGGGCGTCCGCAAGCGCGCCGCCAAGAAGATGATCACCGCCGGTAAAGCCGCCCGCGCCTTCTTCGACGCCAAACCCGGCAATAACGGCAAGGACGACTACCCGGCCGTCGTCAACGGCTTCACGGGTTCGTCCATCTGGCACTCCATTTACGCCTTTCCGCCCACGTCCCAGGCGTACTGGGACGCTGGTTACACCGACTTCGCCAAACGTTTCGGCCCCATCCTCGAGGCCTTCGAGAAATCCAACGTCAACTTCGCCCTCGAAGTTCATCCTACCGAAATCGCCTTCGACATCGCCAGCGCCCAACGCGCGATCCAAGCCGTCGGCGGCCACAAACGTTTTGGGTTCAACTACGACCCGTCCCACCTCGGCTACCAAGGCGTCGACTACGTGAAGTTCATCCGCGCCTTCGGCCCCCGCATCTTCCACGCCCACATGAAGGACGTCTGGTGGGGCCACGGGGACGGCACCGTCGGCGTCTTCGGCGGCCACGTCAGCTTCGGTCACCCGAGCCGCTACTGGGATTTCCGCTCGCTCGGCCACGGCGACATCAACTTCGAGGAAATCATCGTCGCCTTGAACGACGTCGGCTACCGCGGCCCCCTCTCCGTCGAGTGGGAAGACAGTCGCATGGACCGCGTCCACGGCGCCGCCGAGGCTTCCGCCTTCGTCCGCAAAGTCGACTTCCCCTCCAGCAGCA
>Ga0114969_10004643_pt1 | contig 10851 bp, 7 predicted proteins | sample M_130807_MF_Meta_FD_87316 | JGI IMG/M metagenome (GOLD analysis project Ga0114969, IMG submission 87316) | Freshwater microbial communities from Lake Montjoie, Canada to study carbon cycling - M_130807_MF_MetaG | ecosystem: Environmental > Aquatic > Freshwater > Lake | place: Lake Montjoie...
GACGACAGGCAGAATGGGAAATGCATTGAACATGCCGTCGTGACAATCTTCGGCAGAATCGCAAGTTTCCTTTCATTCAAAGGCACGTTTTGCGGGGCGTTTGTTTCGATTCTTCTGGTTCTTCTGACCGTCATCTTTCTGGTTCTTCTGACCGTCATCTTTCTGGTTCTTCTGACCGGCTTGCCGCACGTGAGCGGGACGGACCGACGCAGGAGTCTCTCCTCGAACAAGCGTTATTGAAGTCAGAACAGCCACGCTCAGGGCTAGGGCAAAATAAACTTTCATGGCAAATCCTCCGGGGTAAGGTTCAACGTCAGGTCAGGAGGTCAATTCAGGAGAGAGTTCGCTGATCCAATAGCGACTCGTAATCAAAACTCTATTCAGTCCACACCGCTTGGTCAAACATCTGCCGCACATTTTGGCTCTGTCTTTCGAACTGCCTTTTGAGTGCGGTGCCGTCCATGGCATTCGCGATCTGGCCCATTCCGATTTTTACAAGTGCTGTTCAATCGAAAACAGAAAGAGTGTTCGCGAGCATTGCTAACGCAGTCGTCGGGCCTGGCTATTTTGAGTCTCCGGCCAGAGCCCGGCATGGCTGAAGAAAAATATTTTCGCTGCACTGTTTCAACCTCATCGACACCCTAACTCCTTCGCTCTCAATGCGTTGAGTGCCGTGCGACAGAATCGGCTGAGAATTTTTATCTGCCTAACGCTGGATTTTTTTCTCCGCTGCCAAATAGGCTAAAGCCTGTGTTTCTGTGTGTGTCCTAAAATCATTGGAGTCTCTCTATCGATGCCTATGCGTACACTCTTATTAGCCCTTGCGCTGTCGGTTTTTTCCTGCACGGTTCAAGCACAAACTGCTACTACTTCTACAACCACCACTGCCCAGCAGGACGCTGAAACAATGGCACGCACTGGAGTCCTAAGGCATTGCGGACGCTCTGGCGGGGCCGTTGAGGGAATTGGTTTTGGGCAAAGCCGGGAGTCGGCAATCCGCAATTGCTGCTACTGGGGAAATCGCAAGGCCAAGGAGATCGGCACCTGCCGAGGCCCACGCGGCTGGTTTGCCTGCGTGCGCTATTGGTAGGTTCACCCCGTGGTAGACTCACCCCGCACACAATAGCCAGTAGCCAACCGGCCTATCGGTGCGAAACAAGATTGGGCTCCTGCCTGCCCGGGCAAGAGGGTGGTGTTATCGTTACGGTAAACAATCCCTTTCAAACGCACCGGCCGGACGTCGCAGGATGAAACGCGTTTTAGAACTTTCTGCCAACGCCTTTCCGCTCTGGGTGCTGGCTGCCTGCACTGCGTCGCTCTTGAAGCCCGAACTCTTCACGTGGTTTCGGGGCGAGGCAATCATCGTGGGACTAGCTGTGATCATGCTCGGCATGGGGATCACGCTCTCGTTGGATGATTTTGCCCGTGTCTCCTCGCGGCCTGCAACCGTGGCTGCTGGCTGTATCGCACAGTTTCTCATCATGCCCACCACCGGCTGGCTCGTGGCGTCGCTGATGGACTTAGAAACTCCCTTTGCTGTGGGCCTGATCCTTGTAGCGTGCTGCCCCGGCGGCACGGCCTCGAACGTCGTTACCTATATTGCAAGGGCAGATGTTGCGCTCTCGGTGGTGATGACAACCTGCACCACGATCGGGGCAGTCGTCCTCACGCCGTTGCTCACCAAGTTGCTTGCCGGTCGGCTCATTGAAGTGGATGCACTGGGACTTTTTTTCTCCACCCTGCAAGTGGTGGTATTGCCAGTGGCGGCCGGCGTGGCGATCAACCGCTGGCTGCCACGCACAACGCAAGCCATAGCGCCAGTGGCACCGCTGGTGAGCGTGATCCTGATTGCAATGGTATGCGCGAGCATCATCGGCCAGAATGCCGCGGCTGTAGTCTCAAGTGGTCCTAAGCTGTTGGCCGCCGTTACCCTGTTGCACACAACGGGCTTTGTTGTTGGGTATCTCTTTGCGCGATTGTTGGGCTACGAAAGCATCGTTTCGCGAACCATCTCAATCGAGGTGGGGATGCAAAACTCCGGGCTGGGTGTGGTGCTGGCCACGAAACATTTCCCCGCCGAACCGCTGACGGCCGTCCCCTGCGCAATCTCCAGCGTGATCCACTCCGTAATCGGAAGCATGCTGGCTGGCTGGTGGCGGCTCGAAAAACCACTACTCAAAAGCCGCTTGTGGGTATGATTGGTATGATAGTCGAGTGTATCCTAGAGTTTTATCTGTGGTTTTATTCCCCTTGCTCCACCACAAGAAAGTGAACGCTGACAGATGATACGACGTCGACCGTGGATGCTGGCACTGCCCCTTATGCTCGCTGGTCTGTTGGCGGGGTCTGTGCAAAGTGCCGAACCTTTGCTGCAGTTGCGCAGTGGTGATCGGATTTCCTTTATCGGCAACACGCTCGCCGACCGCATGCAGCACTCGGCATGGCTGGAGACCTACCTCCACGCTCTCCATCCTGATCTGGACCTTACAGTTCGCAACCTCGGCTTCTCCGGCGACGAGTTGAAACTCCGCCAGCGCGAGGAAAATTTCGGTAGTCCCGACCAATGGCTAGCCAAGACCAAGGCGAATGTGGTCTTGTCGTTCTTCGGCTACAACGAAGCCTTGCGTGGGCCGGCCGGCTTGGAGGCCTTTCGCAGAGACCTTGCCGAAACAATCGATGGGATGCGCAACCAAAAATACGACGGTGAGTCTGCGCCGCGACTCGTGTTCTTTTCCCCGCTGGCCCACGAAAACCTAAAGAGTCCAAATCTGCCAGACGGAGCGGCCAACAATGAGAACCTGTTGCTCTACACACAGGCCATGCAGGAGGTCTGCAAAGCCAAGGACGTTGCCTGTGTCGATCTCTTTACGCCCACGCGTCAAATGTATGCCACTGCTCCCAAGCCGCTCACTCTCAACGGCATCCATCTGCTCGATCATGGCGATCGAGCCGTGGCCGATCTGATCGTGAAGGAGTTGTTTGGTGCTGCAAAAATCACAAAAAATGATGCGGAATTAGAGCGGTTGCGGCAGGCCGTGCTCGACAAGAATTACCACTGGTTTAGTCGTTATCGCGTGGTCGACGGATACAACGTCTTTGGTGGTCGCTCCAAACTGGCGTGGTTTGGGCAGTCGAATGCCGATGTCATGATGCGCGAGATGGAAATTTTTGACGTCATGACCGCCAACCGCGATGTGCGCGTTTGGGCAGTTGCCAAGGGCGGCGATCACACCGTCAAGGACGACAATCTGCCGGCTCAAATCGAAGTCAAAACAAATATTCCCGGCAAGCTCGCGGAAGGAAAGCACGAATATCTGGAGGGCAAAGAGGCGATCGATCGCATGCAGATCGCCGCTGGGATGCAGGTCAACCTATTCGCCTCCGAGGAAATGTTTCCCGAGATCGTCAACCCTGTGCAGATGGCGGTGGATCCCAACGGGCGGCTGTTTGTTTCGGTCTGGCCATCCTATCCGCACTGGAATCCGACCGAGCCCCGGCGTGATAAAATCGTTTGCCTGCCCGATGATAATGGCGACGGCGTAGCCGATCGGTGCGTCACATTCGCCGATGAACTTAATAGCGTAACCGGCTTTGAATTCTGGGGTGGTGGCATGCTCGTCGCTGCATTGCCCGAACTCTGGTTTCTGAAAGACACCGACGGCGACGGCAAGGCCGATCTCAAGATTCGCATGGTGCAGGGATTGAGCAGCGCCGACTCCCACCACTCTGCCAACGCCATGCTGGTCGGACCGGACGGATGGCTGTACTGGTCGCGTGGCATCTTTAACGTGGCCGCAATAGAAACACCAACCCGTACATTCCGCTCGGGGGAAAGTGGCGTGCATCGCTTCAACCCGCGCACGTTTGAGATGGAGTTTCATTTTCCGATCGGCCCCAATCCCCACGGCGATGTTGTCGACCAATGGGGGTATCAGTTTGCCAATGACGGCACCGGTGGCACCGGTTCATACGTCAATCTGGGACACGGCATCGGCAATAAGCAGTGGTTCAACAAGCGCGTTCGCCCAGTGGCGGCGACGGGGATTCTTTCGAGCAGCCACTTTCCTCCAAAGAATCAGGGCAACTTTCTGATCTGCAATTGCATCGGCTTTCTGGGTGTCCTGCAGCACGAAGTGACCTACAACGGTGCCGACATCACGGCGACCGAGATCGAGCCGATCCTCGTGTCGAGTGATCCAAACTTTCGACCCACCGACGTGGAAATCGGTGGTGATGGTGCGCTCTACGTTTCGGACTGGTCCAACGCAATCATCGGCCACATGCAACACAACATGCGCGATCCTAATCGCGATCATGAGCATGGCCGCATTTATCGCGTCACCGCCAAAGATCGGCCCCTTCTCAAGCCCATGAAGCTCATCGGCAAACCGATTGCCGAAGTCTGCCAAGCGTTCCTCGCGCCAGAAAACGGCGTTCGCTACCGGGCTCGCCTCGAGCTCAGCGGTCGGCAGGCGGCAGACATTCAGGCGGCGGTTGGCACTTGGGCGCGGTCGCTCGATCCAGCAAAGCCCGACCAAGCTCAAGCACTGCTGGAATGCCTCTGGGTCTTTGAGGAGCATCGTCTGCCGAACGGAGAACTGCTCAAGACGGTCTTTTCTGCCGCCGAACCGCGCGTGCGGGCGGCAGCCATCCGCACGCTTGGCCACTGGGGGCCGAAGATATCCGATTGGGAGCCGACGCTGAGTGCCGCTGCCCGTGATCCCTCCGCTCTGGTACGTGCCGAAGCCGTCAAGGCGGCTGTCTCATTCGAAGGACCCGCAGCCGCAGATGTGATCTTTGAAGTCGCCACGCGGCCCAGCGATCCGGAACTGGATACCGTTCTCAAGTATGCCCGCGGCAAGATCAACATCGATAAGATCGTGCAAGACGCTGTGGCCACACAGAAACCGCTGTCGAAAGCAGGGCAGATTTTTGTTATGCGCAATGCCAGTGTCGATGATCTTCTCAAGCTCCCGCGTTCGGAGGCTGTTTACGAGGCGATTCTGGGCCGTTCAAACGCATCGGTTGCGGCGTTGAAGGAGTCACTCGTCGGCCTAGCTGAATTGCGCAAGACAAGCTCACTGCCCATGCTGCTGGACCTCATCCAGCAACGCGACGCAAGCGGTGAAGTCGAAGCGCTCGATGGGATTGGGCGGTTGCTCGCCGAACAACCGCCTGCCGATCTGAGAAAAGTGCGTGGGAAGATTGAACGATTGGCGACCAAGGCGGCAATGGCCCAATCGCGACAGCTCGCTTATGCCGCTTGGATTGCTGCCGATGGTTCTGGCGATGCGGCATTTCTGTCGGCTTCCCGAAGCAAGGAAAGCCTGCGGGATCTATTAGCTGCGGTGCCGTCCATTGCAGATAGCGAATTGCGTGGTCGCCTCTATGAGGCCGTCCGCGCGCTGATGTTTGAACTGCCCCCAAATTTGAAGGCAGAGGCCGGCGGCGGCGGGCTATTGCAAAGCGGTATTCGGGTAGATTTCTTTCGTCCCAATCCTGCAAATGTTGCCCTCGAAACGCTTGCCAAACTCGAATCACAGGGGACGGGCATCGTGCCTGAAATCCTGCTCGACGTGCCTCAGCGAACCCAAGCCAACGCATTTGCGCTGCGTTTCACCGGCATGATTCAGATTCCAACGCCAGGGGAGTACACCTTCTTTATTACGTCCGACGACGGCTCGCGCCTCTACATCGACGAAAAACTGTTGATCAACCATGATCAACTACATGGAATGACAGAAAAAAGTGGCACCATTGAACTGTCTGCCGGAACCCATCCCATCGCCGTGACCTACTTTGACCAAGGCGGCGGCAATGGGCTCCATGTCAACTGGTCGGGCCCCGATCTGCCTAAGCAGAGCATCACCCCTGACCGGCTGACCGTATCGGGTGGCACGGAAACTCTGCACGACTTCGCCATCCGTTCGCTACCTGCGATCCCCGGACACGAGGCCGCAAAATTTCAAGATCTGGCAGCTCTTGTAAAGGCTGATCGCAACCGGCCGGCGGCGATCAGCGTGCTGTGCACCATTCCCGAGCAACACTGGGCTACAAAAGAGGTGCCGGAATTGATCGACAATGTTGTTGGCTATTTGAGCGGCATTCCGGCCGCCTTCCGAACGGCTGGCCCGGCACTGGAGGCGATGGCATTGGCCAAGTCCCTGTCGGCCAAGTTGTCGCCCGATCGGGCCAAGGCGGTTGCGGATCGCCTGGAGAATCTCAACGTTCGCGTGATTGCAATCGGCACCGTGGTGGAGCGGATGATCTACGACAAGGAAGCCCTTGCCGTGCAGGCCGGCGCGCCTGTGGAGTTTCGCTTTTCGAACACCGACAACATGCCGCACAACTTTGCAATCATCCAGCCAGGTTCACTCGAAGAGATCGGTCTTCTGGCGGAGGCAACTGCCCGCGATGCAGACGCCAAGGATCGAAACTATGTTCCTGCTTCCGACAAGGTGCTGTTGGCGAGTCGGTTGCTCGAGCCAGGGCAGACACAAACACTGAGCTTTGACGTTCCGCAGGAGCCGGGCATCTACCCTTATGTGTGCACCTATCCGGGGCATTGGCGGCGCATGTACGGTGCGCTCTTTGTTGTGGCCGACCTCCAGGCATACCAAGCCGATCCCGATGCCTATCTGACTGCCAATCCACTCCCACTGCGCGACGTTCTGCTGGCATCTGTCGGCCGCAATACCGAATGGAAGTACGACGATCTCATCGGCGATATTCGCACGCTCCCTCCTGGTCGCTCATTCGATGTCGGCAAGAAGCTTTTCACCGTTGCCAACTGCGTAGGATGCCACAAACTCAACGGTGAAGGACGTGAACTCGGGCCCGATCTCACCAAGATTGAACCGTCCAAGCACACGGCCGAGCACCTGTTGCGATCGATCTTCGAGCCCTCGCAAGAAATCGCTGAAAAGTTTCAGTCAAACACATTCGTCCTCAATTCGGGCAAGGTTGTCACTGGCATGATCGTGGAAGAAACACCGACAGGGATTACATTGCTCGTCGACCCACTGGCGCGCTGCGAACCCACCGTGGTGCAAAAGTCCGAAATCGATGAGCGCTCAAAATCTTTAGTCTCGATCATGCCTCAGGGCATGCTCAATAGGCTCTCCCGCGAGGAGATTCTCGACCTGATGGCCTACCTCCTGGCTCGCGGCGACAAAAAGAGTCCCCTGTTTAATGCCGTTGGCCAGTAGCCTCGTGGGAGTGCCATGCCAAGGGGCACGGCACTCGTTAAACGCCTCCGCTTGTTGTAAACGCCTCCGCTTGTTGTAAACGCCTCCGCTTGTTGTAAACGCCTCCGCTTGTTGAGATTCTGCATGCGTTCGCCGACCCACAATGCAGACAGCCTCTACCGTTACCGCGATTGTCTAGCGGCCGTTGACTGCCTCTGCGCGGCGATCGTGCATCTGGATTTTTTTACGCAACTTGATCACTCGCCTGGAAATCTTGCGGCGATCTGCCGGCAGTTTGGCATCGCTCCCCGGCCAACGGATGTGATGCTCTCTCTTTTTCTAGCCAACGGTTTTATTTTCCGCGACGAGCAGGGGCTTTTTCATACCACCGATCAAGCCAGAGAATTACTCGTGCAGGGTTCTGCATTCGATGCTCGCCCCTACTACGCAAGCCTAGCAGACCGTCCGGGCGTAACGGATTTCCTTAAGGTGCTCCGCACAGACAAGCCGGCAAATTGGCCGGGCGCAAAGGGTGAGGCTGATTGGCATGCAGCCATGCGAACCGAATCATTTGCTGAATCATTCACTGCGGCGATGGATTGCCGTGGCCGGGTGTTAGCCCCTGCTCTGGCCACTGCGATCGACCTGCGAGACGTTCGCACGCTCCTAGACGTTGGTGGCGGCTCGGGCGTCTATGCGATTGCCTGCGCAGAGGCTCATCCGCACCTGCAAACAATCGTGCTGGAATCGGTGCCGGTGGATGCGATTGCAAGACGCACGATCCAACAGGCCAATCTTTCCGATCGCATCAGCGTTGTGGCAGGTGATATGTTTACAACCGCCTGGCCAACCGACTGCGATGCCCATCTCTTCTCAAATGTGCTGCACGACTGGGACGAATCCGACTGCCGTCGGCTCCTTGCCGCTAGCGCCAAAAGCCTTGCTCCGCAAGGCCGCCTGCTGATCCACGATATGCTGCTCAATGACGAAAAAACGGGCCCCCTGTGGGCGGCGGAATATTCGGTGTTGTTAGCCAGCGTGACTCAGGGCCGGCTCTATTGTGCCGCTGAAATCAGCGAGTGGCTCCAAGGACTGGGGTTTAGCATCTTGCAGCACACGCCGACGGCCTTAGGACGCAGCGTGCTGCAGGCCAGTCGATCGGCTTGAAGTCTGGTGTGGCTCGAACTGGAGTGCCTCTCTCTTGCCATCGCTCTCCGATCGAAAAAATACCGCTGCCGATTGATGGCAAAGGGAACTCCTGGCGATTAGACTGAACCCTAATCCCATGCAAGTCGCTGGAATCTTTTTCTCTAAACCGTTGCTGCTGGAATCCTTGGGGAAACGCCGTGAAACGGCAAACAATTTTCTGTTTGTTTGGGCTGCTTGTTGCGACCGTTGTCTTCTGGGCCAACGCTTGTCATTGCTCGGCGGTCATTATTATTGGTTCGGCAGCCGGTAATACCGGCACACCGCTGGATCCTGGCCTAGCCAGCCGCTGGAATCAGGTCGGCGATTGGGGTAGCTACCTCGGCACGCCGATCGCTCCAAACTATTTTCTCACCGCCAAGCACATCGGTGGCGCGGTGGGACAATCGATCACCTTTCCTGATGACAACTCCTCCTACCAGACGGTTGCAACATTTCAGGATCCAAACAGCGATCTTGCACTCTGGCAGATATCGGGTGCTTTTCCCAGCAGCAGGATCGTTCCCATGTACGCCGGCGATGTCGTCGCCAGGGTGCCGCTCACAATCTTTGGTCGCGGCTTGCTTCGTACCGATACGGTAGTGACAGGGGCAAATTGGCCCAACGGCACAGAAGCCAAGGGATGGCTCTGGGGCACAGCCGCCTCGGCCCGCAGTTGGGGCACCAACACGCTTGATGGACTGGGAGACGGCGGAGCTGCCGGCACACAACTGGCATACTATTTTGACACTGCTGGCGGCAGCAATGAGGGCATTCTTTCCATCGGTGACTCCGGCGGGCCTGTCTTTATTTCTCAATCAGGTGCGTGGCGATTGGCGGGCATCAACTATGCGGTCAGCCCCGTCGCCGTCCGCCAAACAATCGACGGTCCTACGCTGACGGCTGCCCTGTATGACTATGGCGGACTCTACTTGGAAACAGGATCGCCCGTATCGTGGCAATTGGTATCTGCCACATTTGCCAACAAACCGGCCGCGAGTTATTCCACGTTTCTCTCTCCGCGCAGCGATTGGATCGAGGCGGTTATTACCGTGCCTGAACCGGCCACTCTGCTGCTGTTGACGGCAGCATTCCTAGCCACACCTTGGCTGCATCGCCGCGCACAGGTCCCACGGTGCAGGCGATGCCTGCCGCGATCCTTCACGCAGTTCACGCACAGCCACGATCCGCTTCCGTCCGTCGCAGAATCGAAAAGTATGCCCGCGCTCCACCGGCAGTGAATGACGCATCGACGATCCCCGGGACGACTTCAAAACGTACTGGTTCGATTTTTTCAACCTCCCAGCCAGTAGCAAAGGCTTGGCGTATTTCGCTTTCGCTCACTCTTCGTGGCCCGTGATTCCCCGGCTCGGCATCAGAAAAACAGAGCAGGCAAACGCGGGCGCCGGGTTCGAGGAGTTTTGCGAGTGCTGCCACGTAGGCCGTTCGTCCTTTGTCGTCAAAGACATGAAACAGCCCACAGTCGGTAACGCTGTCAAAACGCTCCGCTAGTGTGCCGATTGTCCGTGCATCCATCTGCAGAAAATTAACCGCCAGCCCACGCTGTTGCGCTTTGGTCCGCGCCTGCTCGAGCGGCGCGGCTAAAAAATCAACGCCTGTCACGGTGCAACCTCGCTCGGCCAGCCAAAGCGCGAGCTCGCCGGTACCACATCCACTGTCCAAAATCCGACCCTGCAGCGCAGCGACTGCTTCAACAAAAGCCCGCTGCGGCCGGCCAATATCCCACGGCACCTGCTGGGCAGCGTAGAGTTTTTCAAATCGCTCCTCTGGGAGCGAATCGGATGTGTGCGAAACCGGCTGGTCTGTCAATGCAGGGTCGTCCTTTTTGATTGAGAGGAAAATAGTCTCACTTCAAAAAAGATAGCATAATCGCTGCCGATGAATCACAACGCTCAATTGTTTTAGAGGGACCCAACTCCGCCGACCGCCTCGTTGGCGACAGGGGTTGGTGACAGGAGTTTTTGATGTCCAAGGTATGTGTGCTGGTAACTGGTTGTTTGTGGCTCACGCTTGCACAGGCTCTGCTGCTGGCGGCTCCCGCCGAGTAATCGCGGCCAAACATTCTCTTTATTTTCTCCGATGACCATGCGACCGGCGCCATCTCGGCCTATGGCTCACGATTGATCCAGACGCCCAACATCGACCGGATTGCCCGGGAAGGGGCGCTGTTTCGCAACTGTTTTTGCACCAACTCAATCTGCGGTCCTTCACGCGCAGTGATCCTCACCGGTAAACACAGCCACTTGAATGGCTTCATTGATAACAGAAGTACTTTCAACGGCGCGCAGCTCACCTTCCCAAAACTGTTGCAGCAAGCCGGCTACCAGACGTCGCTTATCGGCAAATGGCACCTCGTCAGTCAGCCCACAGGATTCACCCACTGGGATGTGTTGCCGGGCCAAGGCGATTACTACAACCCTGTCTTTCTTTCAGCGCCAGAAACCACTGGTGGCAAACC
>Ga0114969_10004644_pt1 | contig 10850 bp, 13 predicted proteins | sample M_130807_MF_Meta_FD_87316 | JGI IMG/M metagenome (GOLD analysis project Ga0114969, IMG submission 87316) | Freshwater microbial communities from Lake Montjoie, Canada to study carbon cycling - M_130807_MF_MetaG | ecosystem: Environmental > Aquatic > Freshwater > Lake | place: Lake Montjoie...
CTCTCTAGCACCCCCTCAGCCGGAAAAACAACCACTTAAAGTGAGAAAACCGCATGTCACGACACCATCGGGCCATGTCAGGGAGCCGCTGGCACAAAGTCAGGGCATCGGTTCTCGCTCGAGCCTGTGGCGTCTGCCAGATCAACACTGCCGGTGTTTGCACCGGAGTCGCCGACCAGGTGGACCACATCGTCCCGCTCGCTGCCGGCGGTCACCCCTACGACAACGACAACCTGCGCGCCACCTGCCGTGCCTGCAACCTTGACCGTCTCGCCCGCACCCCGAAGGTGCATAACCCGTGGGGGGTCTGATGGCCACCAAGAAGATCACCCCACAGACCCAACTTGAGGTGCTCCGTGAGTCCGAAGCGCTACTGCGCCGGACGCTGCTGGACGCCGAACCCGCCAACGTGGCAGCCCTTGCTCGCGAGTTGCGTGCCACGGTGGCCGACATAGCCGTGCTGGAAGCAGACACGACACCGGAGATTGACATTGTCGACATCCTCGCCAAGCGCCGTGCTGCAAAGCCTGCCGCAGATTCAGCATCTGCCAACCCGCGGAAAGGTCAGCCACGACGCCGCTCTGGCGAGCATCGAGCTGGCTGACTCCATCGGCCTCATCCTTGACGAGGCGCAGCGCCACACGATCATGTGCTGGATGGCCGAAACGGCCAACGACAAGTTCGCAGCCTTCGAGTGCGCGCACATCATGGCCCGCCAGAACGGCAAAGGTGTTGAGCTGACCGTCAGGCAACTCGGCGGCCTGTTCGTGCTCGGCGAGCAACTGCAGCTCCACACAGCGCATGAGTTCCGAACCTGCAACGAACACTTCCTGCGCGTTGCTGCACTGGTGGAGTCGTCGCCGGCTTTGAAGCGCCGCGTGGCCCGCATCCGCTACGCCAACGGCGAGCAGGGGATCGAGCTGAAGTCTGGTGCCAGGCTCAAGTTCCTTGCCCGCTCGGGCGGTGCAGGGCGAGGCTTCGCTGGCGCCTCAACCGTTTATTACGACGAGGCCATGTATCTGCAGTCAGAGCACGTCGGTGCATCGCTGCCGACGCTGTCCACCCACCCGAACCCACAAGTCGTATATACGGGCTCCGCAGGTTTCGGCACGTCGTCGCAGATGTGGCACCTACGCCGACGGGCATTGTCCGGCGACGGTGGGCGCCTCGCCTATCTCGAGCACACAGCCGAGGAGATCGCCGTTGACGGCGACCGGCTGGTGTCCAACCGTGACATCGTTGACTTGTCTGATCAGACACTGTGGTACGCAGCGAACCCTGCGCTCGGCAACCGGATCACATCAGACTTCGTTGAGGCCGAGTACCGGTCTATGGCCCGAGACGAGTTCGCTAGGGAACGGCTCGGCATCTGGGAGCCGGAGCCGCTCATAGCCCGTGAGCGCGTGTTCTCAATCGCCCAATGGTCGGCGAACTACGTGGACGTCGAGCCGGACCTGCCGATCGGTTTCGCCGTAGACGTGGCACCCGATCGGCGCACCGCGGCGATCGCAGCGGTGTCAACGATTGACGCGAAGCGTTATGTGACGATTCTTGAGCACCGACCGAACGCCGGTCTCGGCTGGGTGGTGGAGCGCATCACAGCGATCGCTGCGCAATACCCCGACCTGCCGTGGTGCATCGATCCCGGTGCCGCTGCCGGCGCATTGGTAGCGGACCTGAACGCTAATGACATCAACGTCACGACCGTCTCGGCGCGTGACGTCGCACAGGCTTGCGGCGCCTTCCACGACGCCGTAGTTGACAACCACATCTCCTACCGCCGGCAGCGAGCCCTTGACGACGCCGTCACTGCCGCCACCGTTCGCCCCCTGGGTGATGCGTGGGCGTGGGACCGTCGATCAAGCGACGGCGATATCAGTCCACTGGTGGCAGTCACGCTCGCCCTCCACGTGGCAAGAAACCTTGCGGCTCAGCGCCGCCCACAAGTCGTTGACGTCTGGAGGTGAACATGCGGGACCACATCACCACAGCCGCCGAGATCATCGGGGCTGGCTTGATCACGGCCGGCGTATGGACACAGAGCCTCACCGCAGGTCTGATAGCGGGCGGCGTGTTCTGCCTTGGCCTCGGTTACCTTGGGGGTCGCAAGTGAGCCTGCTTGCCCGCTTTGAGCGGCGCGCTGCGTTCCCGCAGTTCAACCAGTACGGGACGAACATCTCGTCCACGTTTGGTAACACCGGCATGATGTCCACAGCCGGCGAGCGTGTTGACGAGTTCACCGCCCTTGGCGTGACGACTGTGCTCGCCTGCGTCTCGTTGCTCGCCGACTCGGTCGCGTCTATGCCGTTGCGCTGCTACGCCATTGAGGGTGACTTGCGGGTACGCAAGGAACTGCCTGAGGTTCTTGCGATGCCGTCGCCGGACATGACGTCGTACGAGCTGGTCCATCAGACCATCGCCTGCCTCATGCTTCACGGCAACGCGTACCTGCTGATCGTTCGCGACCGCATGGGCGAACCGGTATCCGTGATTCCGCTGCACCCCTATCAGATGCAGGTGATGCCCGATAAGGGGCAGTCCGCTCGACGTTACGTGCATCTCGGTAATGACATTCCTGCTGAGGACATCATTCACATGCGCTGGTTTACACCACCGCAGAACCTGGTCGGGATCAGCCCGATCAATCAGCAGCGGACCATCATCGGGCTGAACATTGCGATGGACCGTCATCTTGCTCAGTGGTACTCCGACGGTGGCACCCCGTCATCGGTGCTGGAGACCGACGGCAAGATGTCTCCTGAGGCTGCGCAGGTTCTGCGCGACACATGGGAGGACACGCATCGCCGTCGTCGCCGTCCTGCGGTACTCACCGACGGGCTGCGCTGGAAGCCGATCTCAGCGTCAGCTGCCGACCTCGAGTACGTGGCGTCACGCACACAAGTCGTGGCTGAGATTGCGCGCATCTTCCGCATCCCGTCACACATGCTCGGCCTGAAAGCAGATGGCATGACGTACCAAAATGTGGAGTCGGCATCAATCAACTATCTCGTCCACACCCTGACCCCGTTGCTCCGACGCGGCGAAGGATCGTTCTCTCGCCTGCTGCCTGCCGGCGTCAACGTCTCGTTTGATACTTCGTCACTGCTGCGCACCGACACCCTGCAGCGTTTCGAGATTCACCGCATCGCCGTGTCGTCAGGTCTAATGACTCCGAACGAGGTTCGTGTGCTGGAAGGGATGCCGCCCTATGAGGGTGGCGACAACTTCTCCCAGGTGTTCCAAGGCTCGCCGATTGCCGGTGGGGAACTGCCCTCACTCGGCAAAGACGTCAAGCCCGACAGCAGCCTTGTGGGGGTACAAGAATGACCGTCGAGACCTTCCGCGCACCCAAGGCGGTGCAGGCTGAGGCTCGCGACGCAGGCGTGGAGATCGCCGACGGGGGGATCAGCGGTGCTGACGTTCTGGCGCTTGACGGGCTCGGACCCGCCACACAGGAATGGCAGCAACGCATCCATTCGCTCATCGCCGCACGTGCGGCGCTCATCGCCCCTGAGGTGACTGACATGGCTGACGCCACCACCATCGAGCCGTACGGCCTTGATGTTCACGCATTCGCTAACAAAGTCGGCGCTGTTGACGCAGCGATTGACGCAGCCCAAACCCTGCTTGAATCCTGCGACGACACCAACCCTGCGATACAGCAGGCGTACTGGCTGCTCGTCGCTGCCGACGCGGCCCTTTACGACGTGATGGAAGCCTGCGGGCTCCACGACGCCGACGACGAAATGAACGGGGCAGAGTCCGACATGACTGACATGACTGACATGATGCCGGCACGTTCGGCAACGATTGACGCCGCCGAGAAGCGCACCGTCATCACCGAGTTGCGTCTCACGGGGGCTGGCACTCGCATCGGCGGGTATGCAGCGAAGTTCAACACTGAGGCATCGGGTTTGCCGTTCCGAGAGATGATCGCACCAGGCGCGTTCCGGCGTTCGCTGCAGTCGGGTCAGGACGTGTTTCTGCTCGTCAACCATGACACGTCAGCAATCCCGCTGGCTCGTCGCTCTGCGGGCACTCTGGCGGTGTCTGAGGACAACGTGGGTCTGTGGATTGAGGCTGACCTTGACCCTGCGAACCCCGATGCCGCATCACTGCTGTCAGCGCTGAAGCGCGGCGACGTTGACAAGATGTCGTTCGCCTTCACGGTTGCCCCCGACGGGCAGCGCAAAGCCGACGGCCTACGCACCCTTACCGATCTTGACTTGCACGAAGTGTCGGTCGTGACTTGGCCCGCTTATGGCGACACCAGTGTCGGCATGCGCTCCGAGTCGGGCGACGACGAACTGGCCCTGCGCCGACGTCGCCTCGCCCTCAAGTTCGCTCGCGGCATCTAGAAGCCCTGAGCCCCACTACCCCCGGCGCTGCGAGCCCCGGCGGTGAGTAACCGCGCAGACCCCTGTGTCTGCGCGTCACACCACACCTAACTCCGAAAGGGAGTGAACCTTGAGCATCCAACATGAGAAGCTCATCGAGGCTCGCGCAGCACTTGCAGCCGAGGCCGATGGCATCCTGAACAACACCGACGCCCTGGCGTCCGACCTCGACCGTGTCGAGACCATCACCACCGAGCTCGCCGACCTTGATGCCCGCATCTCCAAGGTTGAGGCAGTCGAGGTCCGTTCGGCCGAGATCGCCGAGGCTCGCGCAGCAGCACCGGCAAAGGCGTTCGGCGGCGCAACCGTCAAGCGTGACACGCTCACCTACGACGAGCGCAGCAGCAACAGCTTCGTGCGCGACATGATCAACGCCACCCTGCGCAACGATCAGACGTCGTGGGGTCGCCTGCACCGCCACATGGGCGAGGTCGCAGTCGAGACCCGCACCACCCCGAGCACCACCGATGGTCAGGGCGGCGAGTTCGTTCCCCCGATCTGGCTGACCAACGAGTACGCCGAGCTGGCCCGTGCGGCCCGCGTGACCGCTGACCTTCTCACCACGCTGGCACTGCCCGCTGGTACGGACAGCATCAACGTGCCCAAGATCACGGTCGGCACGCAGGTCGGCGCTCAGTCCACGCAGAACAGCGCAGTGTCCAACCGCGACATGACGACCTCCACGGTCACCGCAGCGGTCAAGACGTACGCCGGCTACGAGAACGTCTCCGTCCAACTCGTTGAGCAGTCCCCGCTCGCTGGCGGTCTTGACCGCATGGTGATGGGTGATCTCATGGCTGACTACGCCCTGCAGATCAACACCGACGTCGTGAACGGCGCAGGCAGCTCGGGCACGATGCTCGGTCTGCTCAACGCCTCGGGCATCAACTCGGTCACCTACACCGCAGCCTCCCCGACGGGCGTCGGCATCATGCCGTCGTTCGCACAGGCCATCAGCCAGGTCGTGAAGAACCGCTACCGCGCCCCCGAGGCGTTCGTGGTTCACCCCTCGACTTGGTACTGGCTGCAGGCTTCAGTTGACGGTTCCAGCCGTCCGCTGGTCGTACCCAACGGCGCAGGCCCGTACAACGCTCAGGGCGTCACCACCAGCCCCGGCGCACCCGCCGGCCTCGCTGGAACCATCCTCGGCGTGCCGGTGTACGTCGATGGGACGGTGCCGGTCAACCTCGGTGCAGGCACCAACCAGGCAGCGATCCTGTGCGCCAAGTTCTCGGACAGCTACCTGTTCGAGTCCGGCGTCAAGACGTCTGTCTTCCCCGACGTCCTGTCGGCGAACTTGACCGTGCGCTTCCGCGTGCACGGCTACGCGGCGATCGCTCACCGCATGGTGACGGCCATCTCGGCAGTCACAGGCACGGGCCTCGTCGTCCAGTCCGGCTACTGAGCCTGACGCAACGTGACAGCAGGGCGGGCTTCGGCCCGCCCTGCCCAACGGAAGGAAACCCGCAATGACTTACATCGACGGACTCAGAGCCGAACTGGTTCACGCCAAGTCCTTGAAGGACGCTGAGCGTGTTGGCAACATTGAGGCTGAGATCAAGCGCGTAAGCGGCAAGCCTGTCGTTGAGACGGCTGACGCCACACCGGACGCCGAGACGGCATCAGTGCCGAGGAGCAAGGGCGCCAAGTGACCTCCGCGTACACCACGCTCGCAGCCGTCAAGGCTGCTATGCGCGTCACTGACAGCATTGATGACGACCTCATCCAGTCCGTTATTCACGCTGCCTCGGCGCGCATCGACAACGCATGCAACCGTGTGTTCGCACAGTCAAGCGGCACTCGCTATTACGTTGCCAACAACACGCTGTCGATCCCGATTGACGACCTTGCATCATCGTCGGTCACAGTCAAGCTTGACGGGCTCGAGGACGGAAGCTGGAACACAACGCTGACATCGGCGCAGTACCAGCTTGAGCCGCTCAACAATCTGGTGCAGAACAGACCTGTCCGCACAGTGCGCCTCCTCAACGGCACCCTGTTCCCTTACTCGACCGAACGTCGCCCAACGCTGTCAATGCTGGGCACGTGGGGATGGCCCGACGTGCCAGCCGAGATCAACGAGGCAACACGCCTCATGGTCATTCGCCAGTTCCGTCGTTTCGACTCGCCGCTCGGCGTCGCAGGGTTCGGCGACCTTGGTGTCATCAACGTGCGATCCATTGACCCTGACATCGCAGCATTGATCGCACCGTTCATGCTGGCGGCGGTGGCCTAATGCCCGCAACGATCAGCGACCTTCGCATCGGCATCTCCGACGCACTCAACACGCTCCTCGGAATCCGTGTCTACAACGACCTCCCCGACACCCCCATTACGCCGTGTGCGATTACCGAGCTGAAGCGCGTGTCGTATGACACGACGTTCGCACGGGGCGCAGACGAGTTCCAGTTCGCGATCCAAGTGCTGTCCGGTCGCGCTGATGACCGCACCGCCCAAACACGCATTGAGTCCTACATCGCCGGCAGCGGCACGGGCTCGCTCAAAGAAGCCCTTGAGGCCGACCCCACCCTTGATGGCGCCTGCATGACATTGCGCGTCATTGAAGCAGGCGGTTTGCAGTCATACGACCGATCCGACGGCATGTCGCTGCTCGGCGTCGAGTTCCAAGTTCTCATCTACGCCTAAGGAGGCGACATGGCGTTCGTCAACGCACAGCAGGCACGAATCCTGTACGGCTCACAGGCCATCTCATCGGTAGTTCGCAGTGTCCAGCCGACCGCATCGCGCGACATGCTCGAGGTCACTACGCTCGCCGACACCGGCAAGGCGTTCGTGCCAGGTCTTGTTGAGTGGCAGGTCTCTGTTGACGGCGTGTTTGACAACGCCACAGGCGCTGGCACGGTGCTGGATCAGATGACCAGCCCGCTCACAAGCACCACCACTGTTGCGACAAGCATCGCCCCGACGGGTTTCACCGCCGGCAACGCAGTCTGGCTTGTCCCCGCCAAGACCGTCACCTACGAGGTCGGCGCTCAGGTCGGCAACGCCGTCGAGTATTCGCTTGCCCTTGGCGCTGGTTCGGCGCCCGGCATCGGTATCAGCCTCATTGATCTGGCGGCTGTCACCGCAACCGCTAACGGCGCATCACAAGACAACGCTGCAGCGTCCACCAACGGGTTCCTCGCGCAGCTTCACATCACCGCTGTGTCGGGCACCACCCCAAACCTGACGGCCGTCGTGCAGCAGTCCACGAACAACAGCACCTGGACGACGCTCGGCAGCTTCACCGCTGCCACCGTCATCGGCTCAGAAGTCATCACCGGCACAGGCACCGTGAACCGCTACCTCCGCATCTCTTGGACGGTTACGGGCACCACGCCGTCGTTCACCGCACAGGTCTCCATCGTCCGCTTCTGAGCGAACACCTGAGCAACCGATCGCCTCGACCCCGAGGCGGCCTTGGCGCGTTAGTGCGCCGACACCCACCCACCACGCCAGTGAACTGGCGCACCCCCAAGGAGTACCAACATGGCATTTGTTTCCGCCAAGTCGGCGCAGTTCACGCTCGCCGCAACCGACATCAGCGCCTACATCGACTCTGTCGGTGGGCTTGACAACAACACCGACATGCTTGAGACCACAAGCTTCGGCGCGACTTCCAAGACCTTCATTGGTGGTCTCCGCAACGGCTCCACCATCCAGATCAGCGGCAAGTGGGATGCAACTCTGCACACCACGGTAAACGCGCTGCTCGGCTCGGCAACGTCGTCGGCGTGGGTGTTTGGGCCTGCCGGCTCAACCGTCTCCAACGTGAAGTTCTCGGGCTCCTGCTTCGTGCAGTCCTACGAGGTTTCGGCGCAGGTCGCCGACCTCGTCACGTGGAGCGCAACTCTGCAGGTGACCGGCAACGTCACGATCGGCACCTACTAAACCATGCCCCCGTCTGGCGCACTCTCGGGCACGTTCCCGCTGGCGCGCAAGATTGACAGCATGATGGCCGAGCTTGATGGACGTCAGGCGTGGTCGAAGCTGCTTGCTGCTGCGAAGTACGCGAACAAGTACGGCGTCGCGCCTGTGCTTAACGCTGATACCGGCGGCGACGGTCTGATGTCGAACTGGTGGCGAGAGGGGTCCGGTCGCAAGAAGAACCGCCGACCGATCCCGATCGTCACCATCGTTCGATCCGTCGGGCAGTTTCAGGTGTCTGTGGAGCCCGCAGCGCGCTCTCGCGGCCCGTGGCGCGTGCTCGAGGAGGGCCGCAAAGCCAACAGTGGTGGCGCGTCCTACACGAAGGGCCACATAAAGAAGAAGGGCCGTGTCCCGAAGAGCCTTGATCTTGGCAACGGGATGCGGCTCTACCGACGGACCAACCGTGGTGCAAGCAGCTCGCGCCCGAAGTACACGTGGACGAAGGCGACTGCTGCAATGGCACCGCTTGCTGCCCACATGGGCAAGTCTCAGATTGAGGACGTGTTTCTGCGTATCTGGCAGCGCGGTCAAGGGGCAAGCACAATGATCGGCCCTTCGTCGGCGAACGTGCTGCGTTCCGGCATTAACTCGCCTGGCAAAACCAGCGTCAGTCGCACACGCGGCTCGGTCGGTATGCCACGCCACGGTGGCTACTCCACATGGAAGAAGCCTGTCCCAATGGCCAAGAGACGCCGTTGAGCAGCGAACAGTGGGTAATCCGCTGGGGTGGCCGGGAATGGTCCGAAGACGACCTGCTCGTCGGCCACCTCATGCTGATGGTCGAGGGGTACGGCGATGACACGTGGGACGTGGCGCCGATACGGGGGCCACGCAGGCTGCTGTGCGCCCTTGCCGCTCTCATCAGCATTGAGGACCACCTGCCGTACGAGCAGGTGGTCGCAGGGCTACTACAGGAGCCTGCAAGCCGACTGCTTGAAGCATTGCAGTTGATCAACTCGGAGTGAGGGGTGTTGCATGGCGGGTGTCGTAGAAAGACTGCAGTTCCTGCTCACGATGGACTCTTCGGGAGCCATTAAGGGTTTCAAGAACATCGGCTCTGTAGCAAGCCAAGAACTGGGTCGCGCCCAGAGCAGCATGGACAAAGTTGCTCACTCTATGAATCGTGTCGGCGGCGGTTCGCTCGCGATTGCAGGCGTGATGGGTCGGGCTCTGTTCAACGTCGCAAGCGGGTTTCAGAACTCTGCGATTACTGCAGGCGTGTTCTCCGATGCCACGCGACTCAGCATGGAGCAGTCGTCTCGCTGGGTCGAGGTCGCCGGCGACATGGGCATCAGCTCAAGCGACTTGCAGACGGCGTTCACAAAGATGGAGAAGTCTCTCGCGACATCGCCTGAGAAGTTTAAGCAGCTCGGCATTGAGGTGGCTCGGACCAGCGCCGGCACCGTGGACGCCGAGGGCACTTTCCTGAACTTGGTTGACCGACTCAACAGCATGCCTGACCCTGCGATGCGCGCAAAGGCCGCAGCAGACATCCTTGGTCGTGGCTGGCAGGCGAACGCCGAGTTGATCTCGAAGGGGTCCGATCAGATTCGCGCATCTCTCGCTGGAGTATCGTCGTCACAGGTGTTCAGCAGTGAGGACCGTAGGAAGGCTGAGCAGTTCCGTAAGGCGATGGAAGACCTTTCTGACGCCGGCGAGGAACTCCGCAACAACCTTGCCCGTGGTGCAGTGCCAGTGATCAGCCAGCTAGCGAACGTGACGTCAACGGCTGTCGGGGCGTTCGCCAGGCTTGACGATGTCTCCAACGGCAGCCTCGGTGCTTTCACTGCGATCGCGACGACCGGTCTCGGTGCAGCGGGCGCAATGGCCCTCATCGCTGGACAAGCGATGAAGGCTAAGGACAACCTCATCAAGTTTGATCAGGCCGCTCAGAAGAATGTGCTGACCGGTATCGGCAAGCTCACTGTCGGGTTCGCAGCGCTCTCGGTAGCGCTCACTGTTGGCACAATGGCATGGAGCGCTATCACCGCGAAGAAGCGTGAGGCTGCTGCCCGCACAGCCGAGGTGTCCGCAGCTCTTGCAACTGAGGTGATGAATCTCATCCGCGAGAAGAACGCGATTGATGCCAGTCGAGTCGGGTTTGAGGCGCTCAGCACAGCGCTCACGACGACCGGCAAGGATGGCGACAAACTTACGATTGCCCTCGCAACGCTCGGCAAGACGACAGCCGATGCGGCACCAACTCTTCTCGGTCTCAGCGGGACCGCCGAAGACGCGCATAAGACGCTGTTTAGCTTAGCCAACGGTGTCACTTTGACGAGCGAAGAAGCGTCTTATCTGGCTGACGGCATCAGCAAGTTAGGTGCAGACTTTGTCAACTTTGACGAAACGCTCGGTAGTCGTCGGCTGAGCGGGCGTTTCCTAGAGATCGCCCAAGCCATGATTGAACTTCAGGCCCAAAGCAAAAAAACGAGATTATTTCAGGACATGACTGACGCCATCTGGAAGATGGCAGGGTCAGGCGAGGCAGGCCAGAAGGCTCTCAAGAAGATCAACGAAACC
>Ga0114969_10004646_pt1 | contig 10847 bp, 17 predicted proteins | sample M_130807_MF_Meta_FD_87316 | JGI IMG/M metagenome (GOLD analysis project Ga0114969, IMG submission 87316) | Freshwater microbial communities from Lake Montjoie, Canada to study carbon cycling - M_130807_MF_MetaG | ecosystem: Environmental > Aquatic > Freshwater > Lake | place: Lake Montjoie...
AATCATGCTCTGCTCTTGGGGACAAGCCATCCATCAGAGGTGAGTTGTTGCCATATCTCACGGGCGGTTTGGGTTTCAAAGGTTCCTGAATTTCCCGTGGCAGAACGAGTAAACATTAAAACCCTTCCTGGACAGAGTGCTGTAGGCGGAAACTCAATAACAACACTGTGTGGCGATTTGTCAAGGGGACGGAATTGAATGTTCACAGAATCAGGTGTTTGCGGGAAAAACAGGAAAGCACCAAATTTTGGGGAATCAAGTCGATGTTGTTCAGGCAGGTGGGGGGTGTTCATCATTGGCGGGGTCGGGTGCGAATCTCGTCTACCAACCATAGGGCAATCAGCAGAATGGAAACAGGCGGAAAGACGCAGAAAAAGATCAGAATTGCGCCAATCAGGCAACCGTCTGTAATCCCGTTCAAAATACGGTCAGGGCGGGGCGGCTTGGGTGCATCAGGCGGCGGTGAAAGGGGAGGCAATTGGGTCATGGGAGGTAGCGGGTCTTCTTTCTTATCTTTGAACCTAAAACTCGACATTTTGGCCCCCCGATGGCATGGGGAAAAAGGTAACACGGGGGGCCACCTTTGGTTTTACTGTATTTTATCGTCGTTCACGCCCCAGAGGGCGGCTCACACTCTCATTCCACGCCAATTCATTGGGGGAAACCAAATCATAATATAGGTACGCTACGGCATGACGAGAACTGAAAGCCTGTAGCGGAGAGTGTGAGCCTGACCCGTGCCTTTAAGCCTTTGCGGCAACAGGCATAGGGGCAACCGGGGCAACCGGCGCAGGGGTTGGGGTCATCTGGGTGACCCGCACAGTGGGCTGCTTCACGGCAGCACCAGCCGAAGTCTTCCAATAGATGCCGCCTGTGCGACCACGCTTAAACACAATGCGGTCACCAAAGCGGTTTTGGAAAATCTTGCGAAGATCAATCGGAAACACATTGAATGCCTTTGCCAAAACGGAAAGCGAAACCTTGCGTCCGGCGTTCAGATCAGCCTCAATACCAGACCAATCCAATTGAATGGAAGCCGGGGCAACAGTATTCTTGCGGGTGCGAGCCATAGGGGTATACTCCATTTTCAGAGAAAGTGCGAAACGGTTAGAAACACGACCAAAGGGTGTACCGGAATCTTCCATCCGGTACACCCCAGAAAGAGGGGGGCTACGGTTTAGCCCTGGAGGGAGAACACAACCACACGACCATCACCAAACGGCACAATGCGTCCCGTGCCACGCTTGCCCTTGGCTCGGTAGACAACAGGCGATCCGGTCTTACGGGCAACACGCTTGGCAACAGTGAGATCCGACTTTGAATTAACCTTCATCATGCGCTTATCCTTGCCTTCTGGCTGCGGTGAGCCATTAAACACTACAAACCCTTAAAGGGGGAAAGAAGACTGTTTTCTTTCCCCCATTGGTACACCTATAGTATACGATACGATAGGCGGCTTGTCAATAGGAAGAGTCGAAATTTACAATTCTTTCTTTTTCCCATTCTTACGATTTGGGGAGTCAGGCGGATTGGTTTTTCACCACCATCCCACCACAAAACCCTGATTTTGCTCGACTACTCGAAACCACTCCGCCAGGGCCTGGATCTCGGCCGGGGAAATATCAGAAAACTCTAATTCAGGATTGGATTCACACCAATTCGCCAAGCGGTCGGCAACCCCCTGGATATTGTGGTTTTCCAATTGGTACAAATCCAATCCGATTGCACTTTGGAGAAACCCTGCATACACCTTGCCACGAAACGAAGCCCCAGCCCCGCCGGAGAACAACCCGCCGCACAGCGGCTCGACCCCGGCAAACATCTCGTCAGGCATTGGCTCAGGCTTTTGGGTAAGCGGATTGCGATACCAGGCAAAAGAGTCAAGACCCATGTCGAATTCCTCCCAAGGCGATTTCAATTGCAAAAACTGCACGGCGCACACGGTAATCCAAGATCAGGCTGCATCCGTCCGGAGATTTCAAAAGGCTTCGAACCTCCAAAAGCACCCGGGTAAGATCAGCCGCAGACGGGGTTTCCGGAGGGTGTCCAATAATAACGCCCGCCCCTGGCGTTGGGGTTTTACCAGTCATCATCGCCTCCTTCTTCGGTGTCCCCGGGGTCGCCAAGGTAGTTGTCCGGATCGTCTGCACCAAACACGGCAACCAGTTCATCCTCGTCATCAGCCGTGCATTCCTGAAAGCACTCGTCACGCCAGGCGTTGTCCAAACCACGCTCGTCCGCAGTCAGCCCACGACCGTCTTCCGCCTCGTACCAATCCGGAACAAGTTCGTCGCACTGGATGCCGATATCAAAATCATCAAAATTGTCCATTTGGAGTTCTCCTTGTTTGGGGTTCTTGCTTTTAGGCGCACGGTGCGCCAACAGCGTTTCGTGCATACACCCGCCAACCGTGGCAAGTAGTCAGACTGTCCCACTCTGCTCGGGCCTTGCCCATGTCAGACTGGGTCGGGTCACGGAAACCGCCGCCAACAGCGCCGGCGATTACCTGAAATGTGTCATTGAAATAAACCGTTTCATGATAGTGTTGAACCATACAGGTGTTTTGCCCGGGCTGGGGAACAAACACAATATACCCGGTATTACCCTTCCAAGCAACATCAACCGCCGGCTTCACCTCAACCCGTTGCAGAATTGAAACAGTGGGAAAGCCCCGCAGGGCAAGCCCGTCTATGAATTGGCGAATCGCCTTGGGCAGGGGGCGATCTCCGGATTCAAAAATTTGAATCTGTTGATACAGGACATCGGCACGGGAGAGTTCTGCACGGGAGAGTTCTAACATTTCTGTTGGATTCATACGATTCTCTTCCACCCTTCGGCAACCAGCTTTTCCCACTGCCGATGGGCATAGTCTTGATCCCATTCCCACCAATCCGTAGTTCCAACCACAGGTTCGCACCGCTTGGAGAACTTGTGTGTCCACTGCTCCCACTGGCAGCCGTAAATCATGTGGTCATGCGGCGGCGCACCCTTGTAGAGCAAGATCCACAACTGGGCACGGCTGCCGTGGGGCGAACTCACCCACGACGAACTAACATTCGGATTCGTGATAACCCATATATCGGCTGCTTTTCTGCCGCCCGACACGCACCGTTTAATTTCGTGCGCTATAATCTTCGGAAGATCGGCGGGGAGTTTGGTTTTGGTTTTGGTGGTAGTCATGGTGTTTCTTGTTGGTTTGGGTGTTTGTCTGAATGCGCTTAAGCGCATTCTGGAGTCACTTGAAACAATCCCATCCTCGCTCCACAGCAACTCCCATTGATTCTTCGGCGGTATCATCAGACCGACCTTCGAAGATAGGGATCATGTTACACACTTCTCGCCGTGCAGCATCCCGCTCGGCAAGCAACTTGACATTGAGGATTCCGACGGTTTCGCAGAGCGGGCAGCAACCCTCGTACCCATCCCTCATCCGTGTGATCTTCCCATTCGCCTCGTCACGCTCGGCGAGTGCAGTCTTGAGTTCAGCACGAAGTCGCACAATCTCCGCTTCCATCTCGTCCGCATCATCTTGAAGCGCACGAATCGCTTCATCGGAATCGGGAAATGGTCGCTCGTCCTCATCCTCTTCATCGACGGCGGCGACTACAGGTGCGACAAGCAGAAGTGCCTTTCGGGCAATCTCGTAGATGGCGAGATTGGCATCGGTTGGATTCGAGTTGAACGCTTTATCGGCGTTGTCATAATCACGACGAGCAGCGGTCATTGGATCAATCATTTGATTTTCTTTCTGGTAAGAGGTTTGGGTGTTTGCCTGAATGCGCTTGCCAAGCGCACTCTCACCGTATTCAGTACATCGGATTCATACACTCAGCGAGTTCGTCACGAAGCCGTTTGATTTCAGCCTTCTGCTCTCCGATGATTGCCAGTAACTCAGCCACCGCTTCCTCCACATCTGCGAGTGCCTTGCGGGCATCGGATCGAAGTTCACGATCTGCCATTGCCGCTAACTCCTTCACGGCATCGGTCACATTTGCGTTTGCATTGACGGCATCGTTGTTGTTGGTCATTTGGTGTTCTCCGTGTTTGGATTTAGCGGTTGGATGAACGCATAACAGCATCAGCGAGTTCATCTTGAATTGGATTAAGAGCAGTGCTGAGCAGCTGGATGATTTTCTCCCCGCCCCGCTCAAACTGAACAGGCGAAAGAGTGCCATCGCCAGACTTGTTAAGCAAGTCTTGAAGCAAATCCATGCAGTTATCAATGCGAGAATTGATTGTGAGAAGATTCTTTTCAGAAATCTCAACCCGATTAGACTTGGTGCGAACGGTAGTGGTCTTGCTCATGGTGTTTCCTCTTTCTTTTTTAAAAGCCTGTCGGGGATTCCTCCCCGACCGGCCTGTCTGTACACACTCACGCACACACATCAGAACGGGCAAGCGTTCGGATCTTTCGGATCTGCCTTTGCCGACTGCGCCGATCCGGCTGCCCCTGCCGCCGGATCCGCTGCGCCAACCGCCTCGGCATCAATCTTCGTGTAAAGGCTCCAAAACGCCTTCTTGGTTTCATCGGTGAAACGCTCGATAGCGTACTTGATCGACTTTTCCTTTTCACCAAAGATTGCAAACAACTCGACAACATTCACCAGACGGCGGGTCGAGATCAGGTCGGAACCTGCACCCGCCTCATATGAGCGGCGGGTGTTTTCTGCCCATTGGCAAAGGTTTGCAGCAAACGCCGAATCGGTCGGGATGCCCAGAGCCGACATCTTCTTTTCCAAAATCTTCTTCTCAACCGCCACCGTGGCATACGGTTGCCACATTGTGACACCGAAACGCTCCAAGAACGCTTCGTTCATGCCGTTCGTACCAACAAACTTGCCTGTATCGTCGCCCTGACCCTTTGTGTTTGCCGTGGCAATCACAATAAAACCCTTCTGGGCATGAACCTTGCGGTTCGTCTGCTTGATAAACACGCCGTTGCCCTCCAACACCGACTGGAGGCACGACAACTTGCTTGTGCCGTAGTCGATCTCGTCCAGCAGCAGCACCCAACCGTTTGCCACGGCAAGGGTCACTGGGCCATCCTGCCAAACGGTTTCGCCGTTCACAAGGCGGAAGCCACCCAACAGATCGTCTTCATCGGTGAGATTCGTGATCTGAACACGAATGCACGGACGCTTCAACTTGGCACAAACCTGCTCAACCATCATCGTCTTGCCGTTACCTGAAAGACCAGAAATCCAAACATTGGTCTTTGGCATTGCTGCACGAATAATTGTTTCCAGATCCTTGAAGTTGCCGAACGGCACATACTCGTTCACAACACCCGGAACCAGATCTGATCGGTCGCCGCCAGTGGCAGCAAGCAGCGTTGCCGCCAGATTGGTGCTGCCCTGCACAGGGGTGACCCGTGCTTCAGCAACGGCAACGGCAACGGCAGGGCGACCCGCCTTGGGGAACTGCGCTGCATTGGTTGGATTCGAAGTCAACTCAAGAAGTTCCGGCACAAGGTACTCGCCACGCTGACCACGGCGGGAAGTGTCCTGTGCAATCCAAGCCGGAGGGTACGACATTCCTTCGGCTTCCGACACCGTCAACAGGTCACGGCGTGAAATCGTGCCGGCGGTGAACCCTGCCTTGGCAAGTGCCGTAAGAAAGAGTTTTTGCTTGCGGGTGAGATTTGCGAAAACCAGCGAAGACTTGTTTGCCATGTGGGTGATTCCTTTGGATGAATCAGATGCGAGAGTGTGAAGCAAAAAACGATAATCGGGACAGACTTCCCGACTCACAAAGTGTACCAGAAATCAGATCAGGTGCAAGCACTGTAACTCTTGGTGCTGCAAGGGTTTACGAAAATTCTTGCACTTCGTGCCGGGGGCGGGAGTTATTATCGGACGCTCCCGCCCCTATTTGTTAACCCCTTCCCCCCAAGCAGGCAATTGCACCACGGATTCGCTTTTGAATCTTTTCCCGAGCCTGGCGCAACGATTCTGCGCTTGGATGCTCAACCCAATTTTCAAAAGCAAGCTGGTGCAAAAACTGCCCGACATTGTCCTTTTGGTGGGTGTGCAAAGTGTAGCCGCCATGCTCTACCGCATCCACCCAAATCCGGCGAGCCTCTTCCGGCGGGACGAATTCGTGGTTCCACACCGGCACTGCGGTGGAGTCGTTATTCCAAAGCGAAACGCAGTACGCATGAACACCATTAATCCGTTGGATGCGAATGTATTTCGCCAAGAGGGGTGCGTTTGGTGGGCGGACAAGAATCCACTCGTCGGCAATCTCGCTGGCGGCATCTGGCACAGGAATTTCGAGAACTGCCGAGAGCCATGCGGCTTCATCAGTTTTCACGGTGTACTGTGCCTGAGCCGCTACAGGCGCACTCGTCCAAGGGCCAATCTTGGTCACGAAAGCACCGGCTCCGGCGGCAGTCCGATGTGCAATCCGCAAGCGGTCAAGATCAGCGTTCTTGCAGCCCAAAAAACGGGCATTAAAGGTTTCGGTTGCAACCGTATCAACCCACCCCTTCTCCTCGAATTCTGCAATCTTTTGCGAGAATGCAACAACGCCGATTTGACCCTTCATAGGAAAATACCACTTGCGAAGGGTGGTGTCCCAGCGTGCGCCCGCCGACTTTGCCGTGTCCTTTTCCTCGAAAGGAACTTGAAGAATCACAATGCAGTCGCCCTGACCGAATCGTGCCAGGTAGACTGGGGTTGCACGGGCATAGCCGCACTTGTACAGGCACAACTGGTTAATGATCGCCAGGCGGTCGCTGCACACAAGGGAGGCAGCGATGCGCCAATCCTTTTGCGTGGAGTTCCAGCGTGCGCCAATGGTTTTTGCCCACTGACGAACTTCGCCCGAGCCACGCTTGCCGAACGGAACATCAAGCACAATGTACTCCCAGTCCGCAGGAACGGTAGCCAAAGCCTTGTAGTTCGGACGCTTCGGAGTCCACTCAGCAACCAGAGCGGGGTCAGGCTTCACCTTTGGATCAAACCCAGTAGGCACTGGCGCAGCGGCGTGGAAAACAGTTGAAGATCGACGGTTGTAGCGGTTGTATGCCATATGTAAAGTATCCCAAATTACTGCAATTCTGTCAAGTCCCGTGTAACCCGTTTTCGCATAGGCACTTACAACCCGAGTCCGATAATAACCGCAGCCCCGGGCGGGCTTTTAATTCAACTGCTTCTGCACCTGTTGCCAATACTTGGTGGTGTTTCGCCATGCCTTGGAGTCTTTCTTTTTCTTCAAGATGCCGCCGCCACCATTATGGGTACGGGCAACGGTTTCATCTGTCCACACCTTTACATAACGGGAAAGGTAAGCCTGAACAATCTGCCGGGCATACGCTTCGTCCCGACAATCCGTGTACTCGCCACCAATGCTTGAATTGTATTCGGTAGCGTCAAGCCAGTAAGCACGGGAGATCTGAAACGGGCCGATGCTCTTACCCGCATCACCCACTGCCGCAGCCGGATCCGATTCGCCGCCAGTCTCCACTTGGCGAATTGCATCAACAATGCGGTCGGTGTTGTAGTCCTCTGGTGGTGGCACAGCAGCAGCAAGTGCGGCAACAAGCAGAACGCCAATGATGAACATGACGGCATCGGCAAGGTAGATGCGGATGCGGATGGTGTGTGGTGTGGTCTTCATGGGTTTATCCTCTAGTCCAAGTGGTCTGGTCTTTACGCAACTTTTGAATGTACTCTTTTGACTTGCGCTTTGCTGTTTCGTAGTTAATGGGAATATCGAAACGCTTCAGAATCTCAAACGCTTCACGCTCTGTTGCAATTTCTTGCGCCAGGTACTCGTCTTCATCTTTGGCATACAGTGGATCATTGCGAAACCACTGTAGAAAATGTGCGTACTCATGGGCAAGTGTAACAATCCACTCACCAACCGGAACATCTTTCGTGGCAACCTTCAGCATTCCAGGCGACTTGCCCCGGGTGTTCACCATTGGCTCTTGAAAGTAGCCCCATAGATCGCCCTTGCCTTGCTTGCCGACACCATACGAATCGGCAAGCACAAATTTCACATTGCACTTGCGGCACTGTGATCGCACCAGGTGCAGGAATCCCTGTACCCGTGCATTTTCCAAAAGTGCTTGTCCTGCTTTCGGCATTGTTTTTCTCCTTTAGGCAACCAGGGTCACGAAACGCTGAATCATGCCACGGGTCGAGTTGCGGCTTGAAACCGCCTTGATGTAATCGTTGCGAATCTGGGACGAGGTCTTGCTTGCGCCCGTATCCGCATCAAACTTTTCCATCTCTGCATCAGTGCTACGCACACCGCCCGAGATGATAAAGTATTCACTAAACCCGGCTTGCCGAGTTGAACACCAACCCTGCTTTTTGAACGCCTTTTGTGCTGCATCAACCACGGCCGGATCCGATCCAAGAAAGCGGTTTGCATACTTCACGGATCCAGTAACAAAGATGCCAATGATGTTGCCGCCAACCCGGTCGTTCAACCACCGCAACAGCAATTCGGTGTCGCTGTGGCTGGTGGTTGGATCCTTGACATACTCACGAAAGTTGTCACGCAAAACCGTGACATCGTTCCAGTTGCGGCTGTTTTGCACTGCATACGAAAGAACATGATCTGTTGCATCACCGTCAGTCAACACAACCGTGTTGACAATCTGCAACTTGTGTGCTGCCCGAAACTCCGGAACAATTCGGGAAGCAAGAATCAAGCACGAATCAAGCGGAGTCGAGCCGCCCAAGCCGAACGGCTGGGGATTACTCCAATTCGAGTTGTAGCCCAGGCTGTTTGAAAGCGCATAGCGAAACGCCGTCTTGAGTTCACCAACAGTCATGCGGCTCGACAGGATGTGCAGCAATCGGGTTTGTGGTGCAATCTGGTTTGTGCCCTTGGCATGAGGGGCATACCGAATTGTCTCTTGGTACTTTTCCATGCCGTATGCCTTGGTAGCGGTGTCCTGCATACCAAAGCCGAACGCATACACATCAAACGGAACGCCAACCTTTTTGCAGAACTGGAACAGCATGAACAACTGGCGCATGGTCTGCTCCATATTGCTGGACATTGAACCGGACCAGTCAATAAACAGCACAAAGCCGTGGTTTTTGCCGTCACGCATGGTTGCGGCAGTCTTGAACAGGTTGTCGGAAATGCGGTACTTCCATGCCGAATCCATGTCCAGACGACCAGACTTCGACTCCACAGTGCGGCGGTGTTCGTCTGCCGTCTTACGCATTTCGAATTCACGGGCAAAAGACTGCACAGAATCCTTGGAATCGTTCACAACCTCATCAAGCATCTTGCTGCTCATCTGAAGCACATCCAGATGGGCAGGCCCTTCCCCGGCGGCTTCCCAAATCGCATTCATACGCAAAAACTCGCTGTACGGAATGATATTCTTCACCGGGTCAAGATCCGCAGCCAGTGTGACATAGTTGCGGCTTGCTGCACGGCTATCAACCGCACCCTTTTGGGTGCGGTCAAGCGCATCCGAAGTACACGGCGCAGCAGGAGGGCCACTCATTGGCTTGTGGTTGTCGGCTCGGGCATCCCGATCCGGGCGACCGCTTGATGCACCTTCGTCACCCTTGTCACCCTTTGTGCCCTCTTCACCGGCCTTGCCCTCTTCACCTTCGGCTCCGGTGCCGCTGCCCTCTTCACCTTCGGCATCGCCTGAACCACTGGTGCCGGGAGCCTGATCTTGCGATTTGCCCTTGCCAGAGCCTGTCGGGTTGCCTTCGCCCTCTTCACCTTCGTCACCCTCTTCACCCTCTGTGCCCTCTTCGGGTTGATCGTTTTGGTTTCCGGTGAATTGGAAAAGGTCACGGGCAATCGCCACTGCATCTTCCCAGGTGACCTGGGTTTCCATGCGGCTCACAAAAGTGCGCTCGGAAGCCGTAAACGGCACGGGTTCCAGGTGACCAACCTTGAAATGCAGGTTCAGGCGGTCAGCCAAGCCTAACGCACCAATGCGGGTGTTGTTTTTGCGAATTTCAAAGGTGTCATTCGCCCAAAACTCGGAATACGCCTGGGCAAAGTCACGACGAAGACCCGGGTACATTTCCTTGACCAAACGCTCGATACGGGCATCTTCCACAATGTTGATGATGCCTGTGGCAGCACGAATCGCCTCGGCACTGCCCGGGAACCCGGCATCCGCCGCCACCGCCTTGGCAGTGTCAACCCAACCGCCGTTGCCATTCGGCGTAAACAAGGCATGACCGACTTCGTGACCAATCAGCATATCGTACTGGGCATCCGTCATGCCTTTCCAAACCGGAAGGGCAAGTGTGCGGGTCTTCAGATCAAAGTACGCTGAAGGGGCCTTTGGGTCTTGAATGACCTGGATGTTTTCCTTTGCCAACAGGCGGGCGAGTTGCTCACGAATCGTGTTGAAGCCAGAAGCGATGGGTGTTGCAGTAGTCATGGTTTAATCTTTCAATTTGGTGTGCCCGGCGGCACTAATTAGGCGATGGTGATTGGGCGTTTCCCTGGCCCAAGTATACCACAACGGCATTCCCGGGCAACAGGCAGGGCTAAAAAAGCGTAAAGTATTGGCTTATAAGGACTTACGGCTCACCGGGGTGGGCTGCCCGGGTTATCGGACTGTGGGGTTAGGTGTTTGTTAGGGAAACCCGCTCCGGCGCTATCTTTATATCGGCAAGCCCTGGAGCCGGATCCACCCAAAATCCAAAAATGGTGAAAAATAGCAAAATCCAGATTTCTGCTAAAGTTTGCAAAAACACCAAATTGCACAAAATCTAAGAATTGCACGCATGGCCCTTCCAGACGGCGTGCGCACGCCGTCCCGAATCCATGCCCGCAATTACAAAAAACTAAATTTTTGCCCATTTCGACGCTAATACACCTGTTTATACGATAAAGGCCCTTAA
>Ga0114969_10004647_pt1 | contig 10845 bp, 8 predicted proteins | sample M_130807_MF_Meta_FD_87316 | JGI IMG/M metagenome (GOLD analysis project Ga0114969, IMG submission 87316) | Freshwater microbial communities from Lake Montjoie, Canada to study carbon cycling - M_130807_MF_MetaG | ecosystem: Environmental > Aquatic > Freshwater > Lake | place: Lake Montjoie...
CCGGTGATGCCCGAAATAATTCGCCCAACAAACAGCCAGCCGATGGACGGTGCGAGCGCCATCACGATGTAGTCGAGTCCCAACCCGAAGTTCGCGAGGAGAATCACGCGGCGGCGGCCAAACCGGTCCGACAGCATGCCGATGATCGGCGAGCAGAAGAACTGCATCAGGGCCCACACGGTGCCGAACACGCCGTAGTACGTGGACGTTCGCACCATGTCGCCGTGCACGAACTCACGGATCAGCGACGGCAGTACGGGGATGATGATCCCCATCGCAATCACGTCGAGGACGACGGTGATGAAGATGAAGCGAACGGCCGCGCGGCGTCCCTTCACGTTCAGGCCTGTTCCGCGAGCTTCGTGCCGCACATGTCGGTCAGCATCAGGTCAGTCAGCATCAGGTCAGTGTCTTCGCGCTCGTCGGCAAAGGAGCGTGCCTGAGGGGCGCCGGCCGGCTGAGCGGCGTGATCCGGTAGGGGGGTCGAATTCACAGCCCCAAACGGTACGGTTTGTTGGAGCGATGTGCAACTATAACGGTGCCTCGCGGCCGCGTGCGGTGACCCGTTCCAGGTGATCAACCGTCGTGCCGGACATGAAGATGGCGTCGTCGAAATTGTTCACGGTCGGGCAGATGTGGCGCGGGACGAGGAGCAACTGCGTCCCGATGGGCGGCAACGGTGTGCCCGGCGGGACGTCCACCGGCAGGTGCTCTTCGCTCGGACGATCGGGTATCCAATCCGCATGGCCGACCACGTCACAGGTAGGCACGCCCGCGTCGGCGGCAACGGACTTGTGACCGGCGTCGCAGGTGAAGCGTGAGGGCGACGGATGACTGACCACGGTGGTGAGCACATGCACCGCGTGGCGGAGCCCCCATGATTCCGGCAACTGGGAAAGGCTCGTGGTGTCGTTGTAGACCACGGTACCCGGAGACACTTGCACGTCCGTCGGCCATTGCGCGAAGCCCGCGTACGCCGCGGCCGACGATGTCGCCGGTGTCCCGGCGACGATCACTTCCGGAACCGCGATGCCGGTGGCGGTGAGCCCACGCACGATCGCGCCGAGGATTGCGTAGCCGGCCTGCGCGGCGCTGTCACGCGCGGCGCGATCGTCGAACGCATGCATATGGCCGTCATACCAGTGCAGTCCGCGGAACTCGCATCCGGCAGCGACCACCGCGCGCGCGACGGTCGTGATGCGGGCCAGGTCGGGCGTGCCGCCCGTGCGATTCATGCCCGAGTTGAGGTCGAGAAAGAGCCCGAGGCCGCTGCCGCGCCAGCTCGCGAGATGCGCCTCTCCCTCGATGAGCGCCATCACGCGTGCGTTCGGGTGTGCCGCCGCGAGTTCGCGAATGCGCGCGGCGTTCGCGCCGACATGCGGGAAGGAGACGAGTGCATCACGCGCGCCGACGTCGAGCAGCGCCTTGAGTTCGAGCGTGGTCGCACATTTGAAGCGGGTGATGCCGCCGTCGAGCATGAGCTGCATGACCGCGCCGAGCTTTGCCGTTTTCACATGCGGGCGCCAGCGCGCGGCGTTGCCCCCAAGCTGCGCGACGATGGCCCGCACGTTGGATTCGACTCGCGCGGGGTCAATGAGGAGTGCGGGGGTGCGCACCCCGGTGAGCGACGCCGGCATTACGCGACGGGCTCGATCACAACCGCCGTGCCATAGCAGAGCACTTCGGTTGCACTGGTGCGGTGGCCGCCAAGGTCAGACGCATCGTAGTGGAGCCCGACGATGGCGTTCGCGCCACGTGCCGTGGCGTGCTGGACGAGCAGCTCGAAGGCTTCTTCGCGAGCCTGCTCGCACATCTCGGTGTACGCGCCGATGTTGCCGCCGATGATCTGCTTGAGTCCGCCGAAAAGGCCCTGTATGATGGTTGGCGCGCGGACGACTATGCCGCGCACGACGCCCTTGTACTCCGTAATGCGGTAGCCTTCGAATGCGAGGGTGGTGGTGACGTACATGGTGCCTCCGAAGTGCGGTTCGAACAGTAAGTCTAAGCAAGCTTCACGCTACTCGTTTGCGGTCGCGCTCGCGGACCCTCCTCCGGAGTGGACGCACTCGCTTACACGCATCGAGCCGCGCGGTACCGCCGCGCGTCTCTCGCTACGCGAGAGCGTCCATCCTGCGGAGGAAACCGCCTCGCGCTCCTGCAGGCGCTTTGCAAGCGTTGGCGCCAGCGAGCGACGGGGGTTCGTTCGAGCGAGGCGGCCGCAGGGCCGCGGTTGTTTCGCGGCCCGAGAGCCTCGCGAGGGCGAATCCCGGAGCGAGCAGGGCGCACGCAGCAGCCAGTGCTTGAACGCCCGCCCGATCTGGCGCATATAGATGGCAGCCTTCCCACTGTTCAGGACATCCAACATGCGCGCTCGCACAGTCCTCGCCGCCTCGCTCATCCTCGCCTCTGCACTCGACGCGCAGGGCACCGCCGCCGACTACGCCCGCGCCGAGGGCCTGCACGCGCGGCTCGACAATCTCGTGGTCGATGTCGCCGAGCAGGCGAACTGGATCGGCAACACGAGCCGGTTCTGGTACCGGAAGTCGGTGAAGGGTGGCAACGCGTTCGTGCTGGTCGATGCGGCCACGGTGCAGAAGAAGGCCGCGTTTGATCATGCCGCTGTCGCCGCGTCGCTCTCATCCGGGCTCGGCCACGCCGTGACGGCGGTAACGCTGCCGTTCACGACACTTGCGTTCAGCCCTGACGAACGCGCAGTCGAGTTCATGGTGGACAGCACCGCCTGGAACTGCACGGTCGCCGATTCCAAGTGCATGCGCAGTGACGCGGCGGGTCGTGGCGGGCGAGGCGGACGCGGTGGTCGCGGTGGCGGCGCAGGCGGTGGAGCGGGGCAGCGCTTCGGCGGCGGCCTCTACGGCGGTGAGCTTCCGCAGATCACCGACGCACCGCGTCCGTCGCCCGATCGGAAGTGGGAAGCCTCCGCGCGGAACTTCAACGTGTTCATCCGTGCGAGCGGCGCGAAAGACTGGCGTCCGCTCTCAACCGACGGCGGTCCCGGCAACTACTACGATCCGCGCACCTTCTCCTGGTCGCCCGACTCGAAGAAGCTCGCCGCCTATCGCGTGCGGCCCGGCCTCAAACGCGAAGTGCATTATGTGCAGTCGAGTCCCGAAGACCAGATCCAGCCCAAGGACGTGAGCCGGCTGTACAACAAGCCCGGCGATGTGCTCGACCTCGACCAGCCTGTGCTCTTCGACGTTGCCTCGCACAAGCAAACGGAAATCTCCAGCGCACTCTTTCCGAACGCGTACACGATGTCGTTCCTGGCGTGGCGCGCCGACAGCCGCGCCCTGACCTTCGAGTACAATCAGCGCGGGCATCAGGCGTATCGCGTTGTCGAAATCGACGGCAGCTCCGGCGCCACGCGCGCCATCGTCAACGAAGAGACGCCAAAGAACTCCTTTTTCGAATACTCGGCGAAGCTCTTCCGTCAGGATCTGGGCGACGGCGCTGAAACGATCTGGATGTCGGAGCGCGACGGCTGGAACCATCTCTATCTGTATGACGGCGCCACCGGCCGCGTGAAGCATCAGGTCACGAAGGGCGACTGGCTCGTGCGTGGTGTGGATCGTGTGGATGCGCAGGCCCGGCAGGTCTGGTTTCGCGCGAGCGGGATGTACGCGGGCAAGGATCCGTACTTCATCCACTATTATCGCATCAACCTCGACGGCAGCGCGCTCACGGCATTCACCGAAGCCGACGCGAATCATGCGCTCCGATTCTCGCCAGACAATCAGTACTACGTGGATTCCTACTCGCGCGTCGATCTCCCGCCGGTCACGGAACTTCGCCGCACGAGCGACCAGAAACTGGTGCTCACGCTCGAGAAGGCCGACGCGACCGCACTGCTCGCCACCGGTTGGAAGCCGCCCGAGGCATTTGTCTCAAAGGGCCGTGACGGCAAGACGGACATTTATGGAGTCATTGTTCGCCCGACGAACTTCGACGCGAAAAAGAAATACCCCGTCATCGAATACATCTACGCCGGCCCGCACGATTCATTCGTGCCGAAAGTCTGGGGCGTGCAGTGGGGCATGCAGGGCCAGGCCGAAGTCGGATTCATCGTCTCGCAGATTGACGGCATGGGCACGTCGAATCGCTCGAAAGCGTTCCACGATGTCGCGTGGAAGAACATCGGCGACGCCGGATTCCCCGACCGCATTCTGTGGCACAAGGCCGCCGCGGCGAAATATCCCTATTACGATGTCTCGCGCGTCGGCATCTACGGCGGCTCAGCCGGCGGACAGAACTCGATGGGTGGACTGCTCTTCCACCCCGAGTTCTACAAAGTCGCGGTGAGCTTCGCCGGCTGCCACGACAACCGCATGGACAAGATCTGGTGGAACGAACAGTGGATGGGCTGGCCGATTGACGCGACGTACGACTCCTCATCGAACGTCGTCAACGCCCACAAGTTGCAGGGCAAGTTGCTGCTCATCGTCGGAGAACTCGACGAGAACGTGGATCCCGCGTCCACGCTGCAGGTGGCCAATGCGCTGGTGAAGGCGAACAAGAGCTTCGACTTCTTCATGTTCCCCAACGGCGAGCATGCGGTTGGCCGGCGCGGCGCGCTCGCGCCCTACGGCGATCGCAAGCAGTGGGACTACTTCACGCACCAACTGCTGGGGGTCGAGCCGCCAAACCGGAATCTGGGGCTGAACCCCTAGGGTCTGCGCAGTCGCTCGTAATTGTTGTCGATCTTGCGCACGTAGCCGAGCGTTTCGCGGTAGCGCCACCGCGCGATGTTCGGCGCGACCTCCTCGATGCTCGCCCATCGCGCCGCCTCAAGCTGCCGCGCGAGCGCTGCCGCATGGGCGCGTGTGATCGGGCCTTCGCCGGCATTGTAGCTCGCGAACATGAATCGCACGCGCTCGGTGTCGGGCTCGATTGCCGGCCAGGCCTTCCAGAGATACCGGTCGTGCATGATGCCGGCGGCGATGTTCCATTCGGGATCGTCAATCGCGCCGAAGTCCGGCCGCGCCGTCTGAATCACGGAATAGGTGGATGGCATCAGCTGCATCAATCCGCGCGCACCCACATAGCTCGTCGCGGCCGTGTCGAGATTGCTCTCGGCCATGGCCTGCGCCTTGAACCGGCGCCAGTCAAATCCGATGCCGAAATACCGCTTGGTGTACTTCTTGAAAATCGGGTCGAATCGCTCGGCGCGCTTCGCGGCATCGCGGGCGGAAGATGCCTTGGCCAGCGCACCAGTCGAACGCTCGGGCGCCGGCACCTGAGCAAGTCCGCGCGCCGGAAAGAGTCCGCCGAGCACGCAGGTCATGCAGGTCACGCAGAAGCGCGCGGCGCGCACCACCGGCCAACGACCTGCTGCCCACTGCCTACTCAATTGAGCGCATGCCCAATGATCAGCGCGATTGAGATAAACAGCGCCGCGATGAAAATCGCCACCGCCACATTCCCTTTCTTGAGTTCCGCCGCGAAATCCACCTCGGGCGTCATCTTGTCGAAGAGGCGATAACTGATCCACATGAGAATCACGCCGAGCACGGCGTACGCGAAGTTGAGGCCGATCACGTTCAGTTCCATGGCTATTGCGCGATTTGGGGCTTCACGAGCCCGTAGAAAATCCCGTTGAACAGAAACTTGAACGTCCCGTGCGGCTGCGCGCGCTGGAGAATCTCCGGACCAAAGAGCAGCACGTTCCCCTTGCCGACCTTGGCGCTCACGGCTGCCGCGCCCTGGTCGAGCACTTCCTGGCCCCACGCCCATCCGCTCCGCAGCGGTGTCTTGCTGTCATACCACGCCACCTTCTTCACACCGGCTGCTGCGGCGCCCGCGCCGAGCCTGAACGCCGGACTGTCGTCGAAGAACACATCGGTCTGCTCGTTCATTCCGAATCCGAGCGGATCACTCACATCCACCTTCGTGCGCAGCACCGAGCCAGGCACATAGAACTTCGTCTGGGGCAACGGCGCACCATTCTCGGTGAGCTGGCTCTCCACCGGCAGCTGCAGGAACGCCGACAGATTCGCTGCCGACGATCCAATCGCGAGCACCGTGCCGCCCTTCTCGATGAATTCCTTGATCTTCGGCAGCGTCTTCGCCGCCGTGATCGCGCCGAGCTGGTCGCGATACTCGGCCGGAATCGTCGCCGGGTCCACGGGTGCGCCACCGCCGCGTCCACCGCGGCCGCCACCGGAACCCGGAATCGCGCCCGTCACGAAAATCAGCACGTCGAACTGCTTGTCGATGTCGCCCGAGTCGAGTGTTGGCGCAAAGACGCGCTCAAACGGAAACTCGAACTGTTCCATGATCCACCGCGTCCACCCGCTCGGCATCGATCCGCCGTAGTTGTCCCAGAGCCCGATGCGCAGCGCCTTCATCTTCGAGGCGCTCGCCGGCACCGGCGTGCGCGTGCCCTCAAAACTCAGGCCGAGGTCGGCGGTGATCTTGTCGAGTTGCGCGCGGGTGGAGGCTTTCGGCTTCACGTAGAACGAGCCGGCGGGATAGGTCGTCGTACCGATCGTCATGGGTGCGCCAAGCCGATGCACTTCCTCACCCGCCTTGAGCAGGCGATTGAGCGCCGTGAACGAGTTGTTGGTGCGTGAGCTGGTCACGAAGCCCGCGTTGCCGGCTGCGACCGCTACGGTTCCGGCCGGCGGACTGAGACTCCAATCCGTCACCTTTTCGAATGGTCCCGTGAATCCGTCGAGGATGCGGTCGAACTGGATTCCCATCTGGTACGCGAGCGTCCACCCGGCGATGTCGTACGGCGGAGTTGGCGGCGCGCCCGGATACGGGAAGACATCGGGATGCGCCTGCGGCTCGAACATGTCAATCAGGTGCGGACGAAAGGCCTGCGCCGACAATACGACGAACGATCCCTTCGCGTATGCCTTGCCCGCCACGCTGAAGTCCGCGGTCGCGCGATGGACCGCGATGCCCGTGGCCCGTAGCGAGTTGATGAACTTCACCGCCGTTGGGAAATCGGCCTGACTGCTCGGGATGATGAACCCGCGCGGGTCGCGCAGCTCCGTCGTGTGAATCGATTCCCAGGTGGCGCCCGTCGCCTGGATCCGACGGTAGTTCGCCGTCCAGTTGTCTCGGCTGCCGCGCTCAATGGAGTGCTTGCCCATCGTGTAGATGTTGTACAGCAGATTTTCTCTCTGGCGCGACGCGAAGTCGAGCGTCGCACGGTCGAGCGAAATCGAGTAGTCAATGGATTGGCGGAACTTCCACTCGCCTGGCGGCACCGGGAACGCGAGGTCCGCGCCCGGAATCTGTCGCGCCGCCACAAATGGCACGCGCATCGGCGTGGGGCTGCCGATGATCTCCGTAAGCATCGCGATCATGTTGTGGAACGTCGCCGTGTTGCGGATGCCGCCATTCCACCAGCCGTCGTACGGGCCGCCCGAGCGCATTGTTGCGCCGCCCTTTTCCTCGGCCGCCAGCCGCGTGTGCATGGCGGCGCCGAGCGACTGCAGCCCGAGGATGAGCATCGGGTCGAGGTTCGGATTGTACGGATCGCGCAGTGGCGGCGAATACACCACCGCGCCGGCGGGGCCGCTCTGGTGGTGATTGTACATGATCTGCGGGAACCACTCGTGGTACAGAATGCGGTTCTCGTTCTTGGTCTCGTTCTGCGTAGACGTGAAGAACTCGCGGTTGTCGTCGTGCCCGATGTACTTCTGGTAGAGGCGCGGCAGGTTGTTCATCGAGCGCTCGGTGGGCACCGGATTTCGCATGTACCAGTCGGCGACGAGATCGTTGCCGTCGGGGTTCGCGTGCACCAAGAGCGTGATGCAGTCATTCAGGAATCGCATCGTCTCGTCGTCGGTCTTGCTCACCATCTGGTAGACCATTTCGCCGAGCTGCTGCGCGCCGACCGTTTCCGTGGCGTGGAGCCCGCCATCAATCCAGACGACCGCCTTGCCTTCGTGCGACATCGCGCGCGCGTCGGCGTCCGTGAGCCCTTCTGCGAGGGCCATGCGCCTGGAGATCTCCTTCAGCCGCGTGATGTTCTTCCAGTTCTCCGGCGAGGTGACAATCGCCATGTAGTGCGGGCGCCCCTCAGCGGTCTTGCCGATCTCCACTACGTGGATGCGATCGGATTCCCGCTCGAGCTTGAGCCAGTACTCGGAGATTTGTTTGTAGTTGGCGAGGAAGTAGTCATCGCCAAAGTTGTGGCCAAATTGCTGCAGTGGCGTCGTGACACGCGCCTGAGCCTCGAGGAGCTGTGCGCCGACGATTCCGAGGGAGACCAACGCGGCGGCGTGGTAAAAGCGGGCGCGAAGAAACACATTCATGCGAGAACTCCGTGGTGGGGCCAGCGTCCCGCGAAGTTAAGCGCACCGCGCCGGGCGCGCTTCGATAGCGCCGAGACCCTAGCGCGGTTTCTGCCGCCGATACTTCGCCGGCACACCTTTGGCTGTCGCGACGACCCTCCCGTTCGCATCGAACCGTCGTTCCATCCAGTTCCACCACTTGAGCAACTCTCTGTCCGGTAGCGCCGTACGCGAGGCATACACGGCGCACCGGAACACATAGAGCACGCAGGGATCCTGCTTTTCGTTCGTCAGGTCGCAGAGCAGTGCATACATCCGCTCCGGATCACGACGGACGAGTGACTTGATGGACGTGACGCCCAAGTGCCGCAGGTCTGCCGCAAGCGATGGCCCTATGCCAGGAAGGTCCTGCAGCTCGTCACGCGCCATTGATCAGCGACACGCCGAGTTCCACGTAGTGCGTGCCCAATTCCGGGAGTGCGTCTGCCATCTGCGACGTCCTAAGCTGAGTGGACTTCTAGCATGCCGAATGAAAGCCGAACCCGCAAGTGTGTGTATATGTGATGTTCATGGAGTAGACTCACCGCGCCATATGCCTGCCACCCGTCTCGTCTTTTTCAATCCTTCGTCAGGGTCCGCATGGATCGCGGAGCGCACAATGCGCGCCGTGGAAATGCTCGCGTCTGTGCCGGGAACTCAGATCCACGGCACAGTGCCGGGCTCCGTCCCCGAGCAGGTACGCACGCACCTCACGCCAGATACGACGCGCGTGTACGCCATTGGCGGCGACGGCACCGTGGGCGACGTCGCCGCGGCGCTCGCCGGGACGAACGTCGCGCTCGGCATCATCCCGTGCGGCACGACGAATGTGCTTGCGCGGGAGTACGGCATCTCGATGTGGACAAAGAAGGCCGTCCGCCAACTCGAGGCGAGCGAGCGCACCGTGCCGCTCCGCACCTGGACCGTCGGCGAGCACACCGCCGTGCTCGGCGGCGGCGTGGGATGGGATGCGCGCGTGATGTGGAACTCCCCGACGTCAATGAAGCGTCGGCTCGGCCGCACCGGTGTGGCGCTGGTCGGCCTTCGAGAAATGGCGCGCTATGAGTTCCCGCCGCTCGTCGTGACCGGAACGGATGACCATGGCGAGCAAATCACCATGCGCGGCACCTCGGTGATTCTCGCCACCGTCAAGCGCTGGGCCGGCGGCAACACCGGAATTCCGCAGGCCGACCCGAGCGACGACTACATCGATGTTGTCGTGCTCGAGCGGAAGTCGCTGCTGCACCTCATGGCGTTCTGGACGCTGATGATGCTCCCCGGCGGACGCCCGCTGACGCTGCCCGGCGTGCGCACGGCGCGAATGGTGCGGGCGCGGGTCGAGAGCGAATCGGATGTCGAGGTCGAAGCGCACGTCAATGGCGAGGGCGTGGAGCATACGCCGTTTGCCATGGAACAGGGCGGCGTGGTTCGGATCCTCGTCCCCTGATCGGCCCGAATGCACGAAGCGCCGTGACGACCGTCGCGGCGCTTCGACCACCAATGATGGACCGTGGTGCTATCGTCCGCCGTTCGCTGCGTTCCGGATGCGTGCGATGCGTTCCGGCGCCCCGGTGAACAAGCCTTCCGGATACTTGCGGTACTTGATCATGTCGGCATAGATGGGCCCCTGCTCGTACTGATTGAGGCTCATGCCGGCGAGATACTGCAGGCGAAGGTTCTTGTCGTAGTTGATCTGCGCATCAGCCATCCAGGGCGCGAGCGCCGGACCCTGCGCCGCGAACGTCGCAAACACATCCGTCGCCGAGAAGAATCCGATTTCGGCGAGCGAGGCGCGCACCGGCGCATACTCGGGCCGCGCCAGCCGCGCCTCGATATCGTCAATGTTGATCGGGCCATCGTCCTTCAGGCCAACGACGACGACGTCATAGCCGCCGCCCTGGTACTCGTTGGCGAACACCATCCCGTTTGGAAAGACGGAGAGGAACGTCGAGACTTCGCTCTTCACCGCGGCGAGGTTGCTCTCATATAGCTGCACGAATACCGTGACCACGCCACCCGGGTTCAGGCGGTCCTTGGCCAGCTGGAAGAATTCCTTTGTGTACAGCGTGGCCGCGCCTTTCACCCACGGGTCGAACGGGTCAGACGTAATCGCGTCGAATTTTTCCTTCGTGGTGAGCACGAAGTGGCGCGCATCGTCGATTTCGACATGGACCTTCGGATTGTCCACGACGTGGAAGTTCTCGTTGCCGAAATACTTTGAGACCACCGACGGCACGAGCGGCTCGATCTCGACGATTGTCTGGTGCTCGACCATCGGATCAATGCTCACCGCGCCTGCGGTTACACCGGCACCGCAGGCAATGACGAGTACACGACGCGGATTCTTCGGGATGAGCGTGGTCAGGTGACCGAGCATGCGCTGCAGGCGCATGTCCTGCGGTTCGCTCGACGCCTGCACCTTGCCGGCGTTGTGATAGTTGAGCACGCCGTTGTAGAGCTTCGACACGGCCATCGACGAGTTCATGCCTTCGCCGACGAACACCCATTCCCCATGATCGTTGTAGCGCGGCGCGGAGAACCG
>Ga0114969_10004650_pt1 | contig 10842 bp, 11 predicted proteins | sample M_130807_MF_Meta_FD_87316 | JGI IMG/M metagenome (GOLD analysis project Ga0114969, IMG submission 87316) | Freshwater microbial communities from Lake Montjoie, Canada to study carbon cycling - M_130807_MF_MetaG | ecosystem: Environmental > Aquatic > Freshwater > Lake | place: Lake Montjoie...
CCGGCGACGAAGGCCCCGAGCACCCGGCCCCACGCATGCTCCTCCCGCACGAGACGCTCCCCGCCCGCCGCGAGAGCGGCTCGCAGCGCGGGGTCCCGCAGTCCGTCGATCGCCGCCGCGAGATCCTCGGGCGCCTGTACGGCGAAGCCCCCGCCCGAACGCCGCACCTGCCACGCGAGCAGTCCCGAGTTCGCGTCGACGATTGCCGGGGTACCGAGGAGCCAGGCCTCGAGCAGCGCGATCGAGAGGCTCTCCATCCGCGAGAACGACGCGAACCCGAGGGCCGCGGCGACCAGCCCGTGCTTGGTGCGCTCGTCGACCCATCCGAGGTGGCGGATCACCGGGTCGATCGAGGCCGGACGGCGGCCCGCGCCCACCAGCACGAGCCCGACCGCCGCTGCCGGCCGGGCGAGGTTGTGGGACCGCACCGCCTCGACGAGCTGCTCGACGCCCTTGCCCGGAGCCGTGCGACCGGCGTGCACGAGAAAGTCGCCTGCGAGGTCGAAGCGCGCACGCACCTCCTCGGCCGGCGCGACGTCGGGCGGGGCCTCGAAGCCGAGTCCGACGATCGGTCCGCTCGCCGCCGCGTCGCCGTGCAGGCGTCGGGCCAACTCGCGCTCGAAGTCGGTATTGAAGAAGCGTCGAGACGCGGCCCGCAGCAGCCGCCCGGTCGACGGCAGGCGCGCCGCCGGTTCGTCGTGGATGCAGGGCACGAGGACTGCCCGCTCGGGCGCCTCCGCCACGACGGCGGCCGTGGTCCCGTAAACGCAGGGGGCCGCGACCACGGCGTCCCAATCGGGTCGGGTTTCGCGGAGGAAGGCGGACAGGCCGGGGCTCGTGACGGTCGCGGGCTTCCACCCGAGGCGGTCGAGCAGGCGCGTCGCTCCCGGGCGCGACAGCACCCGGCGGGTGAGCGCGACCGCCCATGCATCGGGGGTACGGGCCGGGAAGCGGTGGACGACGAGTCCGTCGTCGACCGAACGCCCCGGCGTAAGGACGTTCTCCCAAGTCGCGTCACTTGTCGCGCAGGTCGTCGCGATCTCGACTTCGAAGCCTCCCTGCGCAGCGAGCCGGCCGGCGAGGACGCGCAGGTGGCGCTCCGAGCCGCCCACCATGCCGGACACGCGGGGGGATACGAAGAGAACCCGTCGCAAGGGTTCGGGGGAGGAACCACGACTCCGCGCCACGATGGCGGGAAGTTGTCACCCCAGTGTCGCGATGTCGAGCAATCTCGAGGGCGCTTGCCGCTGGCGTGCCACCTCGCATGCCCGGACCGGACGGCATCCCCTGCGAGGCCCTCCGGCGATGCGACATCGGCGAGCACTCTGGGGGCGATGTTCCGGGCGCGTTCGTGCAGCGCGCCCGGCCGCGGAGGCCGGGCGCGCTGCGATCATGCCCTCGCGCTCATCAACCCGGCGTCGACGTATTGATCAGGCACTGGTTGGCCTGCCCGTTCGCGGGCGCATAGGCCGCACCGACCGGATGCTGCGCGCAGACCGCGGAGTTGCACTGTCCCGCGGGAGTCGTGAAGGCCGTATTCGCGGGCACCGCGCTGCCATCGGGGTTCTCGCCGAGCGGGCAGGTGCAGGTCGCGGTCCTGACGCCGTTGGTCGGCTTCGGATCGATGGTGCAGGCGAAGCTGAAGCAATTGGCGAACTGGTCGCCCAGCCCCAGGTTCGACGAGCAGAGCTGGGTATCGACGGCCCTGGCCGCGGGCTTCTCGCTCCAGTCGTTGACTTCCTGGGGCAATCTCACCTTGGGGAAGTAAAGCGACCAGACCTTCCCCTTGCCCGGAGGCTTGCAGTCGCCCTGCATGTTGCCGCCCTGCACGTCGGCGATCGAGATGCCGGTCTTGATCGGGCATGTGCAGACCGCTGCGGGGAAGGACGCGGTCCCGCCACCGGCGACGTTCACGTCGATCGTTCCCCCCGTCGGAGTGCAGATCGACGATTCGCAGAGGGCATACTGGCCGCTGCAGAATTGATAGCCGTAGAGATTGCCGGAGAGAGTGGTCTGCGCATTTGCATGCCCGGCGGACCAGGCGAACGTCAGCAGAACCGCAAAGCACATTGCAATTCGAGTCATTACTTTATCTCCTTGTTTTTCAAGACCGAGAGTCCCCAATTTGCAGGATAGCCACTCGGGCCCGAAGGAGTCAATCGGGTTTCCGTCGGCGAGCGGGGGGAGGGGGCGCCGGCCACGGGACCGCGCCTCGCGGCGATCGGCCCCTTCAGATCATCCGGCGCAGCAGCGCTTCGGCCTCCACCAGGGTCATGTTCTTCGGCACCGGGTAGTCGCGATGCGCCTCGATCATCGCCGCGCGCGCGATTTCGCCCACGTCGGCGCCCTTCAGCTCGGCGATCCTCTCGGGGATGCCGACCGTGCGCCCGAGTTCGCGCACCCGCTCGACGAAGCGGTCGGCGAGCCGCTCGGGCGATTCGCTCCCGGTCCCGGCGCCGATCGCGCAGGCGAGGTCGGCCAGCCGCTCCTGTGTGCGCGGATCGTCCTTCAGGTAGTCGAGCACGTGGGGCAGCACGATCGCGTTGGCGAGCCCGTGGGGCACGCCATACATGCCGCCGAGCTTGTGCGAGAAGGCGTGAACGTAGCCGACATAGGCCCTGGTGAAGGCGAGGCCCGCGTAGAACGCAGCGAGCGCCATCGCCTCGCGCACCTCGAGATCCTCGCCGTTCTCGCAGGCGCGGGGGAGATTCGCGAAGATCATGCGGGTCGCGGCGAGGCTGTGGCGCTTCGTGTCCCCGTGCGGCCAGCGGTTGAGATACGCCTCGACCGCGTGGGTGAGCGCGTCCATGCCGGTCGCCGCGGTGATCGCCCTGGGCATGCCCTTCATGAGCAGCGGGTCGAGCGCGGTCGCGAGCGGCACGATCTTGGGGTCGATGACGGCGGACTTCGCGTGCTTGACTGGGTCCGTCACGACGGCCGCGACGGTGACCTCGGACCCGGTGCCCGACGTCGTGGGGATCGCGTAGAGCGGCAGCATCGGCTTCCAGATCTTCAGGACGCCGAGCAGCTTCTGGGCCGGCTTCCCGGTCACCGCCATCGCGTCGATCACCTTCGCCGCGTCGATGACCGAACCGCCGCCGACGGCGAGGATGGCGTCGGCGCGGTGCGCCCGCAGGGCGGCGAGCCCGGCTTCGAGCACAGGGTAGGTCGGGTCGGGCGTGATCGCGTCGTGCACCGCGACCGCGACCCCGTGCTGCTCGAGGGCCGCGACGATCGGCGCGATCAGACCGAGCCGGGAGAGCACCGCGTCGGTGATCACGATCACGCGCCTCGGACCAAACTCGCCGATCATCGCGCACAGGCGGGTGGAGGAGCCCGGGCCGACGAAGGCGGTCGGTACCGGGATCGGGATCAGCCGGGAGGTCGGCCACTGGAGGGGCTTGAGCAGGCGGTAGCCGCGCAGGCGGAGTTCGAAGTCCATGGCGGTTCTCCCCGGGGTTCGCGCGTCGCGACGCGCGACGCGGCATCGTGGGTGTCGCTCCGTCCACCGGCGTCTTCAAGTCGCCGGCCGGCCTGGCGATCGACCCGGGCCTCGGGCGACGGCCGGCGGCGGCCGGCGTCGGCCGGCGGGCTGGTGAGCGCGTCGCCGAACCGCTAGCTTGTGGCCCTGTCGCCCCCCCGGGGTCCAGGTCACCCAGCCATGTTCGATACGCTCTCCGACAAGCTCGAAGGAGTGTTCCGCAAGATCCGCGGCACCGGCCGGATCACCGAGGCGAACGTCGAGGAGGCGCTGCGCGACGTGCGCATGGCGTTGCTCGAAGCCGACGTCAACTTCCAGGTCGCCAAGGACTTCGTCGAGCGGGTGAAGGCGCAGGCGATGGGCCAGGATGTCCTGCGCGCCCTCTCGCCCGACCAGCAGCTCGTCAAGATCGTCCACCAGCAGCTCACGGCGACGATGGGCGGCGCTGCCGGCAAGCTCGACCTGGCCGGCGATCCGCCTGCCGTGCTCATGCTCGTCGGCCTGCAGGGATCGGGCAAGACGACCACCGCAGGCAAGCTCGCGACCATGCTGCTCGGCGGGCCCAGGCGCCGGCGCCCCTTCCTCGTGCCGCTCGATCTTGCGCGCCCCGCCGCGATCCAGCAGTTGAAGACTCTCGCGGCGCAGGTCGGAGACGGCTGCGGCGTGTACGACACGCCCGCGTCCGGCGGCGACCCGGCGGAGATCGCCCGTGCAGCGATCGAGCAGGCGCGCGTCGGCGGCTACGAGGCCGTCATCCTCGACACCGCCGGTCGGCTCGCGATCGACGAGGAACTCATGGCGGAGCTGCGTCGCGTGCGCGACGCGGCGAAACCGCGCCAGACGATCTTCGTCGCCGACGCGATGACCGGACAGGACGCGGTCGCGGTCGCGACCGGCTTCCGCGACGGCGTCGGCATCGACGGGATCGTGCTCTCGAAGATGGAAGGCGACGCACGCGGGGGCGCCGCGCTGTCGATCCACGCGGTCACCGGCAAGCCGATCCTCTTCGTCGGTGTCGGCGAGAAGCTCTCGGCGCTCGAGGTTTTCCACCCCGAGCGGGTCTCCTCGCGCATCCTGGGCATGGGCGACGTGCTGTCGCTCATCGAGAAGGCCGAGGCCGCCTACGACGCGAAGCAGGCCGAGGCGCTCCAGAAGAAGCTGCGCAAGGACGAGTTCACGCTCGAGGACTTCCGCGACCAGTTGCGGGCCGTGAAGAAGATGGGCTCGGTAACCGACCTCCTAGGCATGATCCCGGGGATGAAGAAGCTGACCCGGGGCCAGGACATGGCCGGGGCCGACGAGGAACTCGCCCGGATCGAGGCGATCATCAACTCGATGACCCGCCAGGAGCGCAACGACCACCTGATCCTCAATGCGAGCCGCAGCAAGCGCATCGCCCAGGGCAGCGGCACGAGCGTCTCCGAGGTGAATCGGTTCCTCAAGCAGTACGGGCAGGCCCGCAAGATGATGAAGAGCCTCACCAAGGGCGGCCCGCGGGGGCTGCTTGCCCAACTGGGTGGGGGACGTTAACCCATCGGTCCGCAGGCGGAACCTTCCGCCGACCGGGGGTCGGCCCCGGATTCCCCGATCGACGCAGCACGCGAGGAGCAGTTGATGGCCACTCGGATCCGCATGACCCGGCACGGCAGCAAGAAGCGCCCGTTTTACAGAATCGTCGCAGCCTCCAGCGCCGCCCCGCGCGACGGTCGCTTTCTCGAACAGTTGGGCCACTACGATCCGACCCGGAACCCGGCCGTCGTGAAGCTCGACCTCGACCGCATCGCGGTCTGGATGCGCAATGGCGCCCGCCCCTCGGACACCGTGAGCCGCCTCATCAAGAAGGCGGGCCATGTGAAGGCCGCGGCCGGAGCGGCGACACCGGCCTGAATCGGATGAAGGAGCTGGTCGAAATGCTCGCCAAGCACCTCGTGAGCAGACCCGACGACGTGCGCGTGCACGAGACCGAGGGCGATACGGCTTCCATCATTGAATTGCGGGTCGCGGCCGAGGATCTCGGTCGCATCATTGGCAAGCAGGGTCGCACCGCGAAGTCGATCCGCACCGTCGTGAACGCAGCGGCAGCGCGCGTGAACCGGCGCGTCGTCCTCGAGATCGTCGACGACAAGTGAAGCGCGCGGCGGCCCCGGGTCGCCCGCTTCGACCATGGCCGCCGATCACGTCATCGCGCTAGGCCGGGTGGTCTCGGGACACGGTGTCCGCGGCCTGGCCCGGGTGAAGCCGTTCAATCCCGGCTCGCCCGCGATCGAGGCAGCCCCACACGTCCTCCTCGTCGATCGCTCCGGTCGTCGCAAGGAGTTCGCAATCTGCGAGTGCCGCCCGCACGGCAACGTCTACCTGGTCGGATTCGCGGGAATCGACAGCCTGAACGCCCTCGAGCCGTGGATCGGCGCCGACCTCGTAATCCCCGCCGGGGAACTGCCCGCCCCCGACGAGGACGCCGTCTACCACCACGAGGTGCTGGGCATCGAGGTGCGCACCCCGGACGGGCGGCGCGTCGGAACCCTGGTCGAGGTGACGGCGATGCCCGCCAACGACCTCTGGGTCGTGCGCAGCGACCCCGACGAGTCCGGGGCCGTGCGCGAGCACCTCGTTCCCGCGGTCGCACCGATCCTCTCGAGCATCGACCTGCGCGCGCGCGTGGCGGTGATCGACCCACCCCCGGGACTGCTCGAGCCATGACGCGCATCGACGTCGTCACGATTTTCCCGGAGTTCTTCTCGGGCATGCTCGGGGCGAGCCTGCTCGGCAAGGCGATCGCGCGCGGCGACCTCGATGTACGCCTGCACCAACTGCGCGACTGGACCACGGACAAGCATCATTCCGTGGACGACACGCCCTACGGCGGCGGGCACGGCATGGTGATGAAAATCGAGCCGCTCGTCGCCGCGATCGAGGCGGTGGCCGCACCCGGTGCGGTCCGCATCCTGCTCTCGGCGCGCGGCCGACGCCTCACCCAGGCACGCGCCGACGACCTCGCGGCCGCAGAGCGACCTATCGTCCTCGTGTGCGGTCGCTATGAGGGCGTGGACGAGCGCATCGCCGACTACGTCGACGAGCAGTTGTGCATCGGTGACTACGTCCTCTCGGGCGGAGAAGTCGCGGCGGCCGTGGTGATCGACGCGGTGGCGCGCCTCGTCCCGGGGGTGATCGGCAACCGCGGGTCGCTGGTCGAGGAGTCCTTCTCCGCGGGTTCGGACGGCCTGCTCGAGTACCCGCAGTACACCCGGCCCGAGGTCTTCCGGGGCGTCCGGGTGCCCGAAGTCCTGCTCTCCGGCCACCACGGCGACGTGGCCCGCTGGCGGCGCGAGGCCGCCCGGGCAGCGACGGTGGCCACCCGGCCCGACCTGCTGGCCCGCAGCGGCGAGGCCCAGGCCGGCCATGCGGAGCCGGAAGAGGGCCGGGCGGGTGCGAAGGGCAGGCGCGGGGGGCGACCGTGACGGGCCCTGCCCCGCTCTACCTCGTCCTGCTCCACCACCCCGTCCTCGACCGCTATGGCGACGTCGTGACGACCTCCATCACCAATCTGGACGTTCACGACATCGCCCGGTCGGCCCGGACCTACGGGGTCCGGCGCTACTTCGTGGCCCACCCGGTCCCGGCCCTCCGGGCGCTGGCCGAGCGGATCGTGGAGCATTGGCGAAGTGGGTGGGGCAGTCGCTATAACCCGTCCCGCTTCGCCGCCATCTCGCTGGTGGAGGTCGTCCACGACCTCGACCAGGCGATCGCGGCGGTGGAGCAGGACTCCGGTCGAATGCCCTATCTCATTGCAACATCGGCGAGGTCGGTGGCGGGTGCCCTCCCGTTCCCCGAACTCGCGCAGCGGCTCGAGACGTCGAGCGAACCATGCCTGCTGGTCTTCGGGACCGGCTACGGGTTGACCGACGAGGTGCTCTCGCGCTGCGAGGCGCAACTCGAACCGGTCACGGGCGTCGGCGACTACAACCACCTTTCGGTCCGGGCGGCCGCCGCCATCGTCCTGGACCGGCTGCGTACACTTCACTGAGGAAAGCCATGAGCATGAACGTCATCGAGGCCATCGAGGCCGAGCAGTTGCGCACCGACATCCCCGCCTTCCGTCCGGGCGATACCGTGAAGGTGCACGTGAAGGTCGTCGAGGGCGAGAAGGAACGCATCCAGATCTTCGAGGGCGTCGTCCTGCGCCGCTCAAACGGCGCGAACCGCGAGACGTTCACCGTCCGAAAGGTCTCCTACGGCATGGGCGTCGAGCGCACCTTCCCGGTCCACTCACCGCGCATCGACAAGGTCGAGGTAGCGACGCGCGGACGCGTCCGCCGCGCCAAGCTGTATTACCTGCGCGGGCTCTCCGGCAAGGCCGCCCGCATCCAGGAAGAAGGCCAGCGGCGGTGAGCGAGTTCGGCCGCGGCGACACGCGGCCGATGCCGACCGCGCCCGACGCGGGCATTCAGGCGCAGGCGATCAGCGGTGCGAGCGAAGGCGCCGCACCGCTTCGAAGCGCCGAGGAGATCTCGGCGGTGATCGCGGGGATGCTCGGCGATCCCAGGGCGTTCAAGCACCGCATCGCGGCTGACGCCTCGATCTCCGGTCGCATCCACTTCCCGGGCAACGCTCGGGTGGACGGGCGACTGAAGGGAGAGATCCGCGCCGACGCCGTGCTGGTCGTCGGCGAGAAGGCCCTGCTGGAAGCCGACGTCCGCGCCGACCGCTTGTTGTTGCTAGGCACGGTCCACGGCGGAGTCACCTGCCCGGGGTTCGCGGAGTTCGCGCCGGGCTCGGTCGTGGTCGGGGACGTCGTCGCAGCGACGCTGCTCGTGCGACAGGGGGCGCGGATCGATGGTCGTTGCAGGGTCGGCCTGCCCGTCGAAACCACCCCGGCGTCGGCTCCGCCCGGGTCGGCCCTGCGACCGGCCATGTCCTCGGCGGCCCCGCCCGCTCCTGGGCGACGGCTCGGCTAGGCCCCGTCGGGCCGCATTCACGGCCGAATTCGGCCGACGGCCCTGCGGACGACCTCTTCCGGGGTTCCGGACCGTCGGGAACTCGTGATAGGCCCGCGGCATGCTGAACGGGTCCGGCCACCGAACCGCCTCGCGCATTCTCCAGGTCATGCTCGCAACGACGCTCGCCGCCTGCGGTGGTGGTGGCAGCGGCTCGTCCGTCGGCCCGCTCACCACCGGCCCCACACCCACGCCGGACCCGTGTGCGAGTATAACCTTCGACTCCACCTACGCGGCGATCCAGCAGCAGGTCTTCGAGCGCCACTCCTGTACGACCGACGCGTGCCACGGCGCAAACCACGCCGGGAACCTCGACCTGCGCGACGGCGTCTCGCACGCGAACCTCTTCGACGTCCCTTCGACCGAGCGGCCCGCGATCCCGCGCATCCGCCCCGGCGAGCCCAAGGCGAGCTACCTCTACACGAAGCTCGCGGCGGCGACGCTCGCCGACTCGGGTGGCGCGCCCGGCGCCGATCCGATCGTCGGCAGCCCCATGCCGAGCGGACTCCCCGCGATCACGAAGGACGAACTCGAGGCACTGCGCATCTGGATCGAGGCCGGTGCTCCGCCGACCGGCTCGATCGGCGACTCGATCCGCGGCGATTCGCAATACGTCGGCAATCTGCTCGGTGCCTGCCTGCCGCCCTCGGAACTGGTCTCGATCCGGCAGCTCGATGCGCCGGCCCCAGGCGAGGGTGTGCAGTTCCGTATGCCGACCTTCCACCTGCCCGCGAGCACCGAGCGCGAGGTCTGCTTCGCCCAGTACTACGACTTCGGCGACCAGGTGCCCGAGGAGTTCCAGGACCGCGAACGCGGCGTATTCTACGTGAACGGCAGCCACCTGCGGCAGGACTTCGGCAGCCACCATCTTGTTCTGCAGCACTCCGGGCTCGGCGCGGACCGGGTCCACGACCCTTCCTTCGGGGCCTGGACCTGCAAGGGCGGCGCGCGCGACGGCGAAGCCTGCGAGCCTACCGAGCGAGGCGCCTGCGGCGAAGACGGCGAGTGTGGCAGCGAGGTGAAGGACGTCGTCGCCTGCATCGGCTTCGGGCCGTCGGACGGGACCGTGAACCCGACCGGCGACTCGATCGGTGGCGCCCAGACCGCTCAGCAGATCCAGCCGCCCAGCCCCGAGGGCTACTACACCGAGGTGCCGATCCGCGGCCTCCTCTACTGGAACTCGCACGCCTTCAACCTGACGGCGAAGGACCATGTACTCGCCGTGCGCATGAATATGAGTTTCGCGCGCGACCGCACCTGGCCGATCCGGAGCGTGACCGATGTCCACGCGATCTACGACCAGCACGGCCAGGCGCCGTTCACGACCAAGCGCTACTGCGCGAACCACACCTTCCCCGAGGGCGCCGAGCTGCAGTCGCTCAACTCCCACACCCACAAGCGCGGCCGGAACTTCACGATCGACATGCCCTCGGGCGAGCGCATCTACGAGAGCTACGACTACTCGGACCCGGTGAACCGCTTCTACCGGCCCGCCATCGTCTTCGACTCGCCCGACCCGGCCCAGCGCACCGTTCGCTACTGCGCCGACTTCAACAACGGCCTCGCCGCCGACGGCAGCCCCGACCTGCGGCTGGTCACCCGCCTATCGACGATGCCCGAACGCACGACCTGCTCGCCCGTCGCCTGCGTCGCGGGACGGATCGGCGAGCCGTGCGCGGGCGCCGACGACGACGCGACCTGCGACTCCTCGCCCGGCGCGGGCGACGGCTGGTGCGACGCCTGCACGATCACGCCCGGCGCCACGACCGAGAACGAGATGTTCGTGCTCACCGGGAACTACGTGCTGCGGAGACCCTGAGAGCGTCTCGTGATCGCCTTTGCGTCGACCCGCTTCGCGAGTTGCACGCCGTAGTCGAGGAGCGGGCGCTCGACGAAGATGAAGAGAATCGAAGCGAGCAGCGTCGCCACCGCGAGGACCGCGAAGCTGAACACGGCGAAGCCAGGGACCCCGGCCGGCCTCACCCCCAGGCGCAAGCCCAGCGCCAGCAGGCCGAAGATCACGAAGGGGTGGACGAGGTAGGACCCGTAGGACACACGCGAGAGCGGGTACCAGAACGGGTGCGCGAAGAAGCGTGCCACCCGGTTCCGCAGGTAGAGGTTGTTCACCAGCACCAGCCCGGTCGCGACCGCCATCACGAGGAACTGCCACACGACGGCGAACCCCCCGGTGGCCAGCAGGCCGCCGCCGATCCAGACCGTGGCGGCGAGCGCGAAGCCGAGCGGCCAGAGGACGTGGCGCAGGCGCCGGGCCGTCGCTTCGAGTGCCCCGCCGTGCACGACGTGGAGGTAGGCGATCACCACCCCGACGAAGATCTCGTCGAAGCGGTTGTGCGACCGGTAGTAGAA
>Ga0114969_10004651_pt1 | contig 10841 bp, 12 predicted proteins | sample M_130807_MF_Meta_FD_87316 | JGI IMG/M metagenome (GOLD analysis project Ga0114969, IMG submission 87316) | Freshwater microbial communities from Lake Montjoie, Canada to study carbon cycling - M_130807_MF_MetaG | ecosystem: Environmental > Aquatic > Freshwater > Lake | place: Lake Montjoie...
CAGGCCGCTTTGACCATGGCACGGTCAAGCCGCCGCTTCGGCGCGAAGATTCCGGGCGTATCGACGAACACAATCTGCGCATTGCCGTGCATCGCGATGCCGCGCACCGGAATGCGCGTCGTCTGCACTTTCTGGCTGACGATAGAGACTTTCTGACCGACCAGCGCATTGACCAGCGTCGACTTACCGGCGTTCGGCGCGCCAAGCACCGCAACGAATCCACAGTGGGTGGTCGCGCTCATTCTTTCCATACGCCCAAACTCATGAGCATGTTGTGTGCCGCATTCTGTTCCGCCTCGCGCTTGGTTGTTCCCTCGCCACGCCGAGGTTCGTGGCCAGCCAACCGTGCCTCCACCGTGAATATTGGAGCGTGGTCGGGTCCTAACCGTTCCATCACGGTGTAGGACGGCTGAGCCCTGTTGGGCAACGCTCCCGACTGCGCCCATTCCTGCAGCGCCGTTTTGGCATCGCGCAGTTCGGCTTTCAGGCCCTGAAACTGGTCCTCCCAATGGCGCAGAACAAATTGCCTTGCCGCTTCGAGGCCTCCATCGAGGTACAAAGCGGCGATCACTGCCTCGCAAGCGCCGGCCAGGATCGCACTTTTTTGCCGGCCGCCGCTGCCCGATTCCGATGCCGCCATGATGAGATGGGGCGCCAGCCCGGCGGATTCGCCCGCTTTGGCGCAGGCATCGCGGCGAACCAGAGCGTTCAACCGGACGGCCAAGCCGCCTTCCTCGATGCCGGGATGATCGGCAAAGAGCCGCTCTGCCACAATCAACCCAAGCACCCGATCGCCGAGGAATTCCAGCCGCTCGTTCGATTTCGCGCCGATGCTGGCGTGCGAAAGCGCCAGCTTCAGCAGCGAGGGATCGGAAAATGTGTGCCCAAGTTGAGACTCGAGGGTGGTCAATTCGTCAATAGACGAGCTTGCCGACCCGGCCGTAGCGGATCGCCGACGGCCATTTCCAGACTTCCCAGAAGCGCGAGCTGCCATCAGTGGAGAAGAAAATGATTTCCGCTTTGCCGACAAAATTCTCGAAGGGAACATAGCCCACGCTGGCGCGGCTGTCCGAAGAATTGTCCCGGTTATCGCCCATCATGAAATAATGGCCTTCGGGCACGACGAAGACCTGGGTGGAGTCCAGATCGCCTTGTGTGTCGCGGTCCAGCACGTTGTAGGAAACGCCGTTCGGCAGAGTCTCGCGATACTGCGGGACATGGTGCGGCTGCCCGCCGAAGTCCTCAATATAATCGGCAACCTTCACCTTCGGCACGGCCTTGTCGTTGATGTAGAGCACGCCGTCTTTCATCTGGATGCGGTCGCCTGGAAGTCCAACCAGACGCTTGATGTAGTCGGTCGAATTGTCGCCGGGAAACTTGAACACCACCACGTCGCCGCGCGTAGGCGCAGAGGCAACGTACCGGCCCGATATGGGGACGGCGCCGAACGGGAAGGAATAGCGGCTGTAGCCGTAGGCCGCCTTCGACACGAACAGGTAGTCACCCACCAGCAGCGTCGCCTCCATCGAACCGGAGGGGATATTGAAAGGCTGGAAGATGAACGAGCGGATCACGCCTGCAATAAGCAGTGCGTAGAAGATGGTCTTGATGACCTCGAACCAGGATTCCTGTTTCTTGGCAGGCTTGCCGCCGGCGCTGGCGGTCGAAATTCCGGATGCAGTGTGATTGAGGTCTTCATTCGCCATCTAAGGCCGGCCTTTTCATGCTTTTCCCGATCTTCCCGGCAAAGCGGGAAGGAAGCGGAAGGGGACGTTACGCGTCAAGGGCGTGCGGATCATCTCACTATATATAATTATACAGTTTATGAATTGTCTTTGTTCTGCGACGTTTCCGACACGGCACTGATAATCACGATCGCCTGGGCCAGGGGGAAATCGTCCGTCAGAGTTAAGCTGATCTGGGCTTTCATGCCCTGGGGCGTAATCTCGGCCAGGCGCTTGGCGGCTCCGCCGGTGAGTTCCAGCGCCGGCTGGCCGGACGGAAGGTTGATCACGCCCATATCCCGCCAGAAAACGCCGTTCTTAAAGCCGGTTCCCAAGGCTTTAGCGCAGGCTTCCTTTGCGGCAAAACGCTTGGCATAGGTGGCCGCACGCGCCACGCGGCGCTCGGACTTGCGCTGTTCCAGATCGGTAAACACACGGTTGATAAAGCGGGGACCAAACCGCTCCAGCGTCTGCTCGATTCGCCGTATGTCGATCAGATCGGTGCCCAAGCCAATGATCATACCGCGCTCCGGGCTTCGTCGATGAGGGTGCGCATGCGCTTCACAGCGGCATCCAGCCCAATAAAGATGGCTTCGCCCACCAGAAAATGACCAATTTGTAATTCAACGACTTCCGGGATGGCGGCGATGGCGCCCACATTGTCGAAGGTCAGTCCATGACCGGCGTGAACTTCCAAGCCCAGCGTGGCCGCAATGCGCGCCCCCTGGCGCAAATCTTCCAGGTGATCGGCAACCGCCTCCGAGTCGCCGGCCAACCCGGCCTCCTGGTAGGCGCCGGTGTGCAGCTCGACAACAGGCACACCCAGCGATACCGCCGCTTCCAATTGCCGGCGCCCTGCTTCGATGAAAAGCGTGACGGCGATACCGGCGGATTTCAGCGTCTGGATCATCGGCTTCAACCGATTGTGCTGGCCCGCCGCATCCAGCCCGCCTTCCGTGGTGCGCTCCTCGCGGCGCTCCGGCACAAGACAGCACGCATGCGGCTGCGTTTTCAGCGCGATCGCCAGCATTTCATCGGTTGCCGCCATTTCCAGATTGATCGGCAGCGCCGCCTTCACCAGCCGTGCGAGATCCTCATCATTGATATGACGGCGGTCTTCGCGCAGATGTGCAGTGATGCCATCGGCGCCCGCCGCCATGGCGAGTTCAGCCGCGCGCACCGGATCGGGATGCGGCCCGCCGCGGGCGTTTCGAACGGTGGCGACGTGATCGATATTCACGCCAAGGCGCACGCGCGTCATGCTCATCTCAATGTTTCGTCGCCTGCTCGAACGGCAGCAGGCCTTGGGACTCTACCACCGCGCCTATGCGGCCATTTCCCTGATCGTCGGTGTCCAGTCCGCGCACCCGCTCGACGGCTTCCACCGCCAGATCGACCTTCAGTGCACGGATCAGATTTTCCAGATGCGCGGCATCGCGCACCTCCACGTCGACCTGGAACTCGAAATACAGCGGATTGCGGCTGGTGATCTTCAGATTGGAGATATTGGCGCCATTGTTGCTGATGACGTTGGCGAGCGTTGCCAGCGCGCCGGTGGAATTCTTCAGCCGCACCAGGATGCGCGCGACCGACAGCGCGCCGCCATGGTCCTTCCAGCGCACGTCGATCCAATCCGCCATGCTGTCCTGATGCCGGTCCAGCACGTCGCAATCGATGGTGTGGATGACGCAGCCCTCCCCTGGAACCATCAGGCCGATGATCCGGTCACCGGGAATGGGATGGCAGCAGGCACCCAGGCGATAACCGATCCCTTCCGTCAGCCCGCCGATGGAAACGCTTGCGGAATTGGGCTCCATATAGGCGCGCTTGCGATTGGGATCGGTTTTCAGCTCCGGATAAACGGCCTGCAGCACTTCATGAGCGCGCAGGGCGCCGCGGCCGACATCGGCATAGACATCCTCCGGATTCGACAGCCTCAGTTTACGCAGAACGCCTTTGATGGCCTTGTCGGTCAGTTCGAAATGCTCGTCGGCGAACACTTTTTCCAGAATTTTCCGTCCCAGAGAAACGTGCTGGTCGCGCTGCGCGTGACGCAGATAGCGGCGGATTTCGGCGCGCGCGCGTCCGGTAACCACGAACCGTTCCCACAGTGGCGACGGCGTCTGTTCGCGCGAACAGATGATCTCGACCTGATCGCCGTTCTTGAGGGGGGTATGCAGCGCCGTGTGTACGCCGTTCACTTTGGCTCCGACGGCCGTGTTGCCGACATCGGTATGAACGAAATAAGCGAAATCGATGGGCGTCGCGCCGCGCGGCAAGGCAATCAAATTGCCTTTCGGCGTAAAACAGAAAACCTGGTCCTGATAAAGACTGAGCTTGGAGTGCTCGTAGAATTCTTCCGGGTTGGCGCCCCGTTCGAGCAGGTCCACGACATCGCGCAGCCATTCATACGCGCTCATGGCCGTCGGATCGTTCTCGTCGATCTTCTCGCGGTAGCGCCAATGCGCCGCCACGCCGCGCTCAGCGACATCGTGCATGTCCTGGGTGCGGATTTGCACTTCGACGCGCTGGTTTTCCGGCCCCATGACGGTCGTGTGAATCGAGCGGTAACCGTTCGACTTGGGAAGCGAGATGAAATCCTTGAACCGCTCCGGCACCATGCGCCAGGTGCGATGCAGAACGCCCAGAGCCTGATAGCAACCATCGATCGAGCCCACGACAGCGCGAAATCCGAACACATCGGAAAGTTGCTCGAAATTGATCTTCTTGTCTTTCAGCTTGCGCCAAATCGAATAGGGCCGCTTGGCCCTGCCTTGCACCCAGGCTTCGATGTCATTCTCGGCAAGCTTGCGCTTGATCTCGTCGGCAATGCGCTGAATGCGGGCCGAGGACTGCCCGTCCAACAACTCCATGCGCCGGACGATAGACTCGCGCGCTTCCGGATCGAGTTCGGCAAAGGCGAGGTCTTCGAGTTCTTCGCGCACATTCTGCATGCCGATGCGGCCGGCAAGCGGCGCGTAGATCTCAATCGTTTCCTGGGCGATGCGGCGGCGCGTGTCCTCGCTTTTCACGTGCGAGAGCGTGCGCATGTTGTGCAGGCGATCGGCCAGCTTCACCAGCAGCACGCGAATGTCGTTCGACATTGCCAGCATCAGCTTGCGGAAGTTCTCCGCCTGCTTGGTGCGCTCCGAAAATAGCTCCAACTGGGAAAGCTTGGTGACGCCGTCGACAAGGCCCGCGATCTCGGGGCCGAAATTCTGCTCAATGTCCTCAATCGTGGCGGTCGTATCTTCGACCGTATCGTGCAGCAGCGCGGTGGCGATCGTCGCCGTGTCGAGCTTCAAATCCGTGAGAATGCCGGCAACTTCCAGCGGATGCGAAAAATACGGATCGCCGGAGGCCCGCTTCTGCGGCCCATGCGCCTGCATGGCAAACACATAGGCTTTGTTCAAAATGGATTCGTCCGCGCCGGGATCATAAGCGCGCACCCGCTCGACCAGCGTGGTCTGCCGCATCAGCCGCGGGCGCTTAACAGTCATGACACGCCACCCTTAACCCTCCCCTTGAGGGAGGGTCGATGCGGCGCAAGCCGCATCGGGGAGGGGAAACACTTTCCAGCCGATCGCTTCGCCGCCGTTGAACGACTACTCTTCGTAATCCGAAGTGTCCTCGGGTTGAGGTTCCGCACGGCGCTGCGCTTCGGAGGTAAGAGCGCGAAGCAGCTCTTCCTCGGTAAGCTGACGGTGCAGCATCTCTTCGCCGGCAGATTCTTCCGGCTGGGGCGCGGACTCAGGCTCGTCCACCTCGGCGTGACGCTGCAGGCTTTTGATGAAGTCCTCGCGGAGGTCATCGGCCCTAAGTTCTTTGATGGCAATTTCGCGCAACGCGACGACGGGGTTCTTGTCGCGATCACGGTCGACCATCGGCTCCGCGCCGCCGGAAAGCTGGCGCGCCCGGTGGGCGGAAAGCAGAACGAGATCAAAGCGGTTCGGGATCTTGTCGACACAATCTTCAACGGTAACGCGAGCCATCCGGACCTCTTAATGGGGGAGAGTCTGATAATTTATGCGACGCGGCGCCCCAGAGCAAGGGGGGCGCCGGCAGGTTAAAGCGTCCTACCCCTCATTCCGGGGCGGGCGTCGCCATGTCGGCGCCTTTGGGAATTGTGTAGACCGCCAAGATCTTCGTCAGTGTCGGGCCAACCTTTACACTGTGCTTGACCCCGGATTCCAGCCGGAAGCTGCCCCCGGCTTTCACATGCATGGTGCCCTTGCCCTCGATGATGAAATCCGCCTCGCCGGCCAGAACATAGGAAATCTCGACCCCTGGATGGGTATGGCGGGCCGCAACGGTGTTCGGCTCCAGGTCGGTCTCGACCAGGAACACGGTCATGTTGCTGCCCGGCACATCGGTCTGCTGCAGGACGGTTCGCTTAGGGACGTAACCGCTGCTCGGGGCGGCAGACGCGGATGCGGCGCAGACCAAGCCAAGCGCGGCGGCGGCGAGAATGGATTTCTTCAGCATACGGGTCTCCTCCATTATTGTTGGCCATACGTGTTTGGCGGCAAAATATCAGCGGAGCGGAACTCCGTCGATGGCGCTCACGCCACCCGTTCGATTTGCGAAGGCGGCAGCGCCGCAATGAGTTCACTCAGAGACTGTCCCGTGACCGGGTCGCGCCAGTCCGGCGCTATATCGGCCAACGGTACCAGTACGAATGCCCGCTCCCGCAGACGCGGGTGAGGAAGGTCCGGCGAGCCAGACTGAATACGGCCGTCATAATCGATAAGATCGAGGTCCAGCGTACGCGGTGCGTTGGGCCGGTGCCGGATGCGGCCGAACTGCGCCTCGATCTTGTGAAGCGTGGCCAACAGCGATTCGGGCGAGAGGTCTGTTCGCACGCGCGCCACCGCATTAATGAAAGGGGGATCGTTGGGATCGGGCCATGCTGGATTTTTAAAGAAACTAGATTGGCTTTCAATCGTTATACCGTGTTGAGCCAGTTCGCATAGCGCCGCCAGAAGCGTGTCCGCGGGCTGACCTGCCGGGGAAGGAACGTTCGCGCCAAGGGCAACCAAGATCACGGGGTTCCTTTCCCGTCACTTTGTTCGACGTGTACACCGCGCTCCATTAGGGCGCGGTTGAATTTCAAGAAATCATATTCGGCGGAGGCCATAAATGCTCTTCTATCCCCAGGAAAGGATTGCTCTTTTCGTTGATGGCGCCAACCTTTACGGCGCTGCCAAGGGGTTGCAATTCGACATCGATTACAAACGCCTGCTTGAGCTGTTCGCCCGCAAAGGGCTGTTGGTTCGCGCCTTCTATTATACGGCGCTAGCCGAGGATCAGGAATTTTCGCCCCTACGCCCGCTGATCGACTGGCTCGATTACAACGGATTTACGGTCGTGACCAAGCCGTTGAAGGAATACACCGACGCCCAAGGGCGCCGCCGTGTCAAAGGCAATATGGACATCGAGCTCGCCATCGACGTGATGGAAATGTCCGAGCGCGTCGATCACATTGTCATCTTCTCCGGCGACGGCGATTTCCGGAAGCTGGTTGAAGCCGTCCAGCGGCGCGGCCGCCGCGTGTCGGTCTGTTCGACGATCCGCACACAACCTCCGATGGTGGCCGACGAGCTGCGGCGTCAGGCCGACAATTTCATCGAGCTGGACGAACTCAAATCCATGATCATGCGTGAGGGCGGCCGGCAGGCTTCGCCTCAAGGCCAAACCAGCGACGAAAGCGCCTGATCCCCCCGGCTCCGGCCGTTGCGATTGGTCGCCTCCCCCAGGTGGCAGAATTGCCGCATAGTCAATCACCTGCCTCCTGTGGGCAGGCGATTACTTTGCCGGGGGGAAGCGTGCCGACACCCAATCATCAGCCGCCGGAGAATTGTCCGTTGTGCCCGCGGCTGTGCGAATTCCGCCAGCAGAACCGGCGAAAATTTCCCGACTTTTTCAACGACCGGGTGCCGAGCTTTGGCTCGATCGACGCGCCGCTGCTGATTGTCGGCCTGGCCCCCGGACTGAAGGGCGCCAACCGCACGGGGCGTCCGTTTACGGGCGATTCTGCCGGTGAGTTGCTGTACGGCTCGATGAAGCGGCACGGGCTGGCGCGCGGTGATTATAAAGCCCGCCCGGACGATGGCTTCGAACTTGCCGGTGCGCGGATCACCAATGCGGTGCGCTGCGTACCGCCGGAGAACAAGCCCGTCCCGGTAGAGATCAACACCTGCCGCCAGTTCCTGATCGCCGAATTGGAAGCCATGAAGAATTTGCGGGTGATACTGGCTCTCGGTCAGATCGCGCATACGAGCGTCATTCAAATGTTGAAACTGAAGCGCAAGGATCATGCCTTCGCGCATGGGTCGCGGCACGAGCATAATGGACTGACAATTCTCGGCAGCTACCACTGCTCGCGCTACAACACCAACACAGGCGTTCTGACTGTAGCCATGTTCGACCACGTCATGGGCGAAGCAAAGAAAGCCGCGGGGCTGTAGTTACCCACCCTCCCCTTGAGGGGCCTCAAGGGGAGCAACCTCAGGGCGTCCGGGAATCGTGCGCTATGCCCGTATGGACTTGGCCTCAGCCGCCGGGTAAGCCGGATGCTGCATTTCATGCAGCGCGTCTATGACAACGGCCTCCTATCGCGGGCTTTACATCAATCTCGACCGCAGCAGCGCGCGCCGCGAGCGGATGGACGCACAGCTTGCCTCTTTCGGTCTGCAGGACCGCTATTCCAGATTTGCGGCTGTCGATGGGGCGTCATTGCACCCGGCGCGCATCAAGCCGGGTGAATTGGGCGCGTTTCACTCCCACATGCGCGCGCTCGAAAGCGCGGCGAAGGGCGGCGTCCCCGTCCACATTCTGGAAGATGATGCCCTGCTTTCCGGGCACGTGAAGCCGGTCATCGAGGATTGCATCGCGGCACGCCTGCTTGACCGCTTCGACCTTGTGTTCACCGACACCTTCATCCCGCCGCATCTGGGCATGTTGAAGGCGCTGAAGGATGCATTCGACCGCTGCCCCATTTCGGACCAGCGGATTTTACGCCTGAACGATCTTCAGGTGCTCGATCTGGCACGGGAGAACTTCTCCTGCCTCACCTCGTACATCGTCTCTCCAAATGCCTTTGCGAAAATCCTCGTGCTCTATCGCGCCGAATTGGCGAATGGGGCGTCGAAGCCTGTGGATCTGTTTTTGCGCGATTGCGCACGGGACGGGCGGTTTACCGCCGGCCTCCTGTTTCCCTTCGTTACCAGTTTCGATCTGGCGGACGTCGCGGAAAGCACCATCGCTGCGGGAACAGCCGGGTCAGGCCCGTCGGTGATGACGCTGGCCGTGTTGCGCTATTTGTTTTTCGTGAAGCGCGATGTGGCTTATGCGCAGACCTGCCTCGATGCGGCGACACAAAAAAACCGCAGCCCGATTGATCCGCACCACGGCATGATTGCCCAGTCTCTGGAATTCGTTTTGTCCGCCGATTTTCAGCAGTTCTAATTCAGGCGTGGCCGGTTACCAGCCAGAGGGCGAGGCGAAGCCGAGGTTCCGATGCAAGCCTATGGTTTGGCGTTCCGGCGTAGATCGTAGAACGCGATCGCAGCAGCGTTGGAAACGTTGAGACTTTCCATGTTGCCGCCCATCGGAATGAAGGCGCTCGCATCGCAGCGTTCGCGCACCAATCGTCTGAGCCCCGTTCCTTCCGCGCCTAACGCGATGGCGACATCACCGGGCGGAGCGGCATCGCCAAGCGCGACGTCTCCGTCGCCGGCCAGCGCGATGCGGTAGAAGTCGAGGCCGCCCAATTGCTCCAGCGCCCGGGCGATGTTCACCACGGCCACCCGCGGCACGATGTCGAGCCCGCCGGAGGCCGCCTTGGCGAGAACCCCCGATTCCGGAGCGGCATGACGATCCTGCACAACCACGGCGGCGACATTGAAAGCGGCGGCCGAACGGAGAATCGCACCTTCATTATGGGGATCGGTGATTTGATCGAGCACGGCCACGAGCCGGGGGCGGGGGGCCTCATCCAAAATCTCTTCCAGATTCATCGCGGGCAAGGGCTCACATAACAGCGCCACTCCCTGATGCACCGATCCAGGGGGAACCAGCCGGGAGACGGCTTCCAGCGAACTGACCGTTACCCCGTCGGTTCGCTGGCGAAGCAGGGAGGCCCCCAACTCCGATTCCGCCCGTTCTGTCAGAACCGCCCGGCGGATGCTCCGCCGCGGATTGGCCAAAGCGGCTCGCGCCGCGTGCAGGCCATAGAGCCAGAACGCGGTTTTGGACGCGTCCGAAGAGGGGGAGGGGCGGCGAGGTTGACGGGTCACTTGGGCCTTAAATGGTGGGAGGACGTCGAAGGCAAGCTTTTGGGCCGGTTTGCGGTCTTTGTACATCACCTTGCCGTGCCAGAGCTGTCAGGGGGTGCTTGCACTTCCTGGAGGGGTAGCTTACCTGTGGCTTCGGTGAAGAAACGGCAGGGTCGTCGAGTTTTTGCCGACCATCGTAATCTCTCATCAACCTCTATTGACAGGCCGCCTTAATTCACCAATATGCGCCCTCCGCAGTCTTCTTCCGGAGCGACCCCGCTTTGCCGGCGTGCCACACTGTCTTTGGCCCCGGTTTTTGGCGTTACCAAAAGGCGAATGCGGCCTGAGTGAATGTAATCCACGGTTTTGACGCCACGAAAGGCATCAACGGGGGAGTGTCCCGAGCGGCAAAGGGGGCTGACTGTAAATCAGCTGCCAACGGCTTCGTAGGTTCGAGTCCTACCTCCCCCACCAGTTGGCGAACAGACGGAGGACTAGGGTCAGAATGGAAGGTGTTCCGGTGCCCGTGTTCGTCTGCTGTTTTCCGGAATGCGGGTGTAGCTCAATGGTAGAGCAACAGCCTTCCAAGCTGATGACGAGGGTTCGATTCCCTTCACCCGCTCCAGTCCTGAGCTGCTTGGCAGCTACGGCTGGGTGAAGCAGAGAAAAAATAAAGAATGGACCGCACCGAGGGCGGTCCAAAGAAAAGGTAGAGATTATGGCCAAGGCAAAGTTTGAACGTACGAAGCCGCATTGCAACGTCGGAACGATCGGTCACGTCGACCACGGCAAGACGACGCTGACAGCGGCGCTGACGCGGGTGTCGCACGATAAGGGCTGG
>Ga0114969_10004652_pt1 | contig 10841 bp, 10 predicted proteins | sample M_130807_MF_Meta_FD_87316 | JGI IMG/M metagenome (GOLD analysis project Ga0114969, IMG submission 87316) | Freshwater microbial communities from Lake Montjoie, Canada to study carbon cycling - M_130807_MF_MetaG | ecosystem: Environmental > Aquatic > Freshwater > Lake | place: Lake Montjoie...
ACGGGTGCTCAAGGAACACAAGGTACTCAGGGAATTCAAGGATTGCAGGGTATCACTGGTTCAACGGGTGCTCAAGGAACACAAGGTACTCAGGGAATTCAAGGATTGCAGGGTATCACTGGTGCTCAGGGAATCACAGGCACAACTGGTGCTCAGGGCACTGTAGGCACAACTGGTGCTCAAGGTATTACGGGTACAACTGGCAATACAGGATCAACAGGTGCGCAGGGAGCTGTGGGTACAACTGGCAATACAGGATCAACTGGTAGCACTGGTGCTCAGGGAACAATTGGCACAAGTGTGACAGGTGCTCAGGGAACACAGGGTACAACCGGTGCATCAATTCTTGGTACAGCAAATACGTTCTCTCAGAATAATATATTTTCTTCCAGATTATCCGTTGGACCTGGTTCTTATTATGGTGGAATGAAAACTGGTGCTCTTGAGCTAGGAGACACTGGTCAAAACTACCTTTATACTAGCGGATGGTCTGGATCTATGGGGGCTGGTATTTTAGCTAATTGTGCGGATCAATGGGAAATCAACATTCACGATTCTGGGACTCGAGTTGTTTCTCCATTAGCTTTTTATGGTGGTGGTTCAAATTATATAATGATGGGTCGTGATATTGGTTGGGGGACAACTTATGTTGAAGCAGCTCAAAGTTTTCGCGCTCCAATCTTCTATGATAGTAATGATACAGCGTATTATGTAAATCCAGCCGCAGATGGAGTGTCGGCAGCACTGGCACGTTCTGTTTATATTGGCGACCAAAGCGCCGATGGTGTCCTTTGGGATTATGGAAATGGAGCATATCGTCCCGGTATGCAGATCCGAGGTTCTTATCCGCACATTGATCTAATTGGTACTACGACAAACGGAAATCACGGCTCTACGCTAAGGTTCATGGCGTATGACAGTGGGGCAAGTGGTGCATACAAGCATTGGGTTATTGGAACCTCGTCTAATAATGCAGTTTTTCTGGACTTCGGGTATGCCGCAAATGCGTCTAATCCGCATCAGGGTATTTCTGGATACAGTGGAACGACAACAATGCGTATGACCTCCAATGGTTATGTGGGCATTGGCGGAAACTGGGGTCCATATGGGTCTGTTGCAAATCCAAGTTATAATGTTCACGTTCAAGGGACGGGATATGCTAGTAGTGATTTCCGTGCGCCACTTTTCTATGATAGTAATGACACAAGTTATTTCTTAGATGCAAATTCTGGCTCAACACTGAGTGGTTTAAAATTAAACGCTGCTTGGGGTGGAAGTCCATACGGATTGGCGCAATTTACAATTCGCGCAAATTATCCTTCTATTGTTCATCGTAACACAGATAATGGAGGTTATTGGCTTGTTCACCATGCGGCAGATAACACACTGAATTGGTATGGTGGTACCACTGGCGGAGTTGATGCTACTGCTTGGTCTCGGAATATGTTTCTAGATATGTCGGGCAATCTAACGCTCGCTGGTAATGTAACTGCATACTCGGATGCAAAATTAAAGAAAAATGTAAAAACAATTGATAACGCTCTTAATAAGGTTATGTCCTTGCGAGGGGTAAATTTCGATTGGATTGCAACGGGTAAAGCAAGTATTGGCCTCATTGCACAAGAAGTTGAAAAGATATTGCCCGAAGTAGTATCAAGTACCGAAGAATGTGAAGTTGGCACTGCTACTGTAATTGATACTATAAAATCAGTTGACTACTCAAAGATTGTATCAGTTCTCATCGAAGCAATCAAGGAACAGCAGCAACAAATCGAAAAACAACAATCTCAGATCGACGAGTTAAAATCACTCGTTCAATCTATCACGAATAAATAACACTACAATGGCAATTACATACACATGGAAACTCACAAGTCTGAAGAAGGTGGCCGTCGGAACATTCGACGACTTCGTCTGCCAGACTTATTGGAAAAAAATCGGAACCGACTCGGATAACAACGTCGGTGAATTCTCGGGAGCAACTCCTTTCACGCCTGCGGCTGATGCGGATCCTGCAACTTTTGCAAAGTTTGAGGACCTCACGGAAACACAGGTTCTGAATTGGGTGAAAGCCGTTGTGATCGGAGGTTACGAGACACACGTTAATGAGGCGATTCAAGCGCAGATTGACGCAAAGAAGAATCCCGTCACTGAAGTTCAGGATGGCAAATTCCCATGGAGTCCTCCTAGCAGCAATACACCTCCCGTTATTCCTTAATTTCGAGTATTGTTGAGTCGTCATGGCACTTCCAAATAATACAACCATTAGTCTCAACCAGGTTAACGTGGAACTCGGCCTTGGGGGCACTACGACAATTAATATGAACCAGGCAAGCGTTCGTACTTTATTTGGTGTTGCGAGCGGACAGATTTCGATGAGTAACGGATGGGGTAAAGCAAATACCTACAGTGTTGATTATTTGTTGGTGGGTGGTGGTGGTGGTGGTTCAAGCGGCGGGGGTGGAGCTGGCAAATATCGCTATGTTACAGGAGTAACAGTTACGGGTGGCTCCGGTTTAGCTGTCACGATCGGTGCAGGTGGTGGTGCAGGTGGTGGTTATAGTTCTTCCGGCGGAATTGGTGGAAATTCTTCGTTTGGATCATTTACTGCATCTGAAGGTGGCGGTGGTGGTGGCTCTTGCCAAGGACATCTTGCAACTCAAGGGGGTTCTGGTGGTGGTGGTGGTCGTAATTATCCAGGCGGTTCTAGTGGAGCTGCCTGGGCTTCAGGCTCAGGCGGTAATGGTTCTAATGGTGGAAATGCGCCTGGAACAAGTCTTGTACCTTGCGGTGGCGGTGGTGGAGCTGGAGCCGCGGGTGGTGACGGTACAGTTGTTTCCGGCAATAACGTATCTGGAAATGGTGGCGTAGGTATTGCCAATTCGATTAGCGGATCATCTACTTATTATGCGGGCGGCGGCGGAGGTGGTTCTACAAATGCAGTTACACCGGGTTCTGGCGGTGCGGGCGGGGGTGGTGCGGGCATTTACATGGGCACTGGTGTGAATGGTACTGCAAATACGGGCGGTGGCGGCGGTGGCGGCGCTGACGGAAATGCGGGCGCAAGTGGTGGAAGTGGTGTTTTAATTATCACTTATTCTGGCTCACAACGCGGATCGGGTGGAACCTATACATCGGTTGGCGGATACTCAATACATACATTTACTTCATCCGGTACATATACACCATAATATTATGGCACACTTTGCAAAAATAGGAATAAACAATGTAGTAGAAAACATTCTGGTTGTTCCCAACGAACAGGAGCATCGCGGACAGGAATTTCTTGCTGTGGATCTACAGCAGGGAGGACGTTGGATTCAGACCTCATATAATCATCGTATTCGTGCGCGCTATGCAGGAATTGGTATGATATATGATGAGGTGAATGATGTGTTCACATATCCACAGCCATTTCCTTCATGGACATATAATCTAACAACATTTGGATGGGACGCGCCAACACCATGTCCATCCTATGAGTTACCGGGTTATCGCTGGAATGAAGAGCAGCTTGCGTGGATTGCGAATGCTCCGCTTTAAATTCGAATATAAATAGAGTACATCGCTCTATTACATGGCATCGACTCCTTACACTAATAAAGACTTCTCGGATAGTCGGCTAAAGACAAACTTTGCGGCAATCTCGACGCCAATTGCCAAAGTTCAGGCGTTGCAGGGTCTCACCTATAATGGTTTAATTCCTCCAGGAAGTGGAATTGAGATTGATACAACGACGCCACAGGTTGGCCTCATTGCACAGGCGGTTCAAGGCGTGCTTCCTCAGGCAGTCATTCGTGCAGACTTTGACGAAGAGTATAATGAAGATGGTACCACCTATTCAGTTTCGGGTGCTGATTATCTCACAGTAGATTACGGTCGAGTTGTTCCTCTTCTCGTTGAGGCAATCAAAGCTCAGCAGGTACTCATTGCCGCAGGAATTGGTACTCAGGGAATTCAAGGTGTTCAGGGTCTGACGGGTATTCAAGGTTCACAGGGATTACAAGGCGCTCAAGGTACACAAGGACTGCAGGGTATTATTGGTACTCAGGGTCTCACGGGTATTCAAGGCGCTCAAGGAACACAAGGTACTCAGGGAATTCAAGGATTGCAGGGTATTATCGGTACTCAGGGTCTCACGGGTATTCAGGGAGCGCAGGGATTGCAGGGTGCCCAAGGTACACAGGGCATTCAAGGAACACAAGGTACTCAGGGCACACAAGGAACTCAGGGTCAACAGGGTATTCAGGGCATTCAGGGAATACAAGGCATTCAAGGAATTCAAGGCGTCCAGGGAGCGCAGGGCACTCAGGGACTTCAGGGTATTCAAGGTATCCAAGGTGCGCAGGGTGCACAGGGATTGCAGGGTGCTCAGGGTACACAAGGACTGCAGGGTATTATTGGTACTCAGGGTCTCACTGGTATTCAAGGCGCTCAAGGATTACAAGGCGCTCAAGGCACACAGGGTCTTCAGGGCATACAAGGTACGCAGGGCATTCAAGGTCTAAAGGGAACAGAAATTACAATTTCTGATACGGCGCCGAGTTCTCCATCCATCAACGATCTTTGGTGGAATTCCGTGGGCGGTATGCTCATGATTTATTATTTTGATGGTGACACTTCGCAATGGGTATCTGCCACCGCGGGCATTACGGGATCGCAGGGTACTCAGGGTCTTCAAGGAATTCAGGGCATACAAGGTATCACGGGTGTTCAGGGTATCACTGGTATTCAAGGTACGCAAGGAACTCAGGGTCTACAAGGTATTACGGGTTCACAGGGAACTCAGGGTACGCAAGGACAGCAGGGTATTACTGGATCACAGGGCACTCAGGGAACACAAGGACTACAGGGCATTCAGGGTGTTCAAGGAACTCAAGGCACTCAGGGATTGCAGGGCGCTCAGGGCACACAAGGATTGCAAGGTATTCAGGGCATTCAAGGAACACAGGGTATTCAGGGTACACAAGGTACACAGGGGCTTCAAGGGATCACAGGACTTGCTTTTACCATTGCAAAGACATATGTTTCTGTTGCAGCACTTACTGCAGATACTTCTCCAACAAGCATTGTCGCGGGACAGTTTGCATTGATTAATACAAGCGATGTTCAAAATTCAGAAAATTCGCGATTGTATATCTGGGATGGAGCAGCTTATATTTTTGTCGACGATCTTTCCGGTACCGCAGGTATTCAAGGTATTACAGGTTCAACGGGTGCTCAAGGTACGCAGGGTATTCAAGGTCTGCAAGGTCTGCAAGGTATCACTGGCTCACAGGGCACAATTGGAACGAGCGTAACGGGTGCTCAGGGAACGCAGGGTACAATTGGAGCTCAAGGCATTCAAGGTATTCAGGGTATCACTGGGGCTCAGGGTACGCAGGGTATTCAGGGAATTACTGGTGCTCAGGGCACTGTAGGCACAACTGGTGCTCAAGGTATTACGGGTACAACTGGTGCTCAAGGTATCACAGGCACAACAGGGGCACAAGGTATTACGGGTACAACTGGTGCTCAAGGTATTACGGGTACAACAGGGGCACAAGGCACAGTAGGCTCACAAGGCACAATTGGAACGAGCGTAACGGGTGCTCAGGGAACGCAGGGTACACAAGGAATTCAAGGTATCCAGGGAATTACTGGGTCTCAAGGTATTACGGGTACAACTGGCAATACAGGATCAACAGGTGCTCAGGGAGCTGTGGGTACAACTGGCAATACAGGATCAACAGGTGCTCAGGGAGCTGTGGGTACAACTGGCAATACAGGATCGACTGGTAGCACTGGCGCTCAGGGCACGATTGGTACAAGTGTGACGGGTGCTCAAGGTACGCAAGGCACGGTGGGTACTCAAGGCGCAGGCGGCTTAACGACAACTGATGCAACAACATTAAACGGAATTTCCGCTGTGAATCTGTTTAATAATATGGGGCAGGGGCATTCTACTCGGAGTTCTTTTGACGCAACAACCCCAAGTTACAATCATGGATTTAGATTTGTGCAAGGAAGCACAAATGGTCCTGGTACAGGAGGGGGTCAGTTTTACTCTTATTACATAGGACTAGGTAGCGAATATCCTGCGACTGGTGGCGGTTCTTATGGTGCTATGTTCGCAGTTGATAGAAACACCGCAGTACCATATCACTCTGTAAGATACAACGAAGGTAATAGTTTTAGTTCATGGAGAAAAATTGCTGCTGGTTATGCTGATAGCGCTGGTTCTGTCGATTTTAATAATTTAACAAGCAAGGCTAGCGGTACGGGAACATACACTACAAGTGGTGATTATCGCGCTCCAATTTTCTATGATAGCGATAATACAGCGTATTATACTGATCCAGCAAGTACATCTCGGCTGAGTACTCTCAGAGTTGTTGGAAATGAAATATGGTTGAGCGGCGGTTCGCCCACAATGCACTTTGTTGATAGTGACGAACGAGGTGCTGCACTTCATAACAATAGTAATCTATTTTACATTCTAAGTTCAAATGGAACTGGCGGCGAGTCCTGGTCTCAGAATAATAGCCAATGGCCCTTCTACATTAATCTTAATAATAACAATGCAAACTTTGGCGGTGACATATACGCAGTTGGCAACGTCACCGCCTATTCGGATATAAAACTAAAAGAGAATATTGTTTCGGTTGAAAATGGTCTTGGAAAAGTGCTCGCAATGCGCGGTGTCTATTACAATATGAAAAGCGATTCGGCCAAGACAAAGAGAATCGGAGTCATTGCACAGGAAATTCAAAAGATTCTTCCAGAGGTTGTAAAACTCAGTCAAGATCCCAAAGAAGATCCAGAGGGAACGCTGACAGTGGATTATGGCAACATTACAGCAATTCTCATCGAGGCAATCAAGGAACAGCAGCAACAGATCGAGGAGTTAAAATTACTCGTTCAGTCCATCGCACATAAATAATGATATACTATGAATCAGTTTCCTCCTCTTACGGATCAGTTTGCCAACCTCATGGCAGACACAAAGAAGATATTTGATGAAAGTGGCATTAATGACATTCTCTCAAGCACAGAATTAGTCGAGAAAAGACTTAAAATCTGTGGAGGATGTAAACACTGGGAGGCTTCTCGGTGTAAATTGTGTGGATGTTTCATGGAGACAAAGGCTCGGTTTAAGGCTCTTAAATGTCCCATTGGCAAGTGGTGAGAAAGATATAAATAGATGATCTATGGCCGTACCAAACACACGTCAGACTCTTATTGATTACTGTCTTCGAGCTCTTGGAGCACCCGTTCTCGAAATTAACATTGATGATGATCAGGTGAGCGACAGAATCGATGAGGCATTTCAGTTCTTTCGCGAATATCACCATGAGGCAATCATCAAGATGTATCGAAAGCATCAGCTTTCTGCTCAGGATATTTCAAATCAGTATATCACTCTTCCCGAGTCCATGCTCTATGTGACTCGGTTGTTTCCTCTCACGAACAATTCATCGAATTCTTCTGGAATGTTTTCGGCTCGGTATCAGGTACATTTAAACGATTTGTACGATCTACAGTATGCGGGCGCGCTGGCCAATTATGTAGAGACTCGGCAGTATCTTGAGAGTCTGGATCTCTTGCTGAATGGAACTCCCGCGGTGAGATTCAATCGTCATATGTCACGTCTCAAGATTGATATTGATTGGAGCACCGTGGTTCAGAATGATTGGCTTGTTGTTGAAGGTTATGAAACAGTTGACGAAACTACTTTTACAAAAGTATATAATGATAAATTTCTAAAGCGATATGCCACGGCTCTCTTAAAGCGTCAATGGGGTCAGAATATGTCAAAGTTCGAAGGCATGGTATTACCGGGTGGAGTCACGCTGAATGGCACAAAAATGATGGATGATGCAAATGAAGAAATTCTTGCATTGGAAACAGACATCGTCTACAATTCTTCTCTGCCCGCGGATTTCATGATTGGCTAATATATCGCTATGGCTCGATCTGTATATTTTTCTCAAGGCCGTCAAAGCGAGGCTGAACTCTACGAAAATCTTGTCGTCGAGGGTCTCTCGATATATGGACATGATGTCTATTATATTCCGAGAACAATGGCCTCGAGAGATTTAATCCTGAATGAAGATATTGAATCTAAATTTAGCGATGCCTACATTATTGAAATGTATCTTGAAAATGTTGATGGCTTTGACGGAGATGGTACGCTTTTTACAAAGTTCGGTCTTCAAATTCGAGATCAGGCGACGTTTGTCGTCTCGCGTAAACGCTGGGAAAAATTAATCGGCGCCTTTAATAATGAGATTGTGGATGGTCGTCCGAATGAAGGAGACCTAATCTATCTTCCTCTCACACGTTCTTTCTTTGAAATTAAATTTGTTGAACATAAGTCTCCTTTCTATCAATTGGATAAACTTCCCGTCTATAAACTTCAATGCGAGTTGTTCGAATACTCGAATGAAGATATCTCCACGGGCATTGATGAAATTGACAATATTCAGTCTCAGAATGCAACATCATATTGTTTTGCTGTTGGATCATCAAATTCAATTATGTTTGAAATTGGTGAAACAGTAAAACAGGTTTTATCTCCTGCCACGACAACGACTACCGCGGTCGAAATATCCGCAAAGGTGCTAAAGTTAGAACACGAAACGGCGGGAGATCCCAATAGCAGACTTCTCATCTTCCTTGGAGAAATTCGTTCAAATACAGGAGCATTTAGTGAATTCACTGTGGGATCGAGCAATGCCCTTAAACTCATTGGTCTCACGAGTGGAGCTCAATGGAGTATTCTCACGAAATTCGATATTGATACTGCAAGTGCGGATAAAACATTCACCTCGGGTGAAGGTGCACAGAATTACGCCTTTGAGAAAGATGCAGGAGACATTATTGACTTTACTGAATCAAACCCATTTGGCGAAATCGGATTTAGTACTACGGTGGTTCCCTTCACAATTCTTTCCTATCGTGCCGATTCTTCCGGAATCAGTGCAGACTCATCTCTCTTTACGGCTGATACTTTCTAAACACAACTACATTTATGGCAAAACTAACAATTTTAATCGGATCAAGTGCAAATGATAAAACGGGCGATCCTTTACGCACCGCCTTCACAAAAGCAAATACCAATTTTACAGAGCTATATGCCCTGAGTCTTCCGATTGGATATGCCGTGGGTAATGGTGGCACCGTTACTCAGAGCACGTCTCGCACCACGGGTGTGACACTCAACAAATTGTGTGGAACGATTACGCTGTTTACCACAACGCTTGCGGCAAATACATCCACGTCTTTTACACTCACAAATTCAACGGTGGCCGCGGGTGATATGCTCGTTGTGAATCATGCAACGGGTGGAACACTCGGGCTTTATAACATTGCCGTGTCATCCGCCGCTGGGACTGCGCTGATTACAATTCGGAATGTCTCGGAAAGTGCTTCGGCAAGCGAAACTCCGGTGTTACAGTTTCTCGTCTTAAAGGGAGCCGTCACTTAATTTATGTTGACAGGACATTTTTATCACGGGCACATTCGCCGAATTGTTTCGGTGTTTGGTACTTTATTCAATAACATTAATGTTGTTCGTAAAGACCAAACCTCGAAGGTAATTTATAGCACGCGTGTGCCTCTTGCGTATGGTCCAAAGAGTAAGTTTCTGACGCGTCTTGATCAGCAGAAAGATATTACGGATGATACAAAGATTGCAATGAAGCTTCCTCGTATGTCATTTGAAATTACGAGTATGACGTATGATGCCACCACAAAGATCAATCGAAATAACACTCTGAGTGCAATTGATGCAAATGATTCATCCATCAAACACAACCTTCGTACATTTGCTCCCTATCGCATTAACTTTCAGTTAAGTATTATGGCAAAAAATCAGGATGATGCTCTTCAAATCACAGAGCAAATATTGCCTTATTTTCAACCCGACTATACCGTCACAATCACTGAGGTGGAGAGCGTCAATATCACAACTGATATTCCCTTTGTACTTAGTGGAGTCACAATGACGGATGACTATGAGGGTGATGCAATGACGCGCCGTGCAATTGTCTACACGTTGGACTTTGAAACACGTGTTCGCTTCTATGGACCCGTCACAAAGAAAGCATTGATTCGTGTTTCTGATATCAATTTAAATACAAATAAGACGACGGATACTCCGGGTGTTCTTATTCATACCACGGTGTCCTCGATTGAAGACACTCCTTCGAGTTTTACGGTTGTTCAGACCGAGACGGATTTTGGATTTGATGAATTGAACACGTGATTTAAGGCTTTTTTTATTATGACAACTGAAAAAAGCGGAGAATTACTCAAGAGACTGGAAGGAAATCTTCCAGTACCAGTTCCGAGCACTCCGCTTCCTCCAAAGGAAGAAAAGGAGATTCAGGATGATTATGAATTTTCTCGCAGGACCTATAAGGATCTTGTGGATAAGTCAAACAGTGCAATCGATGGAATGATGGAGCTTGCGTTGCAATCGGAACATCCGCGCGCCTTTGAGGTATTGTCCATCATGTTAAAGAATACCTCGGATATGACGGATAAACTAATGTCACTTCAAAAGAATAAAAAGGATCTCAAGAAGGAAGAGAAAGGTGCCGCAACGGGAGTCACGAACAATAACCTCTTCCTTGGATCCGTGACTGACCTTCAGAAACATCTGCGTCAGGAACTTGTAGAAAAGAACATTACTGATACTACAAATGAGTAACGATTATTATTTAGGAAACGCAAACGTGAAGCGTGACGGTGTTCAGCAGCAGTTTACTCAGAATGAGGTTTCTGAATATCTGAAGTGCATGAAGGATCCAATTTACTTTGCAAAGACATACGTGAAGGTAATCTCGTTGGATAAA
>Ga0114969_10004655_pt1 | contig 10836 bp, 10 predicted proteins | sample M_130807_MF_Meta_FD_87316 | JGI IMG/M metagenome (GOLD analysis project Ga0114969, IMG submission 87316) | Freshwater microbial communities from Lake Montjoie, Canada to study carbon cycling - M_130807_MF_MetaG | ecosystem: Environmental > Aquatic > Freshwater > Lake | place: Lake Montjoie...
CTCGGTGTCGAGGTCATCCGACACCCAAGCTTCCGCGGTGATCTTCCCGCCGGCGCAGGTGATGCAGGCGCTCGCGATTTCCTTTTTCGACCCGTACCAGCCGGTCGTCCAGGCGGCGCCCCTACCGCGGGCGAGCGCGGCGACGATCGCCCTCTCCAACTCGCCGTACCAATCCGACACCCCCCATTTCGCGCCGTCGTTCCACGCTCGGGGCAGCGGCTCGACGGCACGGGCGATCGTCGGGCGATCGACCGAAAACGTCACCGTCGCCCGCGGGGGGTGACGCTTCGACTTGCGGCTCGCCTTGACCTCCCCGAGGGCGACGAATGCATCCCAGTAGACGAGACCCCCGTCCCAGTCGGTGTGCCGCCACGGGGCGGAATCGTTGGGGCGTGAGAGTCCCAGGTAATCGGCCACCCCCGGCGGGAGCGTGTCGAGCGGGAGCTTGCGCTTGCTGCGCGTGAGGCTCAGTAGCACCGGGCCGACGATCGACTCGGTGAACGTGGCGCGGTAGGTGATCTGGCGAGCGGTCGTGTTCATGGTCGGGGGTTCCTTGTGTCTGGGGTTCTCACGGTCGGGGGTGGCCGGCAACGTGCCGGCCACCCGTTGGTACGGACGGGGGATCAGTCGTTCGCCAGCGGCATGACGACGGCCAGGAAGCCGGCGCCGCGGATGTCCCCCCAGGCGCCGCCGGGGATGCGGATGGCGCTCTGAGCGTTGGTGGCGTGGATCGTCACCCGCGGCGTGGCGCCCCAGGCGGCGGCGGCGGCGAGCGCCTCCGAGAGGAACGCGGGATCGACGCTCACCGTCCAGGGGAACGATCCGCCGGTGCGCCTCGGGCATCCGAGAGCGGTGGCGCCGTCGCGATCGAGCCGCACCCCGCGGGGATGCCGTGCCGCAGCGGCACCCCCGACCGACCGGCGCTTCGCCTCGGCGCGCCGGTCGGTCCCCTGAAACTCGGCCGGCAACGCTGCCACGGCGGCGGCGGCGGCGGCTTTGGCCGCAGCGGAGGTAGCCTTGACCACCGCCGCGCACCAGGGGCCCAGACATCCCGCGTCAGACGTGTGGCCGACATTCGCGGCATCGTCGGCCACAACCCAGCGCCACGTCGGGAAACGGCCCTCCATGAGCCGGCAGACGGCCTTGACGAGGGCCCCGTCGATGTCGTCGAACCATGCCACCTCCACACCCTGCGTGGAGATCGTGATCGTGACCCCGTCAGAATCCAAGCTCTTGCGGCCGATGACCTTCCCCGTCGCCTTGACGGCGGCGACGAACGCCGCGAACAGCCGCGGAGAGACGATCGCTGTCGCCGGCGCGGTGGCGTGGCCGGCGAACCGCGCGATGTGCATCCTCCTCCCATCGGTGCCGACAGCAAATGCCGGTGAGCCGTCCCCCTCCCAGTCGAGGAGGATGCCGCCCAGCGCGTATCGGCTCGACTCGTCGTCGCAGGCCGGCGCGATGTGATCGACCAGCCGGCGCACCTCCCCGAATGTCGTGCGCAGGGAGGCGACGATCGCCCCGTCCAGGCTCCCCACCGCGGGGTAGTCCTCGGGGTAGCGGTCGGCCACCGGCTCCCCGGTGACGGTCGAGACGATCGACGCTCCGAGGGGGAGATCGGCCGGCGCGGCGATCGAGGCGACGGCGCACACCTCCAAGTCGGTAGCGGTCACCGACAGGGTGGCGCCGTCATTGCGCACGAGCGCGTGGTGGAGGCCGTGGCGCTTGGCGCCGGCGGCGCCTTTGACGCCACGGGCGAGGATCGAGACGTGATTGACGATGGTCGTGTTCATGGTCGGGGGTTCCTACGGTCTTGGGTGACAGGGATAGCGGGGTGACGATCAACGACAGGCGAGCATGGCAGCGGTGATCTGAGCCTCGGTCGGGAGCGGCGCATGGCCCATGACGGCACGGTATTCGGCCACGTTGGCGGCATGGGTGGCGAGGATCATATGAACGGCGCCGCGGCGGAATGCCGGGGGCGCATCCCGCAGGGACCGTTTGCCGGCGGCAGCGTAGACGCTGCGGACGGCTTCCAGGCGGGACGCGCCAACGTGGATTTGGCCGCAGGCATCCTTGATCCGGCGAGCGTTGATTCCGCCCATGGTCTCGATCATGCGGCGGCGGTTGATTCGGGTGCCGGTGATCGAGGTGGGGGCGACGATCTGCCCGCCGGTCGTCTCCCAGCCCCCGAGGATCGACTCGGGCATCGGCCACAACTTAGAAGCGGGGAGGGCCCTCTCGGTGCCGGAGTCGAGCCGGACACAGTAGACGATCGATCGCCCTTCGCCGGTCTGACTGATCACGGTGCCCGCGGTGAGTCTCCCGCGGATGTCTATGCGGACGGTCATTCCCGTAGTGATGTGCTTTGCTTGCATGGTCTGGGGTTCCTATAGAGGGGGGGATATGAATTGCGGGGTAGCGGTCAGGTCAGGACAGGTCACCGACGATGGTGACCAGGGAGCCGGGGGCGCCCCAGGCTTCAGCGGCAACGGAATAGTCGGGGTTGATTTCGATCATGAGCGACACCGCAGCGGCGTGAAGATTTTCGGTGGTCCCCGTGGCGTGATCGTAGCTGCGGGTTCGGGTGACCCGTTTCCCGTTGATCCGGTGGCAGGTTGCCACGCACCGGGCGCCTCGGGTCTCGGTCGGGCCAGCGTATCGGGTGGTGATCGCGAGCATGGTCGGGGTTCCTATGGTCGGGGGTATTGTTCTCGTCTGCCAGGATTGTACGGATGTCATCGTCGCTGTCGAGTGGTAAAATCCATGATTCTATATCTTGCGGTTCGGGGGGTCGTTTCAACGGACGGGGCACAATATCTAGTGGTGTGGCGTTTCCATGGACGGGGGCGATTTCAACGGACGGGGGCTCCGGTCGGGGCGACCGTCACACGTTTCCATGGACGGGGGGGTCAGTTTTCGTCGCCGGTGCCGATCGTCACATCGGCCACCCGTGCCGTGATCGTCATTCCATGGACGGGGTCGTCGGTCGGCTCCAGGGTGATCGTAATCACGTCTTCTCCGGTATCGGCGTCATATCCGATTCCGATCGTCTGGCCGTTCCATGATTTTTCGAGGTGATCGAGCTGTTTTGTCAGGCGTTCCACTGCGGCCGATCGTTTTTTCTTGCTCATCGTTTCCATGCTCCGGGGGTAGGGGTTTCCATGCTCGGGGGGTAGTCTAGGTTTCCACGGTCGGGGTTTCCATGCTCGGGGGTCGAGACCTGCGACGGCATCGGCTCCCAGACGGCATCGGCTGGTCGAGCCTGCGACGGCATCGGCTCCCGGGGTGGGTGGCGGGGTCGAGACCTGCGACGGCATCGGCTGGTCGAGCCTGCGACGGCATCGGCCTGCGACGGCATCGGCTGGTCGAGCCTGCGACGGCATCGGCTGGTCGAGCCTGCGACGGCATCGGCCTGCGACGGCATCGGCTCCCAGGGTGGGTGGCGGGGTCGAGACCTGCGACGGCATCGGCTGGTCGAGCCTGCGATGGGCGGACTAGCAGGTCCGCACAACCGGCGCGCCAAATGTCGTAATCCGTTTCGACATTTTTTGACCGTCGTCCCCCGCCGCGACGAAAAAGCCGGAATCGGTGGCGCGCGTAACGCGCTCTTTCCCCGCTTTGCCATGCAAACCGCCGATCCGGCCGATACCGTCCATCTTCGGGATACGAATGTCGTGCCGATCCGCATTGAAAACCGTAACCGTACGCTCATTCCCCGTAACCTTACAACGGAATGTAACGGCGCTGGGGAGCGCGCCGAATAAGGCATTCGGGGGATCATACCCGGAATCGAATGCAACAATTAGATTCCGGCCGGAATCCACAACGGCGCACACTTCCGCAAATGTCGTCTTCTCGGAAAACGAATGCGACAAATAGTAACCCTTGGGAAGCGTAGCGCGCCTGTTAATAGGGGCCTTCGTGTAATCGTAGCAGAACCCCCCGTTACTGGTCACAATTGCGACGATATCGGGGAAAGCGCGCTCCCAGACGATATCGGAAGACACGTTCAGACGCACGGCCGGAATCTTTCCCGTGCGCTTGCACAACTTGACGAATGAGGCGAGCTCTTTCCGCAGTTTTGCAAGAAACAAAGCGCGAAAATCCCAGTACAGAATATTCCGGCCGATTAACGCGATTCTGGTACTGGGGGTATTGTTCATTCCGGCAAACAGGCCGTTGCACGCCATGACGCAATTGCCCGCCCACGCACAGACATTCCCGCGCGCCCCGTAGCGCCATGGCGCAATTGCGAGGCCGATAGCGCGATAGACTGCAGCGCGCCCCGGGAGTTTTTTCAGTTTGGTATTCGCGCTCAGTAACGGGCAGCGAGAATCCCAGACCCCAGAGAAGCTTTGTCCCTTTCCGTTGTCATACTTAATTAGAATCTGGGGGTACTGTGTGGGGTCGGTTTTCCCGCGGGTCTTGAATCCCACAACTTCCGTTGTGATATTCTTGACCGTTGCGAGCGCTTCCCGCTCTTCCGGGGAACGGCGGGCGCGCTTTGTACGGGGGGCGCGGGTCGAAGCGGGGAACGATGCTAGGGTGATCATGGGGGAATCCTTATTCGGTTGTGGGGGAGCGTATGGGCTGGTGTGACGATCCTAGCAGCGTCATCGGCCGAGTCTAGGGGTATTCTGGTGGCTGTTTTCGGAATTGTTCGGAATGGCCTATTTTGTAGGGGATTGTGACGATCGGCTCCCAGGATGGACGGCGGGTCGAGACTCGGCTCCCAGGATGGACGGCGGGTCGAGCCTCGGCTCCCAGGATGGACGGCGGGTCGAGACCGCGACGGCCTCGGCTCCCAGGGGAATCCCCCCGATTCTTCACAATGGGGGAGGGGGGTAATTTGGGGGGGCTCGACCTTCGGGCAGACCGCATGTCCATGGCCTCCGTTCTGTGCGGAAGTGTGGGCAAATCGCTCCGAAACGGCTTTCGTCGGCGGTTTGGCGAAAACGCCACCGCCCTAGACTCCTTTGCGAAGCCCCCTAGCAGGGGGCTACGATGAAGGTTATGTCAAAAGGCCCCGCGCCGACCCCGAAGCACATCCTTCAGCTTCGTGGATCGAGGGAGGCCAAGTACCGTGAGGAGCTTGGCACCCCGGTATCAGAGTTGCCGGAACCAGCCGACTGGATGCGTCCAGCCGCTCAGGCGATGTTCCGCCTCGTCTGTGGGTACACGCAGGGAATGGGGACGCTGGCCGAGAGCGACGTCCAGGTGATCGCTCGATATGCGATCGTCTGGGAGAAGTGGCAGGCCGCCGAGCGAGAACTTGCCAAGACTGGCGAATGCTGGAGAGAAGTCGTGGGGCCAGACGGCAGCCTGCGGTTCTGCCGGCCGACCAAGTGGCAGTCGCAGAGCAACCACTGCCATGAGCAGTTGCGTCAGTTGGAAACGGTCCTCGGCCTGACGCCGGCGGATCGAACACGCCTCGGATATGGCGCGCAAAAGGTCATCCTAGACCCGATGGATGAGCTACTAACGAGGGGCGGCTGACGCCGACTTTCGCAATTCGCGAATCGCGAACGATGCAGCCATTCGTTGACATTCGGCGGTTCATCCCGCTGCTCAAGCACACCCGCGGCGACTTCGCCGGGCGGAACTTCCTGCTTGAGGCGTGGCAGGACGCCTACCTCAACGACCTCTTCAACACGAAGAACCCCGACGGGACGAGGCAATATCGGACGTCGCTCCTCGCTTTGCCGCGGAAAAATGGCAAGTCGCAGATCGCAGCCGCCATCGGTTTGTACATGGCGTTCTGCGATGACGAGGGCGCCGAGGTGATCGTGGCGGCCGGCGACCGCTCTCAGGCGTCGATCCTCCACGACGCCGCCAAGCAATTGCTGGAGTCCTGCCCTGCCCTGGCTCGCAAGGCGAAGGTCTATCGGAACAGCATCGTCATCCCGAGCCGCAACGCCAAGATGCTCTGCATCTCCAGCGAGGCGGGGACCAAGCACGGCTACAACCCGTCGTGCGCCCTGATCGACGAGTACCACGTCTTCCCCGACCGCGAGCTTGTCGACGTCCTTGAGACAGGCATGGGCGCCAGAAAGCAGCCCCTCACGATCTACATCACCACGGCCGGCACCGATATGCAGGGGCCGTGCTACAAGGACTGGAAGCGAGCCGAGAAGATTCGCGATGGTGCCCTGGAGGACCGGACGTTCCTGCCGTGCATCTTTGCGGCTGACCCCACCGACGACCCGTTCATCGAGGAGACGTGGAAGAAGGCCAACCCGAACTACGGCGTCACGCTGAAGCCGGAATACTTCCACCAGTTCTCGGCCAAGGCGAAGCAGTCGCCGTCCGACGAGACGGTTTTCAGGACGCTCCACTTGAACCAGTGGATGTCGTCGTCGTCGAAGTTCTTCCGCGCCGGCAGCTTTGAGGCTTGCAGCGACCCGATCATCCCGACCGCCGACGAGCCGTGCTACTGCGGAGTCGACTTGGCGTCCACGTTCGACACCACGGCATTCGTCGCCCTGTGGCCGAAAGCGGACGGCACCTACGACATCCACGCCCACTTCTTCATCCCTGGCGAGAACGCCGCCAAGCGTGCCAAGGAGGACCGGGTGCCCTATGTCGACTGGGCCAGGGCTGGATTTGTTACACTTACAGATGGGGACGTGACTGACTACGACGTTGTGAGGGACTACATCCTGAAGTTCTGTGAGAAGAACTCCGTCAGGGGCGTGGCTATCGACCGATGGAACGCCACGCAGTTGACTACCCAACTAGCCAACGAGGGGATTGAGATGAAGCCCTTCGGGCAGGGCTTTGGGTCGATGAGTTCGCCCACGAAGTTGCTTGAGACACTCGTAATTCAGGGTCGTTTAAGGCATGGCGGCAACCCTGTCCTCCAGTGGCAGGCAAGCAATGTCCAGGTGAAGACCGACGACGCGGGGAACGTGAAGCCAACCAAGAAGAACAGTAGCTCCACCGGCAGAATCGACGGGATTGTCGCACTGATCATGGCCTTGGGGCTCGCCTCCGGCGAAGCCAGGAACGAGCCCGACGAACCAATGCTCATGGTGTTCTGAAGATGGACCAAGACGACGCCGCAGTCCTTGAAGTCATCGAGAACCGGAGCAATCTGGCCCGAATCTTTGAGGAGATTCGGGACACCCGACGGACGACGTCCGGCATCACCGTCAGCCCCGAGACGAGCCTGGAGTGCAGTGCGGTCCTCGCCTGCGTCCGAGTGCTGTCTGAGTCGATCGCCAGCCTGCCGATGAATCTCTACCGCCGCCTGCCGGGCGGTGGCAAGGAGATCGCCGACGACCAGCACCTCCACGAACTGCTGCACTACCAGACCAACGACTGGATGACGGCGTTTGAGTGGAAGGAGTGGAAAATGTCGCAGTTGCTGCTCTGGGGCAACGCTTTCAGTGTCATCAAGCCCGGCCCGAACGGGGCCGTCGACAAGCTGGAGCCGCTTCATGCCTCACGGATGACGGTCAAGAGGCTGGAGAACGGCAAGCTCCGCTACTACTACCAAGTCCCGCCGACGCTCCTGAGCCCGAATCCAGACCCCATCGAGTATCGCCAGGATCAGATTTTCCATATTCGCTGGCTGTCGAGCGACGGCGTGACCGGGTATGTGCCCGTGACCCTCTCCCGCGAGGCCATCGGCCTCGCTAGGGCGGCGGAGATTCACTCCTCGGCGTTCTTCGGCAACAACGCCCGCGGCGGCGCTGTCTTTGAGACCGACCAGCCACAGAAGCCTGAGACCCTGCTGCGTTTCAAGGACCAGTTTGACGAGAAGGTCCAGGGACCGAAGAAGGCATTTTCGACGATCGTCCTGCCCTACGGCTTCAAGAAGCGGCCGGAGGAGATCAACAACGCCACGAACCAGCTTCTTGAGACTCGTCGCTTCAGCGTCGAGGAGGTGGGGAGAATCTACCGCGTGCCCGGTCATCTCCTCGGCGATATGTCGAACGTGCGATACAACACGGTTGAGCAGTCGGCCATCGACTTTGTGACGTTCTCGCTCATTCCGTGGTGTCGCCGAATCGAGATGGCCTGCCGCCGCGACCTCGTCGTGGACGACAAGACGTACTTCGTCGGATTCGACCTCAATGCCCTGATGGCAGGCGACTACGAGGCCAAGGCGAAGCACGCCCGTGAGTTCTTCAACATGGGGGCGCTCGACGTCAACGAGCTTCGGGCGAGCATCGGTCTCAATCCGCTTGAAGGCGAGGACGGCAAGAAGCGATTCGTGCAGGTCAACATGGCCCTGCTTGAAGCGTTCACGACCGACAACCCGACGGGCCAGAAGCTCAGTGACACCCTCAAGCCTGATCCGGCCAAAGAACCGGCCATCACCGGCGAAAAGCCGGCCGCGGAGCAGCCCGCACCGGCGGCCAGTGAACCGGCTAAGCGGTCGTCGCCAGACTTGTTTGAGGTCTTGTTCATGACGAACGTCCGGCGGCTCGCCGGATTGGAGATCGACGGCATCTTTGACCGCCGGAGCAAGCCGGAGAAGGTCGTCGCCTGGATCGATCAGATGGGTGAGCGGATCAAGTCCGAGCTTCGCGACGTCGCAGAAGCTACCGGGCGAGACATCGCAGAGTTTTCGACCAATTGGTCGGCTCGATCTCGCGAAATCCTGCTGGATTGCCAGCGGAGCGGCCAGAAGTACGAATCAGTCCAGTCGGAGTGGTGCGACAAGCACCTGTGACCATGCCGAACGCCCCGCTCTCACAGCCAATCTCCTCGGTCGGCAACGTCGTGGACGCGCTCCAGCTTTCTCGGAGCCTCCACCTGACGGCCATTGAGCAGTATCAGGCCCAGGCCGAGCATTTCAGGCGCTGGGGCTACTCCAAGCTCGCCGAAGCGTTCGACGCCGACGTCGAAGAGGAGCGTGGGCACCTCAAGAAGGTCACTGCGCGGCTGGAATACTACGACGTCGAGCCCGGCTACGAGCATTCGGCGCCAGAATGGCCGCGCCACGACTACGAAGGCATCCTCGACGCCAACTACGCCCTTGAATACGGGGCCATGAACGTCGAGCGAGCGAACGTCATCGTCGCCAGGAACGCCGGCGACGAGATCACCGCCAAGATTTTCGCCAAGTTGCTCAAGGGCAGCGAGGCATCTGTGTCTGAAATCGAGGCGACCAAGCTAGTCATTGAGCAAATCGGCCTCGACAACTACCTCGCGAACAAGGTCTGACCATGGACATCGAACGCCGGACGATCGACTCGGTCCCCGAAGTGGAGTTCCGCGAGGATTCCTCGACCGGAAAGCGGCTCCCTGTCCTTCGCGGCTACGCGGCCGTGTTCGACAGCGAGTCAAACAACCTTGGTGGGTTCGTCGAGGTCATCGACAAGCGGGCCTTCGACAAGGTTCTGGGCAAGAATCCCGACGTCTACGCCCTCTTCAATCACGATCGCAGCCTCATCCTGGGCAATACGACCAACGGAACGCTGAAGTTGTCGGTCGATGGCTACGGCCTGCGCTACGAAGCGTACCCCGACGACACGTCCATCGGCCGCGACGTCGTGACATGGGTGCAGAATCGCACCGTGAAGGCGTCGAGCTTCGCGTTTGCTGTCGACCGGGCCGCGACAAACGGCGGCGAGCGGTGGGAAGCCGGCCCGAAGGGCCTGCGGAAGCGCACCGTCACCGATGTTTCACTGCTCGACGACGTTTCCGTAGTAACTCGGCCGGCGTATGACGCCTCCAGCGTCGTCGTGAGCCGTCGAGCGATGGAAATGGCCGTCGGTGAGGCGTATCGCCCCAACCAAACGATGTCGAATGCGGCAAAACGTGGCCTGAAGGCCGCCGCGAACGACAATCAGGTCGATCCAACGCTCATTCCCCTTGCCGAACGCATCGCAGACCGGCAAATCGTCGTCGTCGAGGACGTTTCGCGACTCTCGGAGGTGCTGATGAGGTGCGTGGCGGCGAAAAACGCCGGATGGACGGGCACTCTCCCCTGGATTGAGTGGCAATTGGCCGGCGGCGACAGCGGCGAGAAGTGGATTCAGCGCCGGATGGAAGAACTCGGCATTGAGACCCGGAAAGCCATCGCCGACATCGACTTCACGCCCCCCGAAGGCGTCCAGAAGGCAGCCGCAAGGGGTTTGGAGTTGCGTCGCGAGTTCAACCGCGGCGGGACAGCGATCGGCGTCGCCCGCGCTCGCGTTCTGAGCAACGGAACGACGATCAGCCCCAGCACCGCACGCCGAATGAAGGCGTACTTCGACCGCCATCAGGTCGACAAGAAGGGCCAAGGCTGGTCGGCGGGCGAGGCGGGGTATCCGTCGGCGGGCCACATCGCTTGGCTGCTGTGGGGAGGCGATCCCGGCCGATCATGGGCCAACAGCCTCGTCGAGCAGATGAACGCCGGCGGCGAGCGGGCCGCGAATCTCCCCGCCGAATATCCCAACGATGACGACAACGCCATTCCCACTAGCTACGAGGACACCGACATGACCGAACGAGACATGGCCCTGTGCCGCGCCTACCGAGACATCGGCGAAGAGATGGGTGACTGGGACGCCGACGACTGCCACTACATGGACGAGAAGACCGGCATGATCATGTGCCGACACGACGGCAAGACCGCCATGGGCGCGATGGACGACATGAACGCCGCGCCTGCCGCTGGCGAGAAGCGTGAAGAGGCGGTCATCGAGGAGCCGGCAGCGACTGAGCCGTCGCAAAAGCAGCGGGATGACGCCGAGGCAGTCGTTGCGATTGCCATGCTCGACGCCATCGTGCTTGAGACTCATTTGCACGACAGTAGCGCAACAGCGTAGGTTGAAAGTATCAGACATTGATGCTTCGCGACGGACGTTGCGAAGAGCAGTGCGAGTGACTTGAGGA
>Ga0114969_10004656_pt1 | contig 10835 bp, 20 predicted proteins | sample M_130807_MF_Meta_FD_87316 | JGI IMG/M metagenome (GOLD analysis project Ga0114969, IMG submission 87316) | Freshwater microbial communities from Lake Montjoie, Canada to study carbon cycling - M_130807_MF_MetaG | ecosystem: Environmental > Aquatic > Freshwater > Lake | place: Lake Montjoie...
ATGACAGCAATACATTCAAAGAAATAATCAATAATCTTAAATTATGTCAATAGGATATACACTCACAGAATCAGAATACACACAAGTACAAGGTCAGTATTACACCGAATACCAATTTTTTAATTGCGTAGCGGACATCAATGGTGTTTGGTACTTATTTCTCTCACAGGAGGACAAAGCGGACATCGTAAACAACACAGAATGGAACTGGATTTTGACTCTGCCAGAGGGTGAATACATCGCGCCACCTGCACCACCATTTCCTCCAACAAATTAATTATATTTGAACCATGCAAGCCATACAAATAAATACCTTGGTTAATCTCACGAGTGGATTGACCATCCCATCAGGATCAGTTGTTGTAATAGCCGAAGGCTACGCTGATGTTAAGAGCCAGAAAGATGGCGTTATCCCTGCCCAGATTGCAACACTTGTTTACGCAAGTACCCAATCGATAGTAGAAGGCAAAGCCCCCATCCAAGGAATCGAGGATTTCAACACTACCTTCTCAAACCTTGAGTTGAGTGTTGTTTCTTACGAGACTATCCCGGCAGAAGACTTATTGGTAAATTCAGTGTACGATGCATTGGTTGTCATTTATGGCGCTGAGAACGTAGAGCAGATCACCATTTAAGTTTCTATACGCAATGACCGCCATTAAGAAGATGCCCAACGCGTTGCCGGTTTCGTTTGAACAATTCAAAAAGAACCCGATTGCTGCTGTAGCATTTTGTATGTTAGTTGCTGTTTCGTATTTGTACTACGATGTAAAGACCAGTTATTCAGCACAGATTGATAATGCAAATGCAAAGATCACAGCATTGGAAATAAAGGTAGACAGGATGAGTTCAGCATTAAAGAAATCTGACTCCGCCCTCGCTGCCGCCATTACTGAATTGAGAATCATCAACACTGTTAAGAAGTTATGAAACACGTACTAATTATATTCTGCGCCTTGTTTTTGCTAGGAGAATTAATTTTCCCGGTAAAGGCTTTAAACTCTCCCAATGTCGATGAGATTGAGGAGATGTTGAAAAATGTCGAGAGCAACATGAAAATGGCCTCTGAAGTTACATCTGTCGCTAAGAAGCAAGGGGAGAAATTGGTAGAAACAAAAGTTGTAGAAAAGGCAGAGTTAAAAGAAGCGGTAGTAAACGCTGAGGCTAAAGTAGAAGTCATGGAAAAAAAGAACGAAGTTTTCGTACAGCGCATGGTGGAAATTGGCTTAGATACAACTACTGCCCCTTCAGAAGAGGCCAAGTTAGCGGGACCGATCTATGATGAGTGGTTAGCGTACAGAAAAAATGGTGGAAAATCAGATTTTGAGTACTACCGTTTGTACAAAAAATAATTTGTAAATTGAATTCAAAGTTATATTTTTGATATATGAAAAAATTAATTGGATTTATTAGCGGAATGTTTACTGACGAAAAGGGCAAACCATCGTCTAAGAGATTCGTAGGAATCGTTGCTGGTTTGATGTTGTGCATCACCATGTATGAAAACTCATTTACTGAGGCTCACTTTGCTCCTGCTGAATCATTGGTGAACGCTGTTGCTGCTTTAGCATTCGGTTGTTTGGGTTTGGCTAGTGCTGACAAATTCTTCGGAAAGAAGTCTGATGGCGAAGGATAATCCCATACCGAAGACTACAAAAGGCAAAAGTGCCAACTACCTCCCTACTAAAAAGGGGGCGGGTATGACGGCAAAGGGCGTAGCAGCCTATAAAAAAGCAAATCCTGGCTCTAAATTAAAAACCGCAGTGACTGGCGAGGTAAAGGCAGGGAGTAAAGATGCAAAAAGACGCAAGTCTTATTGTGCTCGTAGTGCAGGGCAGATGAAAGATTTTCCCAAGGCGGCCTCAGATCCTAATTCAAGACTGAGACAGGCCCGTAAAAGATGGAAGTGCTAATGTTTAACTGTAATTTTGTTCCGCAAAAGTTAATGGAGATGAATGCCAAGACTCCCAAACAAGGTGGCAAAGTAAAAGTTAAGAAAAACAAACCAAAGAAATGAAAAAAGCAATAAAAAAAGCCGCTACTAAGAAGATTTCTGAGTACGGAGGAATGGAAAAATATGCTTCTAAACCCGCTATGAAAAAGCACGAGAAAGTGGAAGGCAAAAAGGTTGAGAAGAAAGAAAAATGATGTTTCCAAAAATGAAAAAGAAGTAATGAAAAAAGTTATAAATAAATCGACCAAAAAAATGCAACCTTCGCCTCCAAAGAAAGGTTACACGGCTAAAGACTCAGTTCAATTTGAGGGTGTTGGAAAACGTTTAGATAAAAATATTGCTAAACTCAACAAAGCCCCTATTAAAAAAGTGGGAGGTATGGAATTCTCTAGTGGTCTTGATGTTGATATTATGCCAACAATGAGAAAGCAAATGGATAGCATGGTAAGAAACCCATATTATCCAACTTACAAAGCAAGAGAACAAGCAAAAAAAGCAAAGACTGGCGGTATGAAATCAACCAAACCTGCTTCAGCTAAACCAATGACTAAAGCAAAAAGCAAAAGCATGCCCGTTAAGAAATCAACGGCTAAATCAACAAAGTAATGCCACTCGGGAAAAGTGTTTCACAAAACGCCAGAGAACTGATGAAAAAGAACAAGGCTTATGCAAAACCTGGAGGTAAAAATCCAAGGAGTAAGAAACAAGTTCTCGCTATAGCAATAAGTGCTTCTAAAAGACCAAAGAAAAAGTAATGGCAGGCAAGGCAAAACCCTCAAAAGAATTAGCGAAGTGGAAACCAAAAGCCAAGCGTAGTCGCCCGGGTGTGGTTTCTAAAAAGAAAAACAGCAAACTCAAGTCAAGTAAAAACTATCGTAAAGCAAATAGAGGTCAAGGATGAAAAAGGGTTTGTACGCCAACATAAACGCTAAGAAGAAGCGTATTGCAGCCGGGAGTGGCGAGAAGATGAGAAAGCCGGGGACAAAAGGTGCTCCGACAAACAAAGCATTCATCCAGTCTGCAAAAACAGCAAAGAAAAAATGACGCAAGGGTTTTTATTTGGAGTAATTTTCTGTATAGTTCTATGGCTATTGGGCTATGCCGTTGCCAGTTATAAGCACAAATCATGAAGTTTCTTACACCAATTTTACTGGCGATCTTAATTGGTTTGCTGGGGTATCAGATGTTCTTTCAGAAGGAGCCAGATACTAAAAGTGAAATCCTACATTATTTGGATTCAATTGAAAAGCACAACGAAGTCGTATTCAGCAAAATAGATTCACTAGACCGGCTGAAGCACGAGGAATACAAAGTCTACGAACAACTCAATTTAAAATATGACACAATTCAAATTGCTATTGACACTATGCCTGACATTGATGGCACAAAATATCTACTCACAATCAGTAGACAGCTTACCCTTAAAGGAGTTGAATAATGAATTTCTCAAAGGAATAAAGGCTCGAGAGAGAGTGGTAAGTCTGAAGACCATCATTCTATTAGACAGTCAGCAATTGAGTTTGTACAAGGACACAATCGTTCCAAATTACAAAAAGGCACTGGACACCTGCAAGTACGAGATCGTTCGTTTAAACGGGGTCATTGATCGCAAGGACCAGGCAATGAAGTTTTACAAGTACGGGTTTATTGGAACCACCGTACTTTTTATTTTAAAGTTAATTATTTGACATGAGTTTTGAAGAAAAGGTAAATCCCGCTTATTATAAGAACGGGAAGGTAGAGTGCATTGATGCGATCGAGGCGGCTACAATTAACAAAACAGGCTTAGAAGCCTATTGCACAGGCAATATTATTAAGTATCTTTGGAGATGCGAGGAAAAGAATGGTTTAGAAGACATTGCTAAAGCCAAGTGGTATTTGGATAAACTATACGATCAGATGAATAAAAATGAATAACTTAGAATCACTATTTAAAAAACTAGAGGAATTGGTAGCGTGGCATGATTACTATAACCAACAGCAAAATCCTATCGAAGCAAACAGAGTTCAAAAACAAATTGAACAGTTGAAGAAAACAATTACTGAAATAAAAAATGGACAAACTAAAAGCGTTTCTCAAAAAGGTCAACATAACTGAGGACGAAGCGATTGAACGCATTCAAGTTCAGATGTTTGACCCAGCCAAAGATTTCTATGGAACTTTGGTATCCGCATCCCGTCAGTTGATGGATGCAGTAAAAAGCAAAGAGATTGATTTAGATGACCCTTACTACAAGGCTTTATTCCAGTTGCTACAGGCAGGGGATAAAATCAATAAGAGTCTGAAACTCGCCCAACTAGAGGCATATCCTTCCGAGGAAGTAGTCGATAGCGAAGTATCGTTTATCGATCGCATGGCAGGTAAGAAAAAATAATGGAAATCCTAACTAAACAGAAGAGTTCAAAGTTTGTCTACGAGGATTGGGCGGCTAAACATTTGATTAGCCCACATGCTACTCGAAAAGAAAAGGATATCTGGTGGAACACTGAGATGGAATTCTGGCGCACCGGCCGATTTGGATTGACGGGTGCTCAGTATTTCTTTCTGAGTCAGGCTACAATCAAGGAAGCCACGGGTCTCAGAATCAAACCTATTTGGCGTGACTTGGACGATTTGATCTACCAATCTTACGACGAAGCCCGAAATACATATTGGGATTTGATGGTTACCAAACGACGTGAGGCAGGTTTGTCTCTGACCTTTGGTGGCGTGATTCCTGTTTGGATATCATTGACGAATCCCGGATCTACTTCTCTGCTCACCTCCGCGGATAAAACGCGACTCGAGGAAATGTTCAAGGATAAAACTCGTGTAATCTATGATGGATTGGACGATTACATCCGACCTTCGGTTATTAGTACACGTCAGAGCGGTTACCTGCATATGGGTCAGTTGGATCAAAAGACAGGAGCAATCTCTGGACTTGACTCAAAGATTATTACCCGTGACACGGTGGACAGCCCTCAGTCATTGGAAGCGTTTCGTGCGATGCATATCTTTTTGGATGAGTTCTTTCTTCATCCTAAGGCAGATGTAGTGTATCGTTCGGCACAGGCGTCAACAAAGAAAGGTTTCATGAAAGTGGCTCCTATTGTTATGGGAGGAAGTGCCGGGGAATCTTCGGTGATAGGTCAGAAGAAAGGAGCAGAACTTTGGCGGAATGCGGAAACGATCAAGATGCTTACAGTTTTCTTGCCGGGATGGATGGGTATTACGGCGGCGCCAGAACTTGATGGAAGAGGTAAGGAAACAGGAAAGATAATTAACTTCTGTCCTAATGGATGGAGTGATGAAAAGATTGCTACTGAGTGGATTCTGAGAACCCGCGACAACTTAAATAAACTTGAGGATAAGAGTTTCTTGGATTCTTTCATCAAACAGTATCCATTGGATATCCAGGAAGTATTTAGTGCCAATGCAAAGGGTGCTTTACCTGCGGATGTGATGGCTAAATTAAACGAGCAAGAAAGGATTATTCTCGGAAGCCCCCCGCCAATAGAAAAGTGTAACCTGTCGCGCGATGTAAACGAAAAGTTGCAGGTGAGCCCAGTACAAAACGGCAAGATTCTGATTCTGGAACGCTTCAACCCGCTTCACAAATATATCTGTGGCATGGATCCTATTCCATTCGTCTCGTCGAAGTTGAATGATGGCTCTGACAATTGTATCGTGGTGAAGAATTTAGACACCAACCGCTACGTTGCTATTTACAAAGAGCGCGCTCTGGACCCAGATATCATCATGCACAACAACATCTTGCTTCAAGATTATTATGGCAAGGCAAAGGTGATGATTGAAGTAAACCGAGGAGGTGTAATCCTCGACCATTATAAACAGCGTAACAGACTCGATCTCTTGGCACAGCGACCATCGCTACTGGGAAAGGTTTTCGTTAGCGGAGAACGCTCCTTTGGATGGTATAAGAACGATCATACAGGAGAGAGAGCCAACTCATACATCATCGATTACTTAAGAAAGTACTGGGACTCAGTTTATTTTATGGAAATCATTGAAGAGGCCAAACTTTACCTAGTAGACAACACGGATATCGTGGATGCTATGGTCTCAGCAGAAATTTACCACCGACAGATCATCGAAAAAGGTAAACGGGATACTGGACCCGAGTTAGAGGTCAAGAAAATCCCGTTCATTGAGATGGTAGACGGCCGAGCCGTTAGGGTGTGGAAAGAGATTCGTGTGGAACGACGGTAACAAGGATATCTTCTTTTACCTTCTCGTAGACTTTGGCATAGTGCTTCGAAGACTGCATGAAATTTTCATGTTGCTTTACCGAATGAATCACTGTGCTGTGGTCTTTGCGGAAGATCGTGCCAATCTTTTCGTAGGTGTAGTGTAGTTCGTTCCTCATATAATACATGACCTGCCTTCGACAATCTACAAACTCTTCCTTTCTTCTGTTGCCACAGAAATCCAATATGGAAATCATGTGTACTGTGCACGCACAATCAATGACCTGCCTATCGATCGTTTTCAGTACATTGTAGACGATGATCATGCTCGGTCGTTGGGGTTTGGTAGTGATAGGATTCAGCGTACGATTTTTATACTTTAGGTAAAAGACATTTCTATTGATCGCGCGAATGATGCGATTCGTTTCTAAGGAGTCGAGTTCCAGTTGGTGAACTACTAACTCCAATATCTCAGCGGTAAATTCTGCTACGGTAGGCATTTAAAATAAGGTTAATTGTTTAGGTTCGATTTCATCAATGATTTTGTAGCATTCACGAAAGTAAAATTCGTAATGCAAATTGTAATCTTCGAACTTGGGTACACTAAAGTACCGGTTGAACAAGACAGTTTTTTGGTTGGCTAGAAGGTGGTGTACTCGTCCGTCTTCGCATACTTTGAACGAAGTGCCCCCGTCTTTCGTTGTCGAGTAAAACCGAAGAACTTTGCCGTGATTCTCCGTAATAACTGTGTTTTCCTTCGAGTAGTTGTACTCGGCATGCCAGCCTTTAGTCGCTTTATATCTTCCGCAAAAATCATATATGTTGGTGTTTTGTTTTACAGTTGTTTCTATTGGTATGTTGTTTAAAAAGTATTGTTCTAATGCTTTGGCTACTACTAAAAATGAATTGTCTTTGTGAAAGTCTTTTACCGTTTCAAAGATACCCTTTCGTTTGATTTTTTCCTTCATCGAAACGGCTAAATAATTATTTACGTTAAAAATAACCATCTTTTTGTAGTCGCTGCTCTCAAGGATTAAGCCAGTGAGTTTCATGAATCTGTTATTGATGGCTTCCAGAGTCTTTACGCTTGATCGATTGCATCGTATGGTGATACCATCGGTGTTGATTTGTAGGATTTCAATGTCTGGCACCCCATCCGCATACCACTCAGCAAGCATCGCCAGAGTCAACTGACCATTTAAGGTGATGCTGTAGAAATAATACCGGTCAAAGAAGGCACTGGTTGATTCTCCTGTCTTTCCAAACACCCCGTTCAAACTGAGTTTCAAGCCGTCATCCTTTACTGTGTCCTTTTTTCTTTGAGCCTCGACCCTTTCATCGAATAACTTGCGATACACATTGATGAATACATCTTTGGGGATGTGCTTGGGGTGTAAGCCGTTTTGAATGGCGAGGTTAGGATAGTAGGATTTCACATCATAGTCGATGATGATTTTCTCCTCGTCAGAGTCATAGACCCCGGGCGTAATGCATCCGTGAATTCCACCTACGCCAAAGTCGTAGCGAAAGCCCCGGTAGGTGACGTTGTATTTCAGTTTATTGTTATCGTTGACCACCGTCCATCGCACCTTCTTCAGCAGATCGTTCAACTCATCGCTGTTGAATTTAACATAGGGCAGAATGCATTTGTTCAAATCGACTTCCTTGTCAAACTTGATTTTAGCCTTCAGATCATTGCGACTCACACCGCTTTCCTTCTTGATGTACTGAAGAAATATCTCCTCCCCAATGGTGATGTCTGGAAAGTTGATCATGTTCTTTTTATACACCCGGCTTAACTCTTTGCGGAATTCTATCTTGTCAAGGTTCAGTTCATAGAATGCCTTGGTAGAGAGAACGTCGTTGCGGTTGTACTTAATCACCTCGTCAATCAAAGAATCGGGTACAGGCTCATTAAACTTCAAAGGCATGTCTTGTACATTCTCCCAATAGATACTGCACTGTAGGGCTTTTAATGACGTGCTACGAGCCTTATTATTGTAGTGATTGATCAGAAACAGGTCAATCTCATACTTTCCCTGGAACTTTTCCTTCTTTTCGTTTTGAATGTAGACTTGAACTTGATTGTAAAGAGAATTCAGTAACTGCTCAGGGCTCAGTTTTTGAAATAACGAGTAATTATTCATTACCATTTCAAGCACCGGGGCATCAAAGTATAAGTTATTGAATCCAATTCGTAGTTTAGGCAGACAGTTGTAGTGAATCATTGCTTCCAAATCGTTGCGCGACTCGTGAATCACGAACAGTTTTTCTTCTCCTGTCTCGATGTCAATATCCATATAGCAGAAGAAGTTCGGAAATATCTCAATGTCATAGACTACTGTCTTCATCTTTCAGTTTGATTAGATAGTCAAAGAAGTACATGCCATTTTCAATCAAGTAGTAACTGTGAATGTTGTGAGAACGTCGCCAGTTACGACTGTAGATTAGAAATTTACAATCATTCATTGTCAGAATGAAGTGGTTGGGGTGCAGAGAACATTCCAAATTCTTAAGGGCTTTTGCTGCACTTTGCATTCGAATGTAGGTGTTGGGGTTGACATTGATATATTCAACGTCTATTTTCCTTCTAGAAATGTATCTGAGAGAACTGATCAAAGAGGTTGTTGGTGTCATTGTAGTCGATTTCGTTTGTCCATATTTCAGTTTGTTCCTTGTATCTACCGCTGGGCAGATCAAAGTCCATTGTTACGTTACCTACTTTACCCATAAAGTAGTGTTTGATTTTCTGTACGTGTATTTCTACAAGGCCAGTTTGGTATTGCCGGTGCACCACAAATCCGTTGTCACAGACGTTAAAGAAGTGGTGGGAGCCAGAAATATCATAGAGACGAGGTACATCGTACTCGTTTGTCTGCGTATTCTTACCCATCTTGCGCGGGTGGGCTATCAAAACGATTAACACATCGTTGGTCAGAGCAAACTTTTTCATTTTGACGAGCATCTTACCGATCTTTTCGTTCATGATTTCTTCCTTAGAATCACTTTCGATATAGTTGAATGGGTCAAAGACTATGCAGTCGACTCCGCGCTGGCGTATCAGATTCTTAGCGATACGTAGAAGGTTGTCAATTTTGTAATCATCAAGGTTGTTGGTGTCATAGAAATAAAACTTACTGTTAATTATTTCCAAGGCTCTTTCAAATAACTCTTTGGTCATTCGGTTATTGCCATGCACGGGTTTACCTGCGATCTGTTCTGCCATGCGAATCGATTTTAGTTTGTTATCGTTTTCTGGGCTAAACATTCCGAACTTCCAGTTCTTACGACAGGCCAATCGAATACAAACTTGGTCTACAAACGTACTCTTCCCGCTACCGGGGATGCCCGAGGCCACTACGAACTGTCCGCGCTTCCACGAAATCAGTTGGTCAAGTTCCAGATAATCCAAATTGTCTCCTTTGGGATAGCCATTCTCGTAGATGAAGTTTAATTCTTTGTAGTAATCCTCGACACTACTGATCTCGGGGATAGGTAATGGCTTTGCTTTGTCTTTGATATCGATCAAGGCTTGCTTGCCTTCGGCTATCAGCGTATCGTTGGCGTCCTTGTGCTTTCCAAAGTCAATAATGAATACGTTGCTAGGCTCAAACCTTCGAGATAAATCGTCAGATAACTTTTTGCCGGGAGCATCGTTGTCCGTTGCAATGTAAATCAGTTTGTCTTGGAAGTATGAATAGGTGTTATCGAGCCACTCAAGATTATTATTGCCTGCGTTGGCACCTGCTGGGCAACTGATGGCGTAAGGAAAGCCAGACTCAAACCATACCATTGCTTCTTCTTCGCCTTCGCAGATGATGACGGTGTCAGAATCTTTGATGCCGTTTAAGTTGTAAGGGATCTTTTTGGCGCCAGATACCATCTTGAACATTTTTTCTCTAGTCTTAAACTTGATGTTTACAAGTTCATAGCCTTCGAAGTAGTTAAAACAAATGGTCTTGTGGGGCTTTCCATCCTGTGGCATTGTTTCAATGCTCTGAGTGACCTTAAAATGCTTTACTGTTTCGGCACTGAGGCCCCGCTTTTGAAAATGCTGAAGCAACAAATCATCGGGAGCAGTTTCTTTAGCCTCGGGGCGGTTGTACTTCTGTATAGCCACCGTTCCTTTCCACTGACAATGGTGGCATTTGTACAACCCTTCGTCGATGTTTACCGAAAGAGAGGGATCAGATGTCTTTTTTCGGGTGGCCGAGCACCGGGGACATACAGTTTTAATTACGCCGCTGAACTTACCTTTGGTATCAATACCAAGTTTCATTAAATCGCTCTGATAACTCATACGATTAGTGGCTTCTGTTGTCCTTTGGGTAAGTTAATAGCCCACCGACCGGCAGCGGACTTCCAGATTTTCATTTTATTCTTGCCGATCATCCAGCCTTTGCTGTCATAGAAGTAAACAAACTCCTGGGCATGCTTCATTGACTCAGTAACATTCAATTCGGTGAAGTGAGCGAATACATCTTGGATTGTAGGAGCGATAAATTTCTTGGAGGTGGGGGTGTCAGATTTCATAGCATCTCTAATGAGTTGCTTCTTTTCTTCTGGTATATTAACCTCAAGTAGGATGTTTGCAATGATGTGAAGTAAGTTGTCTGAGTTGCTCATTTTATGATATTTAGTTTTAACTTTTGTTTTAAAAGGGGTTTGTAATTCAATGGACTTTCCACAA
>Ga0114969_10004657_pt1 | contig 10835 bp, 8 predicted proteins | sample M_130807_MF_Meta_FD_87316 | JGI IMG/M metagenome (GOLD analysis project Ga0114969, IMG submission 87316) | Freshwater microbial communities from Lake Montjoie, Canada to study carbon cycling - M_130807_MF_MetaG | ecosystem: Environmental > Aquatic > Freshwater > Lake | place: Lake Montjoie...
ACCGGATCCCGCCGATCCCCGGCCGGGGATCGCGGCCTACGGAGCCGCCCTCGACGCACAAGGGGGACGATTCGACGCGGTCGTCCTGAGCGCGGGCGAGGACGGACACTGCGCTTCGCTCTTTCCCGGTCACCCCTCGATCGACGACGAGGGCGAACGCTTCATCCTGGTCGGGAACGCACCGAAGCCGCCTGCGCTGCGGCTGAGCGCATCGCGACGCCTGCTGCAGCGCTCCGCGCTCGGTCTCGTCGTCTTCTACGGCGAGGAGAAACGGGCCGCTCTCGCCCGCTTCCGCGATCCTGCCGTCGGGGTTCGCGACTGCCCCTCGAAACTGCTCGCGGCGATCGAGAAGGCCTGCCTGCTCACCGACCTCGACTGATCTCCGACCTGCGTCGCGAAGCCGGCCGCGGCCGACACCGCCTCGCGGCGACCCACCTCGCGCATGAGATGCCCATGGAGGAGAAGTGCGAGGACCCAGAAGCCCTGGGCGCCGAAGGCTGCTCCGACGAGCAGCGGACGCAGGAGGCCGAGCAGCGCCGCCGCCAGCACGAGCATGCTCAGGTCGCGCGTCGTGAGCGTCGCGAGCATGCCGCCGAGCAACCGTGCGGCCGGCGACCCGATCGGCTTCCAGCGATCCTCGGTGCGCTCCGCGCGTGTCACGACGGCGAAGGCGAGGAGGCCGCCGATCGCGAACATCGCACCCAGGGTCCAGGCGAGCCGGGCCCCGAGTCGCGGCCACTCGTGGACCGCGATCCCGAGGAAGGCCAGCACGTGGATGAGCGAGTCCGAGGTGACGTCGAGCCGCTCGCCCCACGCAGACTCCAGCACCTTTGCACGCGCGATCTCGCCGTCCATGCAGTCGAGGACCGCGGTCGCCTGCATGAGCAGCGCTCCCGCGACCGGCCAGGCGAAGCCCGGGCGCGCGAGAGCCGCTGCGGCGAGGCCGCCGACCGCGAGCGAGAGGAGCGTGACCTGGTTCGGCGTGACCGGGAGGCGGAGGAGCCTCGGCGTGATCGCCTGCGAGATCGGACGGTTCAGGAGCCGGTCGAAGAGCCCGTCGCGCGGATTCACGAGGGTCGCGACCAGGGCGGACTCGGCGACGCGCGGTGGGCGACCTTCCGCGGCGTCGGTCGCGATCGCGATGCACCGGTGACGCGCGTCGACCGCGTGCCCAGGCAGCGCGGCCGCGAGCGATCCCGGGTCCTCCGGGACACCGCCCGCCAGTCGCGCGAAGTCGGTGCGCACGATCGCGACTCGTCCGATGTCGTCGAGAAGCACGCGCTCCCGTGGAGCCTGGTCTGCCAGCAGCTCGCGCAGCAGACCCGCGACGAAGGCTTCGTCGCAACGCCAGGCGAGGACGGTGGAGTTGGGCGGTAGCGACGGCGGAAGCCGCTCGCCGGGCGCGAGGCGGATCACTTCAGGCGGCAGATCCGGCAGCGCGGCCGCGTCGTGTGCCACTAGGACGGCGCGCAATCCGACGCTCCCGGCGAGCGCGAGGGAACGGGCGAGCAGCGTGCGGCCGGCAAAGACGGTCGTCGCGGCCGGGCTCGTCGGGACGTGGACCATCGCCAGACCGCGAATTGCTTTCATGCGCCGGATTCCCCCGCCCAGGGCCGGCCCTAGCTGGAATCCGCCTCCGTTCCCATCCGTGCCGGAGAGCGGTTCCCTGCGCGCCCTCCTCCTTAGAGGAATCGCGGGGACTCGCCGACGTTGCCCACGAGGGGAGCCGAACGATACAAGAGCGCCCACGATCCTCTCTCGGGACCTCGTCGAGTCGTCGCGGGGACTCCTTCCATGATGAAGACCCTCTTCCTGAACCCACCCTCCTACGAGGATTTCGACGGCGGCGCCGGCTCTCGCTACCAGGCGAAGCGCGAGGTCTGGTCGTTCTGGTACCCGACCTGGCTCGCCTATCCGACCGGCCTCGTCGAGGGTGCGCGACTGGTCGACGCCCCGCCCGAGGGCATGAGCCAAGAGGAAACGGTCGTCCTAGCGGCCGACCATGACTTCGTCGTCATCCACACGAGTGCCCCCTCGCTGCGCAAGGACGCCGAGACCGCCGAGAAGATCAAGTCGCGGAACCGTCACGCGGTCATCGCGATGGTCGGCGCGCAGGCGACCGCCCAGCCCGAGGTGGTCCTGCAAGCCTCGGAGGCGATCGACATCATCGGTCGCAAGGAGTTCGACCACTCGATGAGGGAGGTCGCCCGGGGCCACGAGTGGAGCGCGATCGCCGGCATCGGCTTCCGCCGCGACGGCCGCACGTTCCAGAATCCCGACCGCCCGATGATGGCGACGCCGGAACTCGACGACCTGCCGTTCGCAACCGAGATCTACGCGAAATTTCTGGACTACAAGAAGTACAACTCGCCCTACTGCCAGTACCCGTACGTCTCGCTCTACACCGGGCGAGGCTGCCCGGCGCGCTGCACCTTCTGTCTGTGGCCGCAGGTGACCACCGGCCACAGCTACCGGACCCGCAGCGTCGACAACGTGCTCCGCGAGGTCGAACCGATGCGCCGCCTCTTCCCGGAGATGCGAGAGATCTTCTTCGACGACGACACCTTCACGGCCGACAAGCAGCGCGCGTGCGCGATCGCGGCGGGTATCGGGAGGATGGGCTACACTTGGTCGACGAACTCGCGTGCCAACGTCGACTACGACACGCTCTCGGCGATGAAGGACGGCGGCTTGCGCCTCTTCGTCGTCGGTTACGAGTCGGCGAACGAACAGATCCTGAAGAACATCCGCAAGGGGGTCGATCTTCGCTCCGCGCGGCGCTTCACCGAGGACTGCCGGAAGCTCGGCATCCTGATCCACGGCACGTTCATCGTGGGACTCCCGGGCGAGACGCCGGCGACGATCCGCGAGTCGATCCGGTTCGCGAAGGAAATGGACTGCGAGACGATCCAGGTCTCGCTCGCCTCGCCCTACCCCGGCACCGCCTTCCACGACTGGGTGAAGCAGAACGGGTACGAGGTCGTGGACCCGCTCGTCGACGAGGGTGGCTACCAGAAGTGCACGGTGAGCTACCCGACGATCTCGGCCGACGAGATCTACGCGTCGGTCGAGCAGTTCTACAGGGAGTTCTACTTCCGCCCACGGTACATCGCGAAGAAGGTGAAGCAGATCGTCTTCGACGCGCACGAACGGCCGCGACTCCTCGCGGAGGGGCGAGACTTCCTGAAGACGATGTGGCACCGGCGCACCGAGGCGAAGGAACTTCGGGGCACGGCGGCCGCGACCGGCTCCGGCGCACCCACGAATTTCTGAGGCCGGGCGCCGCTTGGTCCACGACGCGCTCCTCGTCCTGGTCGCGATCTCCTCCGCCTACCAGGTTGCGAGCCTGCTCTGCGCCTGGTCGTTCGCCCGCTTCCGTCGGCGCGAACTCGCCAAGCCCCTGCCGGACGAGGCGCTCCTGCCGCCGGTGACGATCCTCAAGCCGCTGCGCGGCGTCGTGCCGGAGACCTGGGACAACCTCTGGAACTGCTGCAGCCTCGATTACCCGCGCCTGCAAATCGTGTTCGGCGTCGCCGACCCGAAGGATCCGGCGGTCGAGGTCGTCGAGCGCCTCCGGCGCGCCCGGCCCGAATGCGACATCCAACTCGTGGTCTCGGATCGCCGTATCGGTGCCAACGCGAAGGTGAGCAACCTGGACAACATGCTGCGGGTCGCGCGACACGATGTGATCGTCGTCGCCGACGCCGACATCCGCTGCGACCCCGCCACGCTCAGGCGCGTCGTGCCACTCCTCGACCGGCCCGGCACGGGGCTCGTCACCTGCGCCTACCGGGCGGCAGGCGGCGACTCGCTTGCCCGGCGGATCGAGGCGCTGTTCGTGAACACCGACTTCGCTCCGATGGTCACGGTCGCGCGGAAGATCGAGAAACCGAGCTATGCGTTCGGTGCGACGATCTGCATGCGGCGAGCCGTCCTCGAGGAACTCGGGGGATTCCCGGCCGTCGCGGACCACCTCGCGGACGACTACCAGCTCGGCAACATGGCGGCCTCGCGCGGCTACGCCTGCACCCTCTCGCCCGCGATCGTCGAGACGGTGCTCGACCTCGACCACCTAGGCGAGGTCTTCGACCACCAGCTGCGCTGGGCGCGGACCTACCGGATCTGCCGCCCGGCATCCTATTTCGCGACGATCGTCACCCACGCGACGCTCTGGTCGACGCTTTTCCTTGTCGCGAGCGGCTTCTCCGGGCAGGCCCCGGGGGTGTTCGCGGCGGCGGTGGGCCTGCGCTGCGCGGTCGGTGGGCTCGTCGCCGACCGTGCCTTCGGGGTGCGGGGCATCCGACGGGAACTCTGGCTCGTGCCGTTCAAGGACCTGCTCATCTCCCTGGTCTGGGTGCTCGCCTTTGCGGGCGATACGGTTCGTTGGGGGGGCACGCGATTCAAGGTCGCGCGCGACGGGCGCATGGTTGTGCTGCCGGAGCGCGGGCGAGCCACCGAACCGTTGCGCGGGAAAATGGTCTAGCTTCCACCGGGAGTGCGGCTCGCGAGAGTCCGGTGGAAGCGCTCCACGCAGCCGGAACGGCGCATGCGCCATGGCGCGCTCGCGACGGGCTCTTGCGCCGGCTTTTCGGCACCGATACCCCCCACGGCTGCACCTTCACGGCAGCGACGCCTCGTCGCCCCCATCGGTCCCCATCCCCCATGAGCGATCCAACGAACCCAGGCACCTGTGTCGCCATCATCGGCGGCGCCACGGCCGGTGCCGAAGCGGCCGGGAAGCTCGCCGAGAGCGGCGCGGTCTGCGTCGTGTTCGAGCAGAACGATCGCCCCTACGGAAAGGTGGAGGACGGCCTGCCGAGGTGGCACGTCGGCCTGCGTCGCAAGGAATACGACCAGATCGACGCGAAGCTGAGCGGGGACCGCATCCACTTCGTGCCGAGGACGACAATCGGTCGGGAAGTTTCGTTCGACGACCTCGCCCGCCTCTGGGACTTCGACATGGTCGTGCTCGCGAACGGCGCGTGGCGGGATCGTCCGCTGCCGGTCGACGGTGCCGACGACTGGGTCGGGCGCGGCCTCGTCTACCAGAACCCGCTCATCTACTGGTTCAACCACTACCACGAGGCGGGCTATCGCGGTCCGACCTACGAGCCGACCGACGACGCGGTCGTCGTCGGCGGCGGGCTCGCGTCGATCGACGTGGCGAAGCTCCTGCAACTCGAGTCGACGAAGCGCCGGCTCACCGAGCGCGGCCTCTCCGTCGACATCGTCGAGATGGAGGGCGACGGGATTCCGGTCACCCTCGCGAAGCACGGGCTTTGCTGGGAAGACCTGGGGCTTTGGGGCTGCACCCTCTACTATCGGCGACGCATCGAGGACATGCCGCTCGCCGAGATCCCCGAGGGAGCCAGTGCCGAGCAGGTCGGCAAGATCGAGGTCGTGCGCCGCCGGATCCTGGAGAAGGCGCAGGGCAAGTTCCTCTTCCGGGTCGAACCGCTGTCGACACCGGTCGGTCTCGTCGCAAGCGGCGACCGGCTGACGGGACTGCGCTTCGCGCGTACCCGGCTCGACGAGCGGGGCCGGGCCGTCGTCGTGCCCGGCTCGGAGAAGGAAGTCGCGTCGAGGTTCATCGTTTCCTCGATCGGATCGATCCCGGAACCGATCCCGGGGCTGGCGATGGAAGGCGAGTTGCTGAAGCTCGCCGACCCGGAAAACGCCCGGCTCGCCGATCACGAGAACGTCTACGGCTGCGGCAACGTGGTCACCGGCAAGGGCAACCTCGTGGCCTCGCGCAAGCACAGTGCGAAGATCGCCGGGTACCTGACCAAGCGCGGGATCGCCGCGCGCGAGGGAACCGACACCGACCGCGACGCGCGCAACGCCCGGCTGCTCGAGCGCGTGCGGGAGCGCCAGCGCGCCGTCGGCTACGACGGCGACTACGCCGCTTGGATCCGCGGCGTCACGCCGGAAGGCTTCGTTTGAATCGCAAGCCGGGGTCGCGCCGACCGAGTCGGCTTGGCGGACGGGGGCAGACATGACGCGGGTCGTCCACGGCAACATGATCGGGCTCGAGATGCCCGACATCGATGCGTGGAGCGAGCGTGTCGTCACGGTACTCGGCCAGAACCCCGGTCCGTTCACCGGGCCCGGCACGAACACCTACCTCGTCGGCACCTCGGCCAGGCCCATCCTGCTCGACACCGGACAGGGCACGGCCGCCTGGCTGCCCCTCCTCGAGCGAGCGCTCGCCGAGCACCGCGGGGGAAGCGAGCTGCAGGAGATCGTCGTCACGCATGCGCACCCGGACCACGTCGGCGGCGTACCGCAGATCCGCGATCGCTTCGGGCGGATGCGGGTCGTGAAGCGCCCCTGGCCGGGACAGGACGCGCTCGTCGGCGACGATCTCGTCGCTGCCGATGCGGGCACCGTCGTCGCCACGGAGGGAGCCACCCTGCGCGCGATCCACACGCCGGGCCATGCCGAGGACCATCTCTGCTGGTGGCTCGAGGAGGAGCGCGCAGTGTTCACCGGGGACGTCGTGCTCGGGGCCGGGACGACCGTCATCCCGGAGCACGGGGGCGACCTGCTCGACTACATGAATTCGCTGCGCCACCTGCTCGCACTCGAGCCCGCCGTCCTCTACCCGGCGCACGGACCGGTCATCCGCGACGCGGGCGCCAAGATCCGCGACTACATCGCACATCGCGAGCTGCGCGAGCAGCAGATCGTCGATCAGCTGGTCGCGGGAATGAACCGAGTCCCGGTGATGGTCGCGGCCATCTACGCCGACGTGCCGAGCTTCCTGCACGGGGCCGCGGGCACCTCGGTCCGCTCTCACCTGCGCAAGCTCGAGCGCGAGGGTCGGGTGCGGCGCGACGGCGAGGACTGGTCGCTGGTCGACTGAGGGGGGACGCGCGAAGGGGACGCGGCGCGACGGTCGGACACCGCGAGGGCGCCGCGGCTCAGTCCCCGGTGACCTCGCCGGCGAGCCACGCCCGGAGCACGGCATCGTCGGCGCCGAGCGCCCGGCCGAGCCAGCGGATGGTCCCGCCGAGGGGCGGGGCGGGGAGGACGACGCGCCCCGTCTCCGGGTCGTCCAGCTCGACGAATCCCCCGCGCGCATGGACCTGGGGATTCGCGGCCACCTCGCTCGGCGTCTCGACGGCGGCGAGCGAGACACGCGCTCGCACGAAGCATTCCACCACCTCGTCGCGGCCGCGCTCGGCGATCCAGTCGCCGACGACCCGGTCGAGTTCGTCGGCATGGCGCACGCGGGATCGGTTGTCGGCGAAGCGCGGGTCGTCGGCGAGTTCGGGTCGTCCGACGACCTCGAAGGTGCGACGGGCGAGTTCGTCGGTGCCCGCCGTGAGCGCCACCCAGCGCCCGTCCGCGGTGCGGTAGACGTTGCGCGGCGCGACCGTCGGGAAACGGTTGCCGCTGCGCGGCGGATCGACACCGTCGCGAAGCGCTGTGGCAATTCGCGAGGAGAGCAGCGACAGCAGGGGGTCGAGCATCGCGATGTCGTGGAAGCCGACCGCGGGCAGGGCGGTGTCCGTCGGGTCGCCCTCTCGTCGATCGCCCCTCCCGGCCGGTGCGGACGCCGACCGGTCGCGCGCGAGGAGAGCCACGAGGGCCGCGATGATGCCCTGCATCACGCCGAGGTGGTCGCCGAGGCCGACCGGCGAGAGCCCGGGCGGCGCATCGGCCGGACCGGTGAGCGAAGCGAGCCCGCTCGCGGCCTCCGCGAGCGTGCCGGAGCCCGGGCGATCGGACCATGGACCGGTCGTTCCCCAGGTCGTCAGGTTCACGGCGACCAGTCGGGGGTGGCGATCCCGCAGCGATCGCTCGTCGAGCCCGTGACGCGCGAGCCTCTCGGCGGTCATATTCGCCACCAGGAGGTCGGCGCGCGACAAGAGCCGCTCCAGGATCACCCGGTCGTCGACGAGCGCCGGGTCGAGCGTCATGCACTCCTTGTTGCGGTTCACGATCTTCCACTGCAGGGGGGCACCGCCGGCATCGACGAGCTGACGCAACGCATCGCCGCGCGGGTGCTCGACCTTCACCACGCGCGCGCCGAGATCGCCGAAGAAGGTTGCGACCTGCGGTGCGGCGGCGAGAGTCGACAGGTCGATGACGAGGAGGTCGGCGATACGCATCGGCGGCTCCTCCTCAGTCCCGGACCAGGTCCCGCCAGGTCGCGAGGGCGAGGCCGGTATCCTCGACGGCGCGGCGCACCGCGGGCGAGACGAGGGCCGCGAGTTCGTCGCCATGTCGGTAGCCCGGCATGAGTCGCTCGAGTTCCGCCGTGTGTTCCTCTGCCGGGTGCGCATAGAGTTCGGAGACGCCCCGTGGCAGGCGGTGGATCACGTCGAGCAGGTAGGACTCGTCGCAGCGCCCGCTCTGGTGCAGGCCGAAGAGCCGGTCGGCAAAGACCACCCCGCGAGCCGCGAGCCGGCGCTCGGCACGCCTCGACAGCGCGCGAAACGCCGCGTTCTCGGAGGTCTTGCGCGCCGCGTGGGCCGGATCGAACCGGAGGTTCCCGATCAACGGGTCGCGGGCGAGGCGGAAGGCGGGAATGCGGAACTCGAAGGCCAGATCCGCCAGCACGTCGAGGGCGACAGGGTGGAGGTGCATGTTCAGGTGACCGTCCACGTGCGAGAGCGCGAGCCCGGTCGCCTGAAAGGCTTCAAGCTGTGAGCGGATCTCGACGGCGATCGCGCGACGCAGCCGGGGCCGGAAGAAGAAGGCGCCCCCCGCCGGGATCGGTGCGTTGCGAAAGCGGCCTTCCCCGTCGACGAGACCGGCGATCGACCGGCTCGCCGAGGTGGCCTGTCCCTGGACGAGAGCCAGGTGCAGCCCGACCTCGAGAGTCGGCGTCGCCCGCGCCATGTCGACCGCCTCGGCGGCCGCCGGTGCCGCGACGAGCAGGCTCGCGCACCGCAGGATTCCTTCCCGGTGCGCGCGCAGGATGCCGCGGTTCACGACGGGTGCGAGTCCGAAGTCGTCGCCGTTCACGATCAGCCGGCGCGATCCGCCCGAGTCGCGCAAGCGCGGTGGCGACTCGGGACCGCGTACCGCGTTCACGGGCGACGCGGCGCCGCGGCCGCGAAGGAGCGGGCGCGCTCAAGGTCGTCCGGGAAATCGATCTCGGTCCAGTCGAGGTCGTCCGCACGCTCGTAGCCGACCTCGATCCGCTGCAACAGGTCGGGGTAGACCTCCTCGTGTTCGAGGTCCACCTCGCCGCGCTCGACGCGCTCGCGCAGGAGTTCGCGAAGCACCGGGGCCGCCTCGCCGGAGAGTTTCAGGAAGCCGATCGACTCGCCGAGCAGGTCCCACTCGCCGCGCGGCCGTCGTGCGATGTCGAGCACGCGTCCCCCGCGCACCATGAGCATCTGCTCCTCACCGCTCGCCTCGGCGCGGCCGTCGAGCAGGAAGCAGGAGGCGTGGGGCGACTGCACGAGTCGCGAGAGCATCGCGTCCGGCCCCCAGACGTCGGCGTCCATCACGAGGGCAGGGCCGGACAGGCGCTCGCGTGCACACCACACCGAGAGGATCGCGCCGCGGCGGTAATCGGGGTTGCTCACGAACTCGACGCCGCGCGCGTCACCGGAGTGCGCGAGCGATTCCACGATCCGGTCACCGGCGTGGCCGATGACGACGGTGGATCGCACGATGCCGGTCGCGCGCAGCTGGCGCAGAAGACGGGCGATCAGCGACTCGCCGTCGACTTCGAGCAGGCCCTTCGGCAGGTCGGCCAGCTCGCCTCCGCAGCGCTTGCCCACCCCGGCCGCGAGGATGATCGCGCGGTGGTCGCTCGCGCTCATGCCGACCGGATCCCGATGGCGCGGCCCAGCGACAGGAGGAAGCGATCGAAGTCGTCGTCAGCGAGGGCGCCCATGTTGGCAACGCGGAAGATCTCGACCGCGAGGTGCCCCTGGCCTTCGTAGACGACGAACCCGTCCTGCTTCAGGTGATCGTGGAGCGCTCCGTAGGTGGTACCGCGCGGCAGGACGAGCGACGTGATCGAGTTCGAGCGATGGGACTCCGGCAGCAGGAGCGCGAGTCCCATCGACGCGAAGCCACGGCGCAGTCGGTCGGCCGCCGCGCGATAGCGCTGGATCCGCCCATCGACGGTTTCCTCGAGAAGTTCGTCGAGAGCCTCGTCGAGCGCATAGAGCACCTGCACGGCCGCGGTGAAGGGCACAGCGCGCCTGCGGTGCGCCTCGTGGTGGCGCCGCAGGTTCATGTAGACCGACCGGGGCGCGATCGCCGTCATGCGCTCGAGTTCCGCGCGGGTCGCGAGGACGAAGCCAATCCCGGGCAGTCCCTGGATGCACTTGTTCGCGACGCCGACGCAGATCGAGACCGTGCCGTCGCCGAGGTCGATCGGATCGCCGCCGAGCCCGCTGATCGAGTCCACGAGCAGGCGTCGTCCCGCCCGGCGAACCACCTCCCCGATCTCGCTCACCGGGTTCAGCAGCCCGGTCGTCGTCTCGTGGTGCACCAGCGCGACGACTTCGACCGCAGGGTGGCGACGGATGGCCTCGGCGACCCGCTCGGGGTCGGGTCGCTCGGTCCATTCCGCGCGGACCTCGACGGTGTCGATCCCGTGGACGCGCGCCATCTCGAGGATGCGCTCCCCGTAGACGCCGTTCACGACGACCAGCATCTGACGGCCCTGCGCGACCGAACTGCAGACGGCCGCCTCGAGGGCCAGCGTTCCCGACCCGGTGATCGGTACCGCCTCCCAGTCCCCGCGCGGGGCGAAGGCCGTGACGAGCTTGCAGCGGACGCCGTCGAGCAGGTCCGAGAATTCGGGCTCGCGGTGGCAGAGGTCGCCGCGCAGCAGCGCGCGGGTGACGCGCGGCGAGACG
>Ga0114969_10004659_pt1 | contig 10830 bp, 8 predicted proteins | sample M_130807_MF_Meta_FD_87316 | JGI IMG/M metagenome (GOLD analysis project Ga0114969, IMG submission 87316) | Freshwater microbial communities from Lake Montjoie, Canada to study carbon cycling - M_130807_MF_MetaG | ecosystem: Environmental > Aquatic > Freshwater > Lake | place: Lake Montjoie...
CCGCTGGCCACGGCCGAACGCTGGGGCACCCGATGGTGCTGGCCGGATGCTTCGCACGAAGGAGTGTTACCCATCGACGATTCGGACATGGGCTGCTCGTGCAACGGCACCAAGTGCACGATCCGTGAGGCGTGGACTCGTCAGCATCCGGGCCTACGGATTGAAGCCGGAGACGCTCTGACCGACGACGGTCAGGAAACCTGGAACTTGTTGGCCGAGCGCGGCATCGACCATGTCATCTTGTGCGGTGTGCACCTCAATATGTGTGTGCTGGGTCGTCCCTTCGCCATTCGGCAAATGGTTCGCATGGGCAAACACGTCGCATTGATTCGCGACCTCACCGACACCATGTACAACCCGGAACGTCCGCCGGGTGTGGACCACTTTACCGGCACCGATCGGGTAGTGGCCCATGTGGAACGCTATTGGTGCCCTTCCTTCACCAGCGCCGACATCACCGGTGGAAAGCCCTTCCGATTCCGCGAGGATCACCGTTGAACGCCACCGGCAAGATTGACGCCGTCACCCGAGACCGGTTGTGTTGAACGAGATCATGGCCAAGCCTGTTGCCTGCCTGCTGTGCCGCCATGAGCGGACCACTGCAATCGATTCCCTCACTCCCGAGGAGATCGGTCGCCTGTGGCACTACTTCGGCGTGACCCTCGGCCCGGAGGCGCAGGCCTCGTTCCAAGGGGTTGCACGAGTGATCCAGCACCGGTGCTTGGCCTGCGGGTTCGAGTTTTTTGATCCGGTGCTACCGGGCAATGGGGCTTTCTACACCGACTTGCAAACCCAGGTGGCACGGTATTACCCGGGTGATAGCCCCTCGTTTTTCCATGCAATCGACTTGGCTGTCCGAGTCGGTTCCCGCGATTGCATGGATCTCGGGTGCGGCGATGGAGGTTTTCTGGATTTGGCGCGTGCCAAGGGCATTGAAACCCACGGCCTCGACCTCAATCCCAAAGCGGTGGCGGCGGCGCAGGCCAAGGGGCACGATGTCCACGCCTCGACCGCCGAAGCCTTCGCCCAAAGCCATTCGGGCCGGCAATTTTCATTGGTCACCGCCTTCGAGGTCATGGAACACGTCCCGGATCCGGTGGCGTTTTTCCGCGATGCGGCCCGACTGGTGGCTCCGGGCGGGCATTTGGTGATTTCGGTTCCGCACGGGCAGGGGCTTTACCGCTGGTGGACCCTCGAACCGTGTCAGTGGCCGCCCCATCACATCACCCATTGGCGTCGCTCTGATCTCGAACGTCTCGGTAAGCAGCATCAAATGGAGCCCGTCTGGTTCGGTTCCGATCCCTTGAGGGGCGTGCAAGTTCGAATCAGTCTTCAAACTCAGGGAGACTTGGAACACGTCTTGGGTCGAAGGCCGGCCAAACCGGGCCGATTCTGGACCGAGTTGATGACCTTCCTTTACCGGGTGGGCCTCTGCCGTCACTACCTCCGCTGGGGAACCAGTTTGCATGCGCATTACCGCAAGCCGCTGGTCTGAGCAGACGTAGGCGAACCCGCTTCGACAGAACCTAGCCTGAGCCTGCTTCCGCATCTTCCAAGGTGATCCCCTGAGTGATTCCTGTACTGATCAGCGCTCTACCCTGTGGGCTGCGATTCGAAGTCGGCCGCGTCTGCTGCTGGCTCTGTCCCTTTCAACTCTTGAATTCAACCCGATGAGAATGACGACCTGGACGAAACTCACCGCAACCCTGATGTCGGTTTTGGCCGTCGCGACGACTGCCCTGGCCGCGGACGGATCGATGGATCGCTTGGTTATTTCGGTGAACCCGAAAGTTCTCAGGCCCACAACGCAGCCGAACCTCTCCGGAGTACTTACCCTCAAGGCCATCGATCCCCAGGGAGGCGAGCAACTCGTGCCGATTTCCGAGGCCGCGATCACGGTCAAGACCAAGGTCGCCAGCGGCGGTGTCACCGTGGCTGTCCTCAAGAACGGAAAGATCATTCCCAAGGAAGGCGGTGTTGCCACCGTCGAGGCCGTGGTTCGACGAGACGGCAGGGAGTTTAAGGCGAGCACCGATGTGGTCGTGAGCCCGTTCTACCGCGACTACCATCAGGCGTTGGTGCTGAAGCTATTTCTCGGCATGGAAGGTGAGCCGGTGGAGCGATTAGCCAGTGATCCCACCTTTCGGAAAGGCCACGAAGTTTTTTGTACCTTCGAAGAGGCGCTCGAAGTGATTCGCAAGACCGACAACCTGACGCGCGGAATCCCCAAGATCATTTACCTGGTGGGCTGGCAGAAGGGCGGGCACGACCACGGTTATCCGGCCTGGAGCGAGGTCAACCCGCGCCTCAAGCGCTCGCAAGATGCCACGGCTCTCGCGAGCCTCCGATGGCTTATCCGCGAAGGCCGGAAGTTCAACACCACCGTCAGCCTGCACCTCAACATGGTGGATGCGTACCGGCACAGCCCCCTGTGGGACGAGTACGTGGCCCAAGACTGTTTTGCCAAAGATGAGAGCGGAAACCTGCTGGTGGCGGGCATCCAAGTGAAGGGCGATGACATGTACAATGTGGTCTATCCGAAGGAATGGGCCGCCGGTTTGGCGCAGCGGCGCATGGATGCGCTCATTAAGATGATTCCTGAGCTGAAGGCGGGGCACACGATCCACATCGATGTGTTCATTGCCAACCGCGATGGCGGAAAGTCCCTTAGCCCCTGGCATGCGAAGCCCGAGAACGGTGGCCTGACACCGGAAAAATACGTCGAGACGCAGCGGCAGATTTTCCATTACTGGCGGGACCGAGGTTTCGATGTCACGGGCGAGGGAACGGGTTGGGCACATCCGCCCGGCGAGCACTTTGTTGGATTGCAGCCGATGTCGTGGTGGTACTCATGGAACCCCATGGAGGTCCCGGAAAGCTTGGGTGCGCGGGGTCGCACGGACCGTGACGGGGATGGTGACTTCCGCTTCGGCTCGAGCATGCATGGCGAGGAAATCTGGAAAGCGGACAAGGACACCTTGCCGGGATTCCTGGGGATGTTCTGCCGCACCACGCTACCTTGGTACTACCTCGGCCGACTGGACCGGTTAAAGGTCGAAGCCGGCGCAGTTCACTACAGCGGCGGGGTCATCGCGCGAACCGAAGACGGCAAGAAGATCATCCGCAAAGGGCCGTTCCTGCTGCGCGAAAACGACGACCTGTTCGTCCCCGCGTTGTGGAACCCCAAGGAGATCGTGGCCTACAGTCGGCAGGGCTACACCGACAAGTCCTGGCAAGTGCCCGCCGACTGGGCATCGGTCAAGCAAGTCACTGTCCAGAACATCACCCTGCAAGGACTCGCTTCCGACAAGACGACGGTTCCAGTGATCGACGGAGCCCTTCGACTGACGCTCAAGGCCGACCAAGCGGTGTCGATCGTGCCCGCAGTCCGCAGCCGTTGATGCCTTTCGACACACCGTATCAGCCGGTTTCTGAAGTTAAGGCACCGTTCGTGCCCTTCAGTGAATGCCCCCTGAAACACGTTATTCAGTGGGCGATTCGTTGCCTGGCAGTGTCCTGACCCTACCTCGTCGGGAACGTGTTCAAGGGCAAGGTAGAAGGGATGGTCGAGGCGTTCACCAGCCTTCAGGACCAACTCCAACGCGAACGCCGTGCCATGGAGAAGACCTGAAAGGAACGCGAGAAGCAGATCGAGCGCGTCATCAACAATTCCGTTGGTCTCTACGGCGACATGCAAGGCGTCATCGGTGGCCAAATTCCCACCATCGACGCGCTCGAACTCGAGTCGGAGGCCTTGCTCGACGGTCGGCAGGTACCTGCTGACGAAGGGTTCTGCTCACCGACTTCGATGGGGCAGTGTTACAGAAAATCAGCAAATAAAGCGAATTTCAAAGTTTGCACAACGGGGTTCTCAGTGTGCCTATGGCACCAATTAATTTTTAGCCTGTGTCTTGATCGAATAGATTTTCCGTGTTTTTAGAAATTTGACATGATGCAGTATTTTCTTCCGAGATGTCCTCATTGCGGCAAGGGTGTGGCCAAGAATCCTTCGAGGTGCCCTCATTGCGAGCGTTGGCTGGTCAGTAATTTCGAGTGGCGACATCTGAAGCGGGTACGTCGGCGTGTGGCCATTGGATTGGCCGTGGCAGCAATCGGGGCGATCGCTTTCTGGGTAGCCCGATAGTGACACCGGATTCCCAGCTTAGGACGGAAGCACCTTGGACGCGGTCGTGGCAAACAGGCTGCGTTATATTTAGCTCGATCGATGAATTGTGAAACCACAGATCTAAACCTTCTGAAATCGCTCAAGGATATCGAAAACACGGATGCGTGGAGTCGATTCGACCAGCTTTATCGCCTGCCAATTGTCACTCAATGTCGCAGCGTAGGGTTGACCCTCGATCAGGCTGAGGAGGTAGTTCAGGAATGTTTCATCAAGTGGTTTCGATATCTTCCCTCGTTTGAATACTCAGCGGCTGTGGGACGATTTCGAGAATGGCTAAATCTCACGGTCAATCAGCTGATTGCTGGACACTTTCAGGCTTCGATTCGATCAGACCAACTTAAAACCGCCTATGCCGCATTGGTGCGTAATTTTAGCGGTACTGACGGAGAGCCGACTGGAAGTCCCTCAGTCTTCGAATACGAACTGATTACCATGGCGTTCCGACGAACTCAGGCTGAAGTGGAACCGAAAAGTTGGCAGGTATTCGAAGCTTACGTGATCCACGGGCTCAAATCCAACGAAGTGGCTTGGCAGTTCGGAGTGAGCGCTATCTCGGTGCGGGTGACTACCCATCGTGTACGGAAGATTCTGCAACGAAACTGGAGGCTTATCCAAGAGGGCCCCTTCTAAATGACGCCACCTCCCGATTTTCCGGGCTCGATGGTGGAGCACGCGGGACCGATTGTCAGAGTTCGCAGTTTGTCGAGTCGGCTGAATCGAGATGTCTATCTGGTTGAAGACCGTCATGGTCAGATTCGGGTCTTCAAGCTCCACCGTAACCTGACATCCAAAACGATCGCGGACTTCCTGGACGTTCGGACGCGTCTCTCGAAAGGCCCGACAAACGGGCACTTGAAACCAGTCCTGGCTTTTGGAGGGGATCATTCGACGGTTTGGGAAGAGCTCCCTCCAGCAGACGACGCCGAAAATGACGTTATCGCCTTCGATGAGTATTCTCCACTGCACCCACAGCGGTCTAATTCCGCTTCAAAAGACCAGTCCTTGGAGTTAGCCGTTGAGGTTGGATTCGCGGTCTGTAGTGCTCTCGTCGTACTGGCTGGCATGGGTCTGACGCACGGTGACGTCAAACGTACCAATATTCTTCGAATCAATGGTCGGTGGGTGCTGGGGGATTTTGACACCGTCTGTTCTAACTCGGTTGAGAATCCGCCGACCGCATCAACCGAGGGATACGTTCCGCCCGGCGGCGATGATGGCGGAGGACGCGACTGCTACGCCCTCGGCAAGCTGATGTATGAACTATGGACGGGGTGCGATCGTTTGGAATATCCAACGATGCCATCTTGGTTGATGAAGTCTCGATGGAACCGGGCGGATCGCCTGTTGAACGACACGATTTGCCGCTTGTGCTCCCCGCTAGCGACGCGGCGTCTGCGAGATATTGAGGCGATCCAAAGAGTCCTGAATGCACTCGAACACCGAGACCAGTTGGCAATTAAACAAGCGGAAACCTTGGTCCGCAGCAGGCGGCCGCAGTGGAAGCTCCCGCTTGTCATTCTTGGAATGGTAGGAATTGCGTTGGTTGTGTGGCTATATGCCACAACCATGCGATTTGAATTGTGGGACGGACAGCCGGTTGTTTTCAGTTCTTATCGCCACCCCAGTGGCATCAACAACGGGTACGTCCGCTGGGGCAACAATGGCATTCGTAACGTGTGGATGTTGTTCAACACCCACGCGACGCTATCCAAACCTCTTCAGCAGAATGAAGTGCTGGAGTTCTCACTAAAGAAGGAGGTTTGGAGGGGTCACATTGGACTATACCTCAGCACAACCCCGTTTCAGGCACTTCGCGATCAGTTGTTTAGTCACCGAGAGAACTTCGGCGGGATCGATCACCTGCTGTTTTTCCATGTGGACGGCGATTCGTTGGTAGCCCCTACGATCTTTAAGGACGGCAAGGCTGTTGAGTTTCCATTTTCCAATTGGAATATCGCATTAACCAACAACACGCTGGCAACGTACACAATCCAACTCAAAGTCATGCCGAATGAGTATCTGTGGAGTGTATCGGCGGGTGGTGTTCATCTCGCGGAGGGACACTACCTGAGAGACCCGAGCAAGCCCGAGTACCTGAACATTTACACCTTCGACAACACCGTTTGCTATCTGAGCGGCTTGAAGATGGCCAAGCGGAACTCAGACTAATCAGCCAGAAAGAATTTCATCTCGAAACTCTAGTTGGGTGCCTCGAATAGCGCTGCGACCTGAATCACCGGCTGTTCCAACGGCGGCGCAAGTCCATGAGTTGTCGGGTGGTCCGGAACGACAGCCAATCCAAACCCGGAGGTCGCGTGGGCAAGGGGCGTCGGGGAAGGGGAGGTTGGCTGGCGATGTGCCTCAGGAAGGCGGCGAAGGTTGCCCGGTACACCGCCGAGGCATGGCCGTGAACCCGGTCGATGGCTCGGCGTCGGACGGTTTCAATGCGCGCGGTTGGCCATCGGGCCAGATCGCTGACCAATGCGGCCAAGGCCGCTAGGTCGCCGGCCGGATAAGCCAATAAGGGATCGACCTCCGCGGCATACCGGTCACCGCCGCTACCGATAGCCGGGTGGATGGGGATCACGCCGGCGGCCATGGCTTCGAGCAGCGCGATGGGTGTGCCTTCGTAGTCGCTGACGAAGAGCAGGGCGTCCCAGCTCGATAGAATATCCCAATACTCGGCTCCCGATTTGCGGCCGTGGAAAACAAACCGTTTTCGATCGGGCAATTGGCTCTCCAGCCACGCTCGTTCAGGTCCATCACCCAGAAATTCGAGTTGGTATTGAATGCCACTCGCATTCAATCGGTTCACCAGTTCAGGAATGCGATCGATCCGTTTTTGTTCGTGAGCGAGGCGGCCACAGAAACCCAGACGGAGCGGGGAACCCCATGGGCGAGCTGGGCCGGGCAGGTCGGCGGGCGGGTCGATAGGATAAAGCACCCGAAGCAGGCGATCGGGCGACAGATCGGGCCGAGCTTGCATCACGCGCTCGGCGATGCGGTCGTTGACGCAAGCGAAGCCGTCGGCCCAGTGAGCGCGGGTTTGCAACTGCTCGTCGAGCCCCGGCGTGTCGCTGTGCAAAAACAAGATGCGACGGCCCGGCGGGAACAAGTCGTCGAAATACGGCCAACCCCAAGTGGTATGGTAAACGACCACGTCGGCCTGCCATCCGGGGAACGCCCCAGCAACCCGTCGACGCGCTTGCCGAATAGACAGGTTATCTCGGAAACCAAGAAAATGAGCACGAGGCCAACCGGGGGCAGGATCCTCCCAGAAGACAAGGAACCGCGAATCGATGCCTTGGTCCGCGTCGGTGTCATGGTGTGAACGCAGCACCGACTCGACGCCTCCGAGTCCGGCAAACTGGGTGCCCACCGATAACACCTTCACAGGGGCCTGGTCTCGAGACTCAGTCGAGATCTTCATCATGCGACACGGTGGCCGGAGGTTTGTCGGTCAATCGCACCCAGATGCGGCCCTCCTGAATGCGCGTAGAAAATGTCCGTAGCGGTTTGTCTGGCCGGGTGATGCCGACGCCGCTACGAGCATCGTAAGCCCATCCGTGCAGCGGGCAGTGCAAGGTGCACCCATCCAAGTACCCAGACCCCATGGATCCGCCACGGTGCGGGCAGGCGTCTTCGACTGCATGGAACCCATCGTCCAAGCACACGAGGGCGATTCGGACGCCACGAGCTTCGACGGTTCTGCAGTTTCCCGGGGCCAGGCTCCCGGCCTCGGCCACATCACACCACGTGTCCATGGACCGAGATAGCCACCGCCGCCGCCCGGAATGCAAGCTCACCGAGCAGATCCCGCGGTATTGCCGATGCGGTTGCCACTTGGCATCAGGCGTTCTGAGGGTAGCCTTAGGCTCACTGCCTACCATGATGCGCCATGTTTTGTCCGGGCTTTGCCTAGGAATCCTCACTGCGGTCGCCCAGAACGGTGACAAGCCCGGAGAGGCCCAACGCGAAGTGGTTGCCGCGGACCGGATTCCACCGGCTCCGGTGCTGTCACCGGCTGACCAAATCCGAACCTTCCGACTGCCGCCCGGATTCTCTGTCGAAGTCGTGGCGGCCGAACCCTTAGTGCATTCACCGGTGGCGGTCGAGTTCGACCCTCAAGGTCGTCTGTGGGTGGTTGAAATGATTGGCTACATGCCCGACCAAGAGGCACGGGGTGAAGCCAACCCGACTGGTTCCATCGTCATCCTCACTGACACCGATGGCGATGGCCGCATGGACACCCGTACGGTCTTTGCCGACCAACTCGTGATGCCGCGAGCCATTCACCTGACCCACGGTGGAGCTCTCGTGGCAGAGCCCCCCAAACTGTGGTGGATGAAGGACACCAATGGCGACGGTAAGGCGGACCAGAAGATCCTCGTGGCCAGTGACTACGCCACTCAGAATGACCCGGCGCTGGGGCTGAAATCCAATCCAGAGCACGCCAGCAACGGGCTGCTGCGCAACCTCGACAATTGGATTTACTCGGCCGACCACACGGTGCGCTTTCGCAACACCTCCGGCTCACCGCCGACTTGGATCCGCGAGGAGACCGTCACGCGCGGCCAGTGGGGCATCAGCCACGACGACTCGGGCCGGTTGTTCTACAACTCCAACTCCGATCAAATTCGCGGTGATCTGTTGCCGACCCATTATCTGACCCGGAATCCGAATCTTAAATCTCCGGTCGGAGTGAACGCCCAGTTGGCCAAGTCCCAACAAGTTTGGTCAGCGCGAGTGAATCCAGGTGTGAACCGGGGCTACCAGCCCAACACGCTCACAGCCGAGGGAAAGCTCGCGAGCTTCACGGCGGCCTGCGGACCGCTGGTGTATCGCGGCAATCAGTTTCCCGAAGACTTCCGTGGCGACGTGTTCTTGTGCGAACCGAGTGCGAACCTCATCCGCCGCAACACGCTCACGGAACAGGATGGCGTGATCACGGCGACCAACGCCTACGACTCGGACGAGTTTCTAACATCCACCGATGAGCGCTTCCGGCCGGTCAACCTTCAGAATGGTCCCGATGGGGCTCTTTATGTGGTGGATATGGCGCGTGGACTCATCCAACACCGGATTTATCTGACTAGTTATTTGCGCAAGCAAATCGAGTCTCGAGGGCTGCAGGCTCCGACCGACTTGGGGCGCATTTATCGGATCGTCCATTCCGGAAAATCACCCGATCGCACGGCGCGGTTGCCGGAGAAACCGTCCACTCGAGACCTGATGGTCCGCCTGTCCAGTGCCAATGGATTCTGGAGGGATACCGCCCAGCGTTTGCTCGTGGAGACGCCGTCATCTGAGTCTGCCGAGGCCTTGCAGCAGCTGGTGTCTCAACGCGACTCCACGCCTGCGGTGGTGCGTCTCCAGGCGCTGTGGACACTCGAAGGGCAGGGGAGGTTGAACCTGGAAACCCTTCTGTCGGCCCTCGATGATCCGGATTCTAAGGTGCGCTCTGCTGCGTTCCGAATCACCGACAGCCTGCCCCCGGGCCCCGTTCGAGAAACGGCGGTTGAGCGCATGATCCAACGCGCACCGTCCGTTCGCGGAGACGCCCAGATCGCCCTGCTCTGTTCTCTAGGAACGATCGGCACACCCGCGGCCGATGCGGCCATGCGATTTTTGCTGATGACCGGTCCGTCGACGCCGTTGCGTCAGGATGCGGCGATCAGCGGGCTCAAAGGGCGCGAATTGGCATTCTTGACCCAATTGCTCAGTGACTCCCAGTGCGGGCCGGACAAGCAAGACCATGCGCCGTTGGTATCGAAGCTGGCGCGCTGCATCGGGGCCTCGGGACGTCCCACTGAGATCGCGGCGGCGCTGAACTTGGCGGCGAAGCTCAAGGAGAACGAGTGGCCGTTGCCGGCCTTGCTCGACGGATTTGTTGGCCTGGTTCCGGTGGCGACCAAGGGAGCCCCGGCTCCGCGAATTAAGCAAACGGAGTTGGCCGCTGAACCCGATGGATTGGCGGCACTGCGGCGTTCCACCAATACGGAGATCGTTGGGCGAGTCCAAAAGATCACGTCGCTCTACTTCTGGCCTGGCAAATCGGCCAGTGCTGAGACCTTGGCCGCAGCCAACGTGCAAGCCTTGCCTCCGATCGCCAAAGCCAGTTTCGACCGAGGGCGTGAGATTTATCCCACTATTTGCGGCGCGTGCCACCAACCCCATGGGAATGGTCAGGAAGGCTTGGCTCCGCCGTTGGTGGACTCCGAGTGGGTCCTGGGTTCGGAGCAGCGCCTGATCCGGGTGGTCCTGCATGGCTTGCGCGATGCTATCACGGTCAAAGGTGTCCGCTATGAGTTGAACATGCCGGCCTTGGCTGAAGCCTTGGACGATGCCCAGATCGCCGATTCCTTAACCTACATTCGCCGCGAATGGGGTCACTCCGCGGCGCCAGTCTTAGCCGAGGCCGTTAAAACCGTCCGTGCGCTCGAATCGAAGCGCGAGGATTCGTGGACCCAGGCCGAGCTGCAGAAGATTCCGTGACTCAACGGTGCGTTGGGCAGTTTTGACTCATTGGATTCTTCGAGTCTAAGAACGGTGATTCCGCCAGAGAGTCTGCCTTTCCGGGGTTCATCATTTGAATGCACAATGTGTGTTATATTCACTTCAGTGGTCGACTCTGCTCCCTTAGG
>Ga0114969_10004661_pt1 | contig 10827 bp, 11 predicted proteins | sample M_130807_MF_Meta_FD_87316 | JGI IMG/M metagenome (GOLD analysis project Ga0114969, IMG submission 87316) | Freshwater microbial communities from Lake Montjoie, Canada to study carbon cycling - M_130807_MF_MetaG | ecosystem: Environmental > Aquatic > Freshwater > Lake | place: Lake Montjoie...
AGGGTTGGCTGGTAACCCACAGCAGAAGGCATGCGGCCGAGGAGAGTAGAGACCTCGGAACCTGCCTGCGTGAAGCGGAAGGTTCCGAGGTCTCTACTCTCCTCGGCCGCATGCCTTCTGCTGTGGGTTACCAGCCAACCCTCGCTGACGAAATGGGTGTGCTCCAGGAGCGCATCACTTCAACGCGTGGTCACTCGATTACATCGATGCAGGCCATTTATGTTCCTGCAGATGACATCACCGACCCAGCTCCACACACCACATTCGCCCACCTTGATGCCACCACAGTGCTTTCGCGTCCGATCTCCGAGCTTGGTATTTACCCAGCCGTGGATCCACTCGACTCCACTTCACGCATTCTTGATCCTCGCTACATCGGTGAAGAGCACTTCCGTGTTGCTAACCGTACGAAGCAGATCTTGCAGCGCTACAAGGATCTTCAAGACATCATCGCAATTCTTGGTATCGACGAACTTTCCGAAGAGGATCGCATTCTCGTAGGTCGTGCTCGTCGTATCCAGCGCTTCCTCTCGCAGAATACCTTCGTGGCCAAGGTCTTCACCGGTCTCGATGGATCTTTCGTTCCGCTCACAGAGACTGTCGCTGCATTCAAGGCTCTTGCCGATGGCGATTACGATCACGTGCCTGAACAAGCATTCTTCATGTGCGGTGGTCTTGACGATGTCGAGCGCCGAGCTGCTGAGTTGGCTAAGGCCTAATCATGAGCATCCGGGTTGAGCTTGTTTCCGCAGAACGTCGCGTCTGGTCAGGCGAGGCAAGCATTGTGCTTGCCCGCACGACCGACGGCGACCTCGGCGTGATGGCAAACCACACCCCGACGTTTGGTGTGTTGGTTAATGGCGTGGTCACCATTCGCACTGAGAATGATGGTGACGTCAAGGCCGCGGTTCATGGTGGGTTTCTTTCGGTTGCTGATAATCGTGTTTCGATTCTTGCTGAAATAGCAGAACTCGGAACGGAGATCGATGTAAACCGCGCGAAAGAAGCTCTCGCTCGTGCCCAACGTGAAGCAGCGGATGATCTCGCTGAAGCTCGCGCTCAAACGCGTATTGCTGCTGCCGTTAACTAGTAGCGCACGTGAGCGCCGAGAGCGCGTAACTGCTCGGCAAACCCTGGGTACCCACGATCAATGTGGAAGGTATCTTCTACGATCGTTTCGCCGTCGCTCACCAGCCCGGCAAGCACTAGCGCGGCACCCGCACGAATGTCTGTTGCAGTAACTGGAGCTGCGGAGAGTATTTCTTTTCCACGGATACTCGCATGATGTCCATCAGTTTTAATGTCAGCACCCAAGCGGATCATTTCGTTAACAAACATAAATCTTCCCTCAAAGACATTCTCAGTAACCACTGCGTGGCCATCTGCAATCGAATTGAGTGCAATGATCATGGGCTGTAAGTCCGTGGGAAAACCAGGGAAAGGTAAGGTCGATACGTCAACTGCTTTTGGGCGACCCTTGCTTACGACATGAATTCCCTCGGCCGTTGCGGTCACGATGCAACCACTTTCAACTAATTTTTCAAGGGGAATTTCCAGATATTCGGATCGCGCATTTCTGATAAAGATGTCGCCTTGTGTCATGGCGGCCGCAAAGGCCCATGTTCCCGAAACCACACGATCAGGGATGGTGCGGTGTTGAGTGGGATGTAATTCGTTTACTCCGTAAATAGTGATGGTGGGCGATCCTGCGCCTTCAATCTTTGCCCCCATGCCAATAAGCATGTTCGCAATATCGACGATCTCTGGTTCACGTGCCGCGTTATCGATGCGGGTGGTGCCCTTGGCAAGTACCGCGGCGGTGAGTAAATTCTCGGTAGCGCCCACGCTGGGAAAATCAAGGAAGATATCGGCGCCCTTCAATCCTTCTGGTGCACGCGCAATGACGAACCCGTGCTCCACCACAATTTCGGCTCCGAGCTGCTCAAGACCTGCGACATGGAAGTCGAGACCTCGGGAGCCGATGGCATCCCCGCCGGGTAGCGCGACTTCGGCTTCACCGCATCGAGCAACCAGCGGTCCTAAAACATTGATAGAAGCGCGCATCTTGCGCACGAGGTCATAATCAGCTCGATGGTCGGGGCGCTCGGGGACAGTGATGGAGACAGAGTCGCCGGAAATGGTCACCTGGCATCCGAGCCGGATGAGTAATTCGGCCATGATCGAGACGTCGAGGATCTCTGGGACGTTGGTGATCTCTGTGGTGCCAGTGGCCAGCAAGGAGAGCGCCATGAGCTTGAGGGCCGAGTTCTTTGCTCCGGAGACGGTGACCTCGCCCTGAAGGCGGGCTCCGCCTTGGACCCGCAACGGGAGGGAGTCGGGGTTCTTCGGCACGACACCATCGTAGAGGTCGGACTAGGCTCCTCTCATGGTCAACTTGACGCGTATTTATACAAAGACTGGCGATGACGGCACCACTTCCCTCGGGGATATGAGCCGCACGAGTAAGAACGACCCTCGGCTGGAGGCATATGCCACCGTCGATGAGGCGAATTCACAAATCGGCGTGGTGCTCTCCTTTGGCACCTTCCCGGAAGATATACGTTCGCTTCTGGTCCGTATTCAAAACGATCTTTTCGATGTGGGCGCTGATCTTTGCACCCCGGTTGTCGAAGCACCGAAGCATGAGCCGCTGCGAGTCATAGAGTCGCAAGTAGATGCTCTCGAGAAGGCCATCGATCATTACAACGCTGCACTTGAACCACTGCGCTCATTTATCTTGCCCGGTGGCAGTAATGAGGCGGCGCTCTTGCACGTGGCACGCACCGTTGCGCGCCGCGCTGAGCGTCGCACGTGGGCCGCAATTCACGCTTTTGGTGGAGGCGTTAACCCACTAGCAGCGAAGTATCTCAACCGACTTTCGGATTTACTTTTCGTGCTTGCGCGCGCGTCCAATACTAAGAAGGGTGACGAGCTCTGGATTCCTGGAGCTAATCGCTAGTAAGAATTTCTTCCGCACGCTTTTGATCTTTCGGAAAGACAAAAATTCGAGCACCATCCAATGTGTCACTGAGAGAAGCCTTAATTCCATTTTCTAATAATTTAAGGCGAAGCATCTCACCTTCGATATGACTCGCCGGTTTCGAGACGGGAACAAGAAGTCCATACTCTTGCTCACTTCCCACTTTCTTGGGGCGCTCAATCAGAGACTTCCCTCGCGAGAACGTCCACTTGAGTAGGAGGATCAGCACAAGCACCACAAAGAAGCCAGCAAAGGATGAGATGAAAGCTCCGTTGTTGATTCCACCTAGCACTCCTCAAGGATGCCTTATACAAAGTAGGCTCGCTACCTGAAGGAGGATCAATGAAGATCTCGAAGGTGGCAGTAATCGGCGCTGGGCTCATGGGTTCCGGTATAGCCCAAGTATGCGCGCTCGCAGGAATGCACGTGAAGGTCTATGACAATGCTGATCTCTTGCGTGGGCAAGCACTGCTCGATGAGAGTGTGGCGCGTTTTGTAAAAAAGGGCACCGTCACAGATGCTGGGGCGGCGGAAGCGAGAGCACGCATCGAATTCACTGATGACTTCGCGTACGCAGTGAAGGAGTGCGATATTGCGATTGAGGCGGTCTTTGAGAACTTAGAAGCAAAGCAAGAGATTTTTTGCAAACTCGACGAGCTTTCGCCTGAGCATGCGATTCTGGCATCAAATACCAGCGCCCTTCCGATCACACAAATTGCTAGCGTCGTACAAGATCCGTCGCGGGTAGTGGGTACTCACTTCTTCTCCCCGGTTCCAATGATGAAACTTTGTGAACTGGTGCGGGGTGAAGAGACGAGCGATGTCACGTTAAAAGTGGCCCGGGAATTTGCAGAATCAATTGGTAAAGAGTGCATCGTGGTGAATCGAGATATCGCAGGTTTTGTGACCACTCGTCTCATTCTTACTTTGGTTCTAGAAGCGGCGCGATTGGTGGAGGCGGGCATTGCCACTGCAGAGGATGTGGACCTTGCGTGTAAACTTGGTTTTGGACATGCGATGGGACCGTTAGCTACCGCAGATCTCACTGGGATTGATGTGCTCCGCAATGCAGCATTAAATATCGTGCGAGACGGAGAGAGCATCGAGCCTGGAGAACATTTCCTGCCCCCGACCTTGATTAATGAGCTCGTGACGCAGGGCAAACTCGGTCGGAAGAGTGGGTCTGGCTTTCATACTTACTAACGCGAGCGTTCCCACCGAAATGTCTTGAGTGCCAGTACAAGCCCAATGACTATCCAAATAGTTAGCATCAGAGCCACTCGACCATGTTCCCAACTCTTGGCTACTTCCTGCGAAGCAAAGCTCTCTGGAAGGAAGACTGAACGCATTCCCTGAGTGAGCCACTTCAGTGGGAATATGGATGCCACATTTTGCATCCAGCTGGGTAGCTGATTGAAGATGAAGAAGACGCCGCTAATGAATTGCAGAACAAGCACAATGGGGGTGACCATCGCACTCGCTCCACGCCCACTGCGAGGAACGCTTGAGAAAGCAATACCGAGAAGTGTGGAACCTGTAATGCCGAGAAGTGTTACCCACGTAAATGTGACCCAGCGCCCCAGATCTGTAGGTAGATCAACGCCGAACATCAGAGCGCCAACAAGTAGTAGTAAGACGATTTGCACAATCATGCAGGCAAGTACGGAGAGAATTTTTCCGATGAAGTAAGAAGTTGGTGGCATTGGAGTTCCGCGGAGACGTTTAAGTGTGCCATCGTCGCGCTCTAACGGAATCATGATGGCGAGTTGTTGGAACCCGGTGTTTATTAGACCAGAAGCAATCATGCCAGCGACGAAGTACTGGGAGAAAGTGACGCCAGGAGCGATGGTGTTTTTGAAGACTGAGCCAAAGATGAGCAGAAGTAATACTGGAAAAAGGAGAGTAAATACGACTGACTCTCGTTGGCGGAGAAATTGGCGAATTTCTAGATTACCTCGGCTTACGCCAATCTTAATAGTGTTCATCGTTGGCCTTCGATCATTGAAATATAGATATCTTCAAGCGTGGGCCTGCTCACCGTGAGATCGGGGATCTCTGTAGTGAAACGTGCACCCAAGGAACGTAAAAATTCGGTGGGGGAGTCGGTGCGCTCTTCTTGAGCACTTCCGTTCTCACTCCACCGCACTATTACTTTTGCGCTATCTCGGCCACCAAGAGTGGCGGGTGTAGCTATTTCGATGATGCGACCGTGATTGATTACACCAACTCGATCAGCGAGTGCCTCTGCTTCATCCAAATAGTGAGTGGTGAGCAAGATGGTGGTGCCATCAGCGCGCAATCCACGGATTAAATCCCAAAAGGCGCGTCGAGCTTCCGGGTCGAAGCCGGTAGTGGGCTCATCGAGAAAGAGTAGTTCTGGATTACCAAGGATTCCTAGAGCAACATCGAGTCGTCGTCGCTGGCCTCCGGAGAGTTCACGGCCTCGTGACTTACGCTTCTCCTCTAGTCCTACCGCGTTGATGACTTCATCCACATTGCGTGGATTTACGTAGTAGTCTGAAAAGAAGTTGAGGATTTCTTCAACAGTAATCTCAGCTGCATCATTATTGCTTTGAAGCACAATGCCGATCTTGTTACGCCATGTGAGCCCCGCTTTAGACGGATCTTCACCAAGCACTGACACGGTTCCGCCGTCACGATCGCGGTACCCTTCAAGAATTTCGATTGTTGTCGTTTTTCCAGCCCCATTAGGACCGAGCAACGCAAAGACTTCGCCGGTTCGTACATCGAGGTCTACTCCAGCCACCGCGTGAGTCTCTCCGTATGTTTTGATGAGACCGCGTATCTCGACTGCGTTCTTCACACCTGTATTCACACCTGTATTCACCAGTCCACTCTACCCGGAGGTAGAGTGGCATCGTGAGTCCAAGAAAGCATCGCCGCGCTGAGAGCGGCGAACCGCCAGTTGCCATGGGCAACAATGAGTGGACTGAAGAACATCCAGATGGGCTTTACCGAGTGCGCTCGCTCACAGGTTCCTCATCGAGTAAGCCTTATCGGTGTCCGGGATGCGATCAGATAATTCCTTTAGCAACTCCCCACATCGTTGCCTGGTTAGAAGAAGACGAAGCCCTACAAGCGGGCGCTGATTTCAGGCGCCATTGGCATAAAGCTTGCTGGACAAAGAAGAACACCAGGCGGCCGAATCACCGCTAGATTTACTCCATGTCCTCATACGAAAGTTTGCCGGAGGTACTTCCCGCTCCTGTCGATGATGGCCTTGCGGATCACTTAGTAGGTATGGCGTTGCCGCCACTTATGTTGCTAGGTACCGACGGCCAGAAATGGTCGTTTGCCGAATTCGCATCGCCTACAACAGTCATTTATGTCTATCCGCGCAGCGGCGTACCAGGAGTTCCCCTTCCGGAAGGGTGGGACCTCATTCCTGGGGCCCGTGGCTGTACGCCGGAGTCATGCGGTTTTCGCGATCACTTCAGTGAGTTGGCGAAATTGGGAGCTGATGTTTTCGGACTCTCAAGTCAAGACCACGATTACCAAAAAGAATTGGTTGAGCGCCTTGAATTGCCGTTCCTGATCTTAAGTGATCCCGATTTGGAAATGAAGAAAGCTTTGCGCTTACCCATGTTTATGGCATCGAGCATGGAACTCTATTGCCGACTCACCCTTATTGTTCGCAATGGAATAATCGTGCACACCTTCTACCCGATCTTTCCGCCAGATGCTCACGCTGGCGATGTGGTTGAGTGGCTCGCAAAAAACCCGGCCTAATTCGCGAGATTAAAAGAGACGCAACTTTCCGTCATCGATTTCGCGGAGTGCATCGTAATCAAAGACTTTACACTCGATTCCACGATCGGAGGCAAGAGTCTTTGCTTGGGGCTTGATCTCTTGCGCCGCAAAAATGCCTCGCACCGGAGCAATTGCCGGATCGCGATTCATGAGATCGAGATAACGAGTCAACTGCTCAACTCCGTCGATCTCTCCGCGTCGTTTAATCTCAACTGCCACATACGCGCCGTCATGATCACGCAGTAAGAGATCAACTGGGCCGATTGCAGTGGGATGTTCACGGCGCACAAGAGTCCAACCTTCGCCGAAGACTTGGGGACGCTCAGAGAGGAGAACCTGCAAGTGAGCTTCCACCCCATCTTTGACGAGCCCGGGATCTTCTCCAAGTTCGTGTGCAGAATCGTGAATGACTTCGTGCAAGGTGATCTCTAATTTTTCACCTGCCTTGTTAGTGACTTCCCAAATATTCTCTCGCTCCACGAGAACGCAAGGAGGGCTCATCCAGTTGAGTGGTTTATAGGAGCCACCGTCAGCATGTACAAGCACACTGCCATCAGCTTTCACCATGAGCAGACGTATTGCTTCATCTAGTCGGGCATCAAGACGGCCGGCATAGACCACTGTGCAACGAGCAACAACAAGGCGCATAAGTTTGATTAACGCCCGAAGAGTACTTTTACAAGCCCAGCAATAATCCTGTCGGTCTTCTTTGTGCGGCGGAAAGTGGTGAATTGAATAGGTGATTTAAATCGCGGCTTGATGACGGAGCGCGCGTAGGTGAATTCACGCAGGCCTTCCGGTCCGTGGATGCGTCCATACCCGCTATCACCCACACCACCGAAGGGCACGGAGGGAACGGCTGCAAAGGCGAGCACCGAATTAACGCTCACCATCCCTGCGTGGAGTTGCGAGGCGATTTCCGCGCCATGGCGACGCGACCAGACAGAGGCACCCAGACCATAACGAAGAGCATTTGATTTTGCGATGGCCTCTTCCATGTTCTTTACCTTGTTGATGACCAAAGTGGGCCCGAAGGTTTCTTCGGTAACCGCCGTGGAATCTTCTGGAACTTCGGAGAGAATGACGGGAGAGACGAAGGGGGCTTGTACTGATTCACGCCCACCCACGAGTGCCACTCCACCCTTGTTCAGTGCGTCGTCGATGTGTGAGGCGATGATTCCTATTTGCGAAGGCATCGTGGCCGCTCCATAAGAGGTTCCAGCTTTCAGATTCTGTGCTTCAGCGGTGATCAGTCGAATGAATTCATCAGCAACTTTCTCATGAACGTACACGCGCTCCGCGGCGATACATGTTTGTCCAGCATTAGACATCGCTGCCCAGAGAGTGTTCTCGGCTGCGTCTTTGATGAGTGCATCGGCAGCGACGATCACCGCATCCTTGCCGCCGCACTCAGCGATGAGTGGTTTAAGTGACTCGGCACAAGTCGCGGCAACTTTCTTTGCAGTACGTGTGGAGCCAGTAAAAGCAATCTTGTCGACGGCGCTCTTGCATAGTTCTTCACCGGTCATCGCTTCGCCAGTGATGGTCTGTAATAGGGCGTGTTCTGGAACAACTTCTCGTAACGTATTGGCTAGCCATACTCCAATACCTGGCGTGTACTGGCTTGGTTTAAAGACCACGGTATTTCCGGCTGCGAGTGCGTAAGCAATGGAACCCATCGGCGTGAAGATGGGATAGTTCCATGGCCCGATGACGCCGACCACGCCAAGGGGAGCGTGCTCTACGGTGGCACTCATGTTGATCATCAAAAGACCGGGAGAGCGTCGACTTGGTGCGAGATAGCGACCGGCATTCTTCGCCGCCCACGCCAGGTGGTCTACGGCCAAGGTAATTTCTAATCGAGCATCACTTTCCGGCTTGCCACCTTCGGCAACGATCAACGCAGCAGCTTCATCGATGCGCGAAACGATGAGACGATTCCAGGCAAGGAGCGTTGCGGTGCGTTGGCGAGGGGTGCGGGCGCTCCACCAACGGGCAGCTGAGCGGGCGGCTGCGACGGCTGTTGCGACCTCGGTTGGTCCGGAAATGGGATAGCGGGCAAATTCCGCTCCCGTTGCTGGAGAGTGCGTGGAGAAGGTCGAATCCGTGCTCTGAAGCGTCATGGGCTCATTCTGACCGTTTCTACCCAGACTTTCCAGGCAAAGGAGCGGGATAATGGGGGCAATGAGCGAGCCAGTAGAAATCCGGGCAAATACCGCCCTTCCCGCGGTGCGCCGCCCCATCACCCTGACTACCTCTGATGGTCTACATCTGGTGGGGGAATTGGCACTTCCCGAAGGGCGCACTCCCGTGGCCACCATGATTGCCCTCCATCCGCTACCGACCCATGGCGGCATGATGGATAGCCATATCTTCCGCAAAGCCGCTTGGAGACTCCCTGCATTAGCTGATATCGCGGTCCTTCGATTTAACACTCGAGGGACAGAATCTGCTGGCGGCAAGAGCGAAGGGGAATTTGCGAACGCGACTACAGAGCAATTCGATGTAGAAGCTGCGGTGCAATTCGCCGTAGATCAAGGACTGCCACATATGTGGATTGTGGGCTGGTCATTTGGCACGGACCTTGCTCTGAAATTTGGATTACTTCCGGGAGTGGAAGGGGCGATTCTGCTCAGTCCACCGCTTCGATTCTCTACCCCAGATGATTTATTGCGTTGGGATAGAGATGGTCGCCCTGTAGTAGCGCTCATTCCAGAGTTAGATGATTACTTGAGGCCGGCAGCAGCCACGCAGGCGTTCGCACCACTTTCGCAAGCGGAGTTAATTCCGGTTGCAGGAGCTAAGCATCTCTGGGTAGGTGAGCCTTCGGTGTATCGAGTGCTTAGTGAAATAGCGCTACGACTCAACCCCGGCGTCACACCGTTGCCGCGTGAATGGGATGGACCATACGAAACCGTGGTTGATTTACCGCCAGCCCGATAGCACTCTTGTGGATGTTGCGATTAACTGAGATTAACTTTGTGCAGCGCGTGGAATAGCAACTTGATCGATGATGAGCAAAATTGCTGCCGCAGTAGGTATAGCGAGCAAACCACCGAGCAATCCGAGTAGTGAACCACCAATCAGCGCAGCGATAATGGTGACGATTGCCGGTACTGAGACCGAGCGCTTCATAATCCGCGGATAAATCACGTAGTTTTCAATCTGTTGATAAATAATATAGAAGATGAGAATGATGATTCCGCTCTTCGTGTCATAAACAAAACCTACGATGGTTACAACCACTGCGCCGAGGGTAGCTCCGATCAGCGGTATGAGATCACAGAGTGCTACCACCATCGCAAGTGAGAGCGCGTATGGCAAACCTAGAGCTAATGCAGCAATGAAAGTTGAAACGCCTGCAATGCCAGCCACTACAAGTTGCCCACCGACAAACCCGCCGATACGAACCAAGATTTCGTCCGATATTTTGGTGAATCTCTCACGCCGCGACGCTGGAACCAAATTGTAGGCAGTCCTCGTGAACTTTGGAAGTGCCGCTAAGAAGTACAAAGTAAGAATGAAGATCGTGGCTGCAGAGAAGAGTCCAGAGAAGATGGTTTTCCCTACGCCGATCACTCCTCCGAAGGCTGTGACCATCAGCTTTCCATCTTGGACTTGGGTGGAGAGCTTCTCTTTTGCCTTGTCGATGAATTGATAGTTCTTATCGAGATTGGCAATCGTAGGATTTGTAGCAATGCGATCGAGATACCCAGGAGCATTTTGCACAAGTTGAGTTGTTTGCTTATAGATCGGAGGAGCTACTGCTGCGGTAAATCCACCGACGATTAATACGAAGATGAGGGTGATTGTTAAGACTGCCCCAGAGCGCTTAAGGCCACGTCTACGAAGTATCTCAACGGCAGGGTTAAGCCCCACTGCGAGAAAGAGCGAAATGAGGATCAGCACTAAGACCTGGCTGGCATTTTGGAATGCTTTGATGAGGAGATATGCAGTTGCCACACCTAGAGTCGCGAGGAAACCAAAAACAAATGGATGTGAGCGGTTGAGTGGTGCTCCCGGCGTCCCGAAGCGATCGTTATCCATGAGCAAAGGGTAGCGAACTACTCGACCTG
>Ga0114969_10004663_pt1 | contig 10825 bp, 15 predicted proteins | sample M_130807_MF_Meta_FD_87316 | JGI IMG/M metagenome (GOLD analysis project Ga0114969, IMG submission 87316) | Freshwater microbial communities from Lake Montjoie, Canada to study carbon cycling - M_130807_MF_MetaG | ecosystem: Environmental > Aquatic > Freshwater > Lake | place: Lake Montjoie...
ACTATTTGATTGCGTAATGGTTTCCAACATACTTTTTGCTTTTACTTTATCGGTATACATACAGCAAATTGCAGTCAACCAAGTGCTTTGTTCCGAGAAACTACTTTTATTTGTATTTATTTTTGAAAAATAACGCTCTGCCTGCATTGTATGATTTAATTCCAATTGAATCACTCCTAAATAATATTGAATGGTGTCGTTACCCGGATTTTCTTTCAGTAATTCAATTCCAGTTTTCAATGCTTTTGGATAGTTTTGATCTTTGTATGTTAACATCCATTGATCCAATGCATGCTTTTCAATAGACATGAAAACAGGGAGTCCAAGATCACTATCTGCATAGGTTTTGTAATAGTTTTTGGTGGGTTTTGAGATGATCAAATAAGTGCCAATTCCAAAAATAACAGCAAAAACAGCAGCATATTTCATCCAACGTAAACGGTGAATTTTAGGCAGCGATTTTTCGGTGATTTTTTGTTTGGATACGACTAAATAGTTTTTAATTTGTTGTATATCCCCATTGCATTGATCGTATAAAATGATAAATCCAGCAACCTCTTCCGAAGTAGATTCCTGCGTTTTAAGTTGTCGTATTTTTTCCGCCAAAAAAGTCGGATAATCCAATAAGCGTATCAGTTCTGCTAAAGTTGCCATACTAGGATTAAAATTAAGTTTTTCCACAAATAAATTAATTTCTTGCGCGATAAACTTAACTTATTGCGCACTGTTTTTTCACTGTAGTTTTGTTTTTCTGCAATTTCATCGTTTTTATAACCTTCCAAATGAAGCTGAACTAATTTTTGCTCTTCTAAGGATAATTGTAGTATACATACGTTTAAATGAGCTAGTTCTTCTTTCCTTTTTTCATCCGTATACGAGGAGGGTGTTAGATTTTCGTTAAGTAGCCGCTGTCTATTTTTCACTAGTTTGAGATGGTCTAAGGCCCTACACTTAATGATAGTCGATAGAAAAGCTGGAATGTCCCGAATTTGACTCCACTTGGTTTGTCGTATCACAATATCGGCTTCTAATAAACTGGTAAACAGTTCGCTCGTAATATCTTGGGCAACTTCGGTATTTCGGACATATTTTAATGCTATAAACAATAATGGTTGAAACAATGGTTCATACACGAAAGTGAGTGCTGCGTTGTTTCCCTCTATAAATTCTTCCCAGTGTTTTTTGTACATCGATCAAGTTGGATGGTGTACAAAGGTAAAAAAATATTAATGCGATTCATTCCATTTTTTTTGCGTCTAAAATGCAACTGAACTTATATTTCAGTGTTTTAGGTTTATTTTACATTTATATTGTAAGTATATTACCCTATTTGCTTTTTTTTTCAAGGCTAGTAGAGGGACAATTTTTGATTTTGTTCGACTTTCAATAAAATTATGTTAGTATGAATATTCAGAAAATTAAACATTTTATTCATTTGGTTCATAAGGAGCGAACGGGTAGCCCAGAAGAAGTAGCGAAAAAAATAGCAGTATCGGAGCGTATGATTTATAACTATGTAGGCATTCTAAAAAATGAGTTTAATGTTCCTATCGATTACAATCGGTACAAACAAACCTATTGTTTTCTGGAGCCTGGACAATTGGTTTGGGAGTGGGAGGCGAATTAATAAAAGACTATGATTATTAAAATTCAACAATTAATAGAAGCAATTCATGCTGGAGATACAGGGACTCCAAAAGAGCTATCATCCAAGTTAGGTGTGTCTGAGCGCATGGTATATAAATATATTGGGATTATCAAAACAGAATTTAAAGCACCAATTAAATATAATCGATTGACTAAAACCTATTTTTTTGAAGGTGAAGGTAAGTTGGATTTGCGTTGGCAGAAGAAAAAGGGGTAGTGTTTTCGGGACAAATTGGTTTTGCATTCGACTTATTTATGAACAAAGTACAAACTGAACTTATATTTCAGTGGGTTTGTTTTATTTTGAAAATACAGACAGCGTTCCCCGAAAAGCTAACGTGTAGGGAAAATTAAAAATTATGACGGAACAACTTGGCAAAATTGTTGGTAAGATATTGGATTTTATTTATAGGTGTAAAATACTAATGTTTAATGTGATTAAATTCACTCAAATTATCAATAATTGAATACATAAATTAACAGTTAATTTTTTGATTTTCATTTTTAAATTAACGTAAAATCCTGCACCAATCGGTTGCAGGATTTTTTTTTGGGGAATGTTTTTTAACGAACATAATAAAAAAAAATGGTGCAAATTAGGTGTTTGATTGGAGGTGCTGTGAGGATTTAATCTTAAAATAATTATACTTTTTTTCATTTAATCACATAGTAAATTCTTAAAGTGTCTAATCCTATTTTGTTACAAGGCATGAAGATTGTGTTTTTAAACAAGTATTTTCCAATATCCATTTTTAGTACCTCTTCTTTCTATGATTTTCTTTTCGATGAGTGTTTTTATATGTTTTTGTATGGCTGATTCATTGATTTCAAGTTTTTCTGCAATTTGCTTTCTTGTGATTTTTAAATCTGATTCTATTAGTTTTAATATTTCGATTTGACGCTCAGATAATTGATAACTCAAACTTGCAGTCTGACCACCAATCTGACCACCAATCTGACCACCAATCTGACCACCTGATAATGGGTTTGAATTTACTTGATTTTTTCTAAAAGTCATTCGTAGAAAATTTTCGGTAAACTGAAAAGATTCCTTTCCATAATATTGAAGAATTCTTGGAATACCAGAACCTAATTGTTCTACTAATTCCAAATCTTTAAAAACTCGCATCAATTCTTTATTGCGAGGAATAGAAAATCCTTCAAAAAATTCAGATTCTGTAAGACCTTCAGGTAATGAACCTGCGGAAGTAATTTCAATTCTATCTTCAAAAATCTCAAACTTTGGTGTTAATTCACGTGTGTAATCATTATGTACAAATGCATTAATTATTGCTTCACGAAGAGCGATTGAATGCCAGAATCTGCTTTCCTTTCGTTCTTTGGAAGTTATGGTTGCAAAAGTTTTATTTTCGATCTCAATCTTATCCAACACACTTTTTGTTGCTTTTACAAGAGAACAATATCCAAACTCATTGTTCTCAATAAGATCTACTCGATTATCTCCGTCATACTTGGCTAGTTTAATTGAATTATTGTTTTCATCTGCTAATAAATATGCGGCATAATTTAATAAGCCGTCCTCCGTTTGTAATTCTAGATTTCTCTTAAACTGGTTGTTAAGCGGTTTTCCATTTTCCGTTTCGATGATTTCTCGTTAATCCACGGTAATTATCCAACTTTCTGAAATTTCTAACGATTTCAAAGCTACTTCCAAAGCCTTTACTTCTCGTTTGCGCGTTTCTACATCGTAAATGCTGTATATGTATGAATTATTATACATTGAGATTATTTTTAAACCTTAATGTAGTATATTTCATTCATTATTTCCGTGATTACATCTTGGCATCATTACTCCAAAATTGCAGGTGTAAGAATGGATTTAAGTAAAAGAATTGAAGAAAATTTGAACGTATTTAAAGTTGAGTAAAATGAAAGTTTTGTATTCAAATTTAGCTTGAATAGGTTGCAGGATGTTTTTTTGTCTTTTATATGAGATAAAATTTACTTTTTTTGAATCTCTACTCTGAGAAAATCACGTTCAATGGTATCAATCCTTTCTTCTATATTGCTGAAAAATTTATTTTTGAATAGTGTCGAATATTGATAGAGTCCAGTCGTGCATATTATGGTACGTTTTTTTTATTTTTCCATTTACAGATCGAAACAATAACTTAGGATTTTTATATTCTACAGAATTGTCATAAACATATAATCTATCAATGAATTGTGCAATTATAGCGCAATTTGCGATTGATTTACTGAACCTTGAAATTATTTTTGAAATCGGAACATCATGTCCACCCTCCATAACTCTTTGAACAATTCGCGAAGCATTGATTTTTGGATTATCTGTACCAACAAAGAAAACACGTACAAAGAAGCCTTTTTGTTTTGCTCGATAAATAAAATCTATTTTATCTTCAGCAGATAGTACGGTCTCAAAAATTAAACTGGTATTTTCTTCTAAACACTTTTCTCTTAGGTTTTGAGCATATTGAGCAGCTTGAAGTACTGATGATTGAGAATTCCAATCTCCAAATAGTTCATTAGCGATATTATCGGGATTAATGTAAACGCAATTCTCAATCCAATCGTGTTTGAGTATTTTACTAGTGATAGAGGTCTTTCCAGAACCATTTGGACCTGCAATGACGATGAGTATTGGTTTTTTGTTTTTCAATTAAAATTTGTACTTCAATTGCAAACGACGAACTTCATCCTTTACAGATAAAAGCAAATTCTTATTGGTTTGAATTGCTTTTTCTTTTGCTTCTTCTGCTACTTCTTGCATTAGTTGACGCAAAATCTTCGCCGATGGTTCTTTTTTAATATTTGAAAAACTATCTTTCATACTACGAAAATACAAAATATATTATTACAATCAAATCTAAATCTGTACGGTTACACATCGGTTGCAGGATTTTTTTGCTTTGTAATCAGTTACATTTTGATGTAATTTGTATTTTTTCTAAATTTGGTTTATACATCAGTATACCATGACAACTTCTACCATCCATACCGAAAATAATGAGCAAGTAAATGCATTGAAAGCGTTTATGAAAGCACTTAAAATTAAGTTTGAGGTTGGAAAAGAAGAAACTCCATATAATCCAGCGTTTGTTGCTAAAATTACGGAGAGTAGAAACGAGATTAAAGCTGGTAAAGGAATTTCAATGACAGTAAAAGACATTGATAATTTATGGAAATAATTTATTCTCCTACCGCTAAAAATGATTTGGAATATTGGAGAAAATCAGGAAACAAAAGTATCCAAAAGAAAATTTCAGCCCTATAATTGTCAATTATTGAAACACCATTTGAAGGTATTGGGAAACCTGAACCTTTAAAGCATGAATATGCAGGATGTTGGTCTAGACGTATAGACCGTGAACATAGAATTGTTTATGAGCTAAGTGAAAATATAGTGAATATATACGCATTCAAAGGACATTATAAGTAATGTAATTACAACTTTTTTTAAATTAACGTAAAATCCTGCGCCAATCGGTTGCAGGATTTTTTTTTGAGGAGTGTTTTTTAACGAACATAATAAAAAATCGGTACAAATTAGGTAATCAATTGGAGGCTTTGCACCGATTTTGTGTTTAATTTATATATGAAACTTTTTATTTTATTACATTAAGTTTCACTTATACATTATACTGTTATACTTTCCTCAACCACTCAAATGCTGGTATCACACGAATTTTTCCATGTTCCGTTTCGATGACTTCTCGTTCATCCACGGTAATAATCCAACTTTCTTTAATTTCCAAGGATTTCATGGCTACATCCAACGCTTTTACTTCTCGTTTGCGCGTTTCGATGTCTGAGATGCTATACGAAACTTGAATCAATAAATGCTCTTCAGGAACATAAAAGTCAACTTCTAACTTGTTTTTCAAGAAATAAGGAGCGTAACCTCTTCTTCTAAGTTCGATGTAGATTTGATTTTCCAGTAACTTAGTGTCTTGATCGTTTAAAAACAACATCAATATTCCAGTATCTAAAAAGTAATACTTTTTATTGGTTTCTTTTTCTACAAACTTGCTGTAAAAATTGGTGATCGGAGCAATCAAAAAAGAGGCTTCCAAATGATTTAAATAATCGAACAAGGTATTACTACCGATACTTACCCCAGTCGATTTTATCAAATTCTTAATGCGATTTACAGAAGTTTCATTGTTGACACTTTCTGCAAGTTTTTTGATTAAGAATTTTAATAAGTTCGGATTCGAAATTTTGTAACGTGCAACCAAATCTCCATAAAATAGTTTTTGATACACAGAGGATAAAAAATCGCGCTTATTATCTAGGTGGAGAAGTTCTGGAAACCCTCCATATTCTAAGTATTCTAAATATTGTTTTTTTATCTCAAAGCGTTCCTCGGAATACAAGGCGTTTGCAGAAAATTTTAGTTTTTGAAAGGATAAATATTCGCTAAATGATAAGGGTAAAATTTCTTTATTGATATAACGACCTCCCAATGTGGTTGCAATTTCACTACTCAGCATTTCTGCATTACTTCCAGTTACACATACACGATATCCATCATCGGCTAAGCGTCGTGCAAATTTTTGCCAATGTTCGATATTTTGTACTTCATCTAAAAAGATGATAGGCTGTTGGTCGAATAATTCTTTATAAGCTTCTAATATTTCATTGAAATGAATATGGGTCATCCCAATTAATCGCTCATCTTCAAAATTGATGAAAAGGATAGAATCAAAATTGTTTTTCTTAACAAGCGATTGAATGATTTGATATAAGTAGTAAGTTTTTCCAGCGCGTCGCAACCCAGTAAACACATAGTTTGCATTTGCTTCTAGGTCCACTTTTCTTGTTTGCACATCGATTTTTCGGAGCCAATCTTGGCGTTGAACGATGATTTGTTTGAATATTTCTCGCATTATTTACACTTTATATAGTGTAAATATATTATTTTATCTCTTATAAAAGATATTTTTAATGTTTTTTATCTCTTATATAATATATTTTTAATGTTTTTTATCTCTTATAAAAGATATTTATGTCATTTTTGAATTGAAATTCCTCGCAAAAACCGCTCAATTGAATCCGTTCCAACTGCTGTAAAGCGACTATCCGAAGAGGAAGGAAAAGGTCCGCCGTGTTGCATCGCAGGACTTACCTCAACACCTGTTGGTACACCATTCAAAATCACCCGACCAGCTTTTTCTTGAGCGATGTAAAACAAATTGCTAGTTTGTATGTTTTCGTCCTTTTGAAAAATGGAGAATGTTAATTGACCAGGAATGGTTTCTAAAATTTGTTCTAATTCGTTTTGATCTTCACAAATCACTAAAAGTGCATGTGGACCAAAAACTTCTTCTTGAAGGATTTTATTCGTATTAAACGTTTTTCCATTAGTAATAGACAGTTGAGGTACACCTAAGTTACATGCTTCATTTTCATTTCCTTGTGCGAAAAGTTTTACATCTGCTTGATTTAATAGATGTTTTGCTCGTTTGGTGTATGTGCGCGCAATAGTAGGGTGCACCATCGAATAGCTTGCTTGTTGCTCAAATAGTGATCTAAATGTTTCTAAGAAATAATTTGTTTCAGCGGATGCTAGTAAAAATATCGCTCCAGGTTTGGTGCAAAATTGACCTGAACCCTGTGTTATCGACAACGCTAATTTGTAGGCTATGCTGTCCGATTGCTCCTTTAATGCGGAGGGTAATATAACTACTGGATTTAAACTCCCCATTTCAGCAAATATAGGAATTGGAACTTCACGTTGTTGTGCTAATTGTTGTAAGGCCAAACCACCTTGAATACTTCCTGTAAAACCTACTCCTTGAATGAAAGAATGTTGTACCAATTGTTTCCCAACTTCGTATCCTGTAGCGTTTACATGCGAAAATACACCTTCTGGTAAACCAAGTTCTCGTGCTACTTTAACGACTAATTGTGCTACTTTATAGCTTGTATGTGCATGAAACGGATGACTTTTCACGATGACCGGACAACCAGCAGCTAAAGCGGCAGCAGTGTCACCACCAATGGTAGAATATGCGAATGGAAAATTGCTTGCACCAAAGACCACAACCGGACCAATGCCTAATTTGAATTTCGTGAGTTGAGGTTTTGGGGTAGGAATTCTCTCGGGTTCTGCATCTACATGGTGTTTAATCTCCCAGTTTTCCAAAGAAATTACATCTGCAAATGCTTGTAGTTGAAATGTGGTTCGTGAAAATTCGACTTCTGCGCGTTGTTCATTCAGGCCGGATTCCGAACTGTAGGTAGCAAGTAAATCGGTTTTATGTAATTCTAATTCGATTGCGATAGTGCGTAAAAAATATGCACGCTCCAATGTTGAAGTTCTTGAAAATGTTCGGTAAGCAGTTTTTGCTAAAATGGCACTTCGATCAACTTCAGCGTTTGTAGCTTCAATAAAAAGTGCAGGATGGAACTGATCCGTAATTGGATTGACCGTTTGATAGGTGCTGGTTCCTTCAGATGAAGTTTGGTAACCGATGAGGTTAGGTATTTTCATAAAATCAACTGTAAATATCTCTACGATGTCCTAGATCAATAATTTCAATAATTAATTTATGATCAATAATCTCATAAATGATTCGATAGTTTCCAGAGCGTACTCGGTAACCATCTCTGCCTTTCAGTTTTTTACTTCCTATAGGTCTAGGATTGTTTTCTAATTGAACGATTGTTTCAATTAATTGAAATGCAGTCGAATCAGGAAGTTTGTCTAATTTTTTCTTGGCTTTTTTTGTTAATTCGATGATGTATTTAGGCATTCTTCTTCATTCTTTTTTTTACATAATCAGAAAATAAATAACGTTCACCTGAATCCGTTTTTTTAGCCTCATCATACAATTTAATATCATCCAATTCCTCTAATTCTTCCAAGAGTGAATTAAATTCATTCAATGATAAAATAACAGAAACTGGCTTACCTTCTTTGTCTGTAATAAATTGTGGATGCAGTGTCATAACTCATTGTTTATGGATATATAAATGTAAGAAAAAAATGGATAAATCAACTTCTTTTATGGGTAAATATCTCGTCGCATTTAACTTATCATTTCTAACACAAAGTCGCAAAGTTTTTCACAAAGCACACCAAGAATAAGACTTAGTCCACAAAATTAGTTCTTAGAGAATCTTCGTGACTAACTAGTGTTTATTTTCTTTGTGTTTCTCTGTGTCTTTGAGTACTTAGTGTTAAAAAAATATCAAAAAAAAAGCCACCTGAGACAGATGGCTTTCAATATACTTTAAAGAAAATCTTACGCTTCAATTAATTCAAACGTATAACTTTCCATAATTTGATTCGAAAGTAATTTTTTACAAGCCGTATCTACTTTTCCAGATGCCTCGTCTTTAGATGCTGCATCTACAAACAAACGAATATGTCTACCAATACGAACACCATCAATTTCAGGTAATCCAATGTTTTTCATACTGCTTGATACAGCTTTTCCTTGTGGGTCTAATAATGCATCCAATGGCATTACATCGATTTCAGCTTTAAACTTCATATTGTTTATTTTTAATGAATAAATTTTCGACTACAGATAAAATAATATACAAAAGTATAATAATTGGAATGGACCACACCAATATTGTTGGAATTAATATTCCACAAGTTATTAAGAATAAAAAACGAAGTTCATTCCCCTTCCATTTGAAATGCTTGAATTTAAAGGAAAAGAAAGGTATTTCAGAGACTAATAATAAGGACATTAAAATAATAAACGGAACCAAAATCGAAGGTGTTAAAATCGTACGAACCAATTCACCTGCAAACGAATGATCTCCTTGATAGTAAAAACACAACAATGGAAAGGATGTGAAGAATATGGTATTCGCTGGAGTGTTTAAACCAATGAAAGAATCACTTTGACGTGTATCAATGTTGAATTTTGCTAAACGGAAAATGGAAAAGAATGGGATGATTAAAGCAAGGAATGGTATAAATGAACTAGGTTTTCCAGTCATGATAGTTTCTACCCATAAAGCAAACGAAATTTGAACGCTCCAAGCTAAAGGTGTACCAATACCAGTATTGAAAGTTGGATTTAGTACACTTGCTAACAACACCATCATCATTATCCCCGGAGCAACACCAAACGTAATCATGTCCGCTAAGGAATCCATTTGTTTTCCTAATTCCCCTTGTTGGTTTAACTTTCGCGCCAAAAATCCATCGAAAAAATCCAAGATAGCGCCTAAATAAATTGCAAAAGGTGCTAAATCAATTCTTCCAGAAACAGAAAGTAAAATAGCTAGGATCCCACACAACATATTTGAAGCTGTAAATAGGTTCGGGATATTAAACATGGATAGGGTGCTTTTCATCTAATTTGTAGTCTTTATCAACGTATCTTTTCTTACTTTTATCTTTTAAAAACAAGTTGGAATACAAAGAACACAATTTTTTTAAAAAATACGTGTTAGTTGAAGTACAAATTTTACGTATGAAGTTTCATTTTTCTCTTATATTACTTTTTTTTGTTGGCGTTTATGGTTCTATAAACGCGCAGCAAACGACAACTACAGCACCTAAATATTCCAATGAATTTTTACAAATTGGAGTTGGAGCAGATGCTTTAGGACAATCCAATGCAGTTGTTGCAAGCACGGAAGGTTCTAGCGCTACATATTGGAATCCAGCGGGACTCGCATTAACAAAAAAATGGTTGGAAGTAGGAGGGATGCACTCCGAATATTTTGCTGGCATCGCTAAATATGATTTTATATCTCTAGCACATGCGATTGATGCGAAAAGTGGAATCGGTTTTTCAATGATTCGCTTTGCAGTAGACGATATTCCGAATACAACACAGTTAATTGATAATGGGGGAAATGTAAATTACGATAAGATCACTTTGTTTTCTGCTGCTGATTACGCTTTTACATTGGCGTATGCGCGCAAACTGAAAGTAGAAGGTTTGCGATTTGGAGGAAGTGTGAAATTAGTTCGTAGGGTTATTGGAAGTTTCGCAAATGCGTGGGGTTTCGGTTTAGATGCTGGATTACAGTATGATACTAAGAAGAATTGGAAGTTTGGTTTGATGACACGTGATATTACGTCTACCTTTAATGCATGGGTTTTTACCTTAGATGAAGAAACTAAAAAAGTTTTTTCTACAACCGGAAATGTGATACCAACTAACGGTATGGAATTCACATTGCCAAGATTTATTTTGGGAGCACAAGGGAAATTTCCAAT
>Ga0114969_10004664_pt1 | contig 10825 bp, 7 predicted proteins | sample M_130807_MF_Meta_FD_87316 | JGI IMG/M metagenome (GOLD analysis project Ga0114969, IMG submission 87316) | Freshwater microbial communities from Lake Montjoie, Canada to study carbon cycling - M_130807_MF_MetaG | ecosystem: Environmental > Aquatic > Freshwater > Lake | place: Lake Montjoie...
AACCTGCAAGGTTGAAAGCGATGATGTTAGCAATTGCTGGGTCTACATCAGCAAGGCTGAATAGTTCCAAAGCACGTGTAACAAGGACGGAGTTACCATACTCTGCAAGAGTAATAGTAACTGAAGTTGGAGCAGCAATCTGAACTGAGTCACGCTCAGTTGATTCTGTCAAAGCAGTTGTCTGTTCGGACAAATCTGCGTATAGTTGTAGAATTACGGTTGAGCCAGGGTTTGCCAATTTAGCAGGGCGCTTGTCGGCGACACTACGAATTAGAGGCTCTGAACGCAACGCGAAGTCTAATAGACGGTCATACGCCTTTTGGACGAGACCTGCACCACCAGCGGTACCAGCGAGATTGCCAGTGGACGATGTATATGCATTAGCCATTGTTGTTCACCTCCTAGGTGAGTTGAAAAATTACTATGGATTTATTTCTGTGAGTAGATAAGTGATTCAAGTTCCTCGCGAGAGGACGCATTATTAATGCGATTTATTAAATCACTTGCTCCATCAGGTGTCATACCAAGTTGAGTAACTACATCTTGCTGCCGCAAGGCTGCTAGATTAAGTTCCTGTTCTGGGTTTGCCTCTGGTTGTGTTATTCCAAAAAGGTCTCCGTTGTCAGTAAGCCAGTTATTAACTGATTCTTCGCTAACATCGTCTAAGTCTTTAAGGATTAAACGTTGTGCCTTTGGATTGACACCCTTCTTATCTAGAACGTCTTTGACTATACGCTCACGCTGCGACCTGGATAATCCCTCAAGTTGCTCAGTGAGTTCTTTAATACGCTTTTCGTCAGAACGTTTGGCTTTCCGCAACTTTTTAAGTAAGTCGTTTCCGTCCATCGGTGCATCTGTTTCGGTATCATTGTCGTCTTCGTCATCGTCCCAGTAGTTGTTGCTCATAGCAACCCACCCTTCTATTCGTTTGAATCGCAAACCACAGGTTCCAATCGGGGAATTGGTCTGGCTTTTGCTACCAGTCTTCTACGCTACGTGTGCTGGTAGACCACGTAGGAATCTATTTAGAACTGACCTGCGTTAGATTGCTTTATTAGATAATTGCTTGAAAGTGAAGCCTTTGATGTTCCAGCAGAACCTGCGAATCTATTTTTTTCTTGCTCAGTCAAATCAACTCGTGCTTGCTTAGCAGACGCTAATCCGAGGAATGCCTCTTGCTCTGCCTGTAAACGTGTGTAATCCGCACCACCTGAGATGCTAGATAGGAACTCACCTCTTGGCGTAAGTTCTGCTACTTGTTGATACCCCTGGCGTGCTTGAGCCTGAGTTATACCAAGGCTTGCCAGTGCTTCTGCACCTAATGCGCCAGAGGTAACATTTGAGTAATTAGTTGACATATTATTTTGAGTTGCAAGTCCCGTATTGAGTCCTTGCATTGCTGCAGCACCACCGATTTCGCCAATTTGTATTTTACGTTGTAGCGATGGGAGACCTTCTGCTGGATTCAACAAAGCACCAACAATATCTGATTGATTTAATGTTGGGTAATACTCTGCTAATGCTGCTTTTGTAAAAGAGTCTGCATTCTGTACTCTGTTAACAGCAAGTGAAACTCTATCAGATACCTCTGATGCTGATATATCGTTAGATATAAATGAGTTCAATGTGTCTCTCTTAGCCATACTACCTACGCCGTATGACTGTAAAACCTGTGTGTATGTACGTTCTGCCTGTAGGTATTCAGAAGCACTTAATACTGATTTGCCTGCAGCAAGACGTGCTTTGTTTGCTGGGAATCTAGTTTGGAATGCAACCGCTAATGGGTCATTGCTATTAGGGTCTTGCATAATTAATTGGATTGTATCTGATGAATAGCCCTTTGTCACTGCTGCAGTAATAGCGGCAGACAGGTCACCAATTCCATATGAAGAAAGCAATGCTGAAATGGCAGCAATTGAATCTACACCCTTTGATGTGACAGAAGATGTGTTTACATTAGATTCAACCCAAGCCTTTTTGCCATCATCCCAAGTGTATGTCTTGCCATCCATTGGCATTGGTGGTCTATCTGGTACAATTGCTTTCCCACCAGTACCTTTGGTAGGGTCGTAATCTGGGTCTTTCTCTGGAAGGCTTGTAGTATATCCACCCTTACCATCTGCTGTCTTGCGAATTCTAGTTCCTGGTGCGCTCTCAAGATAACCAATTATAGTTCCCTTTGGTGGGAAATCTTTTGCTGCATTAAGTGCATCGGCTGCTGCTTGCTGTGCTTTTCTTCCTGGTTCTATTACATTAGTTTTAAGTGCATTTGCAGCAGCGCGGGCATCTGCTGCGCTTTGTTGTAAGTCTGATAAAGGAGTTGCTGCATTATTAAATTGCCCAAGATTAGGAGTTGTCTTTACTGGGTCTGGAGTAGTCACCATTTGTCCAGTTAGAGGATTAAATACTGTTGCCATTACCCAGCCAATCCGAATGTCTGTGCTAGACCCCTGGCAACACTAGCCATTGAGTCTTGTGCATTTTTAGTAAAACGCCATTTAGGGTCACTACGAAGTGAAACCTCATAGTCATATAATCCCATAAGACCCTTTGGGTCCTTGGCTACTTTTTGTAGTTCTTGCATATCTACAGCATCTGGGTCTTCTTCAAGAATATTTGCTCTTGTACTAATGTATGGCGTTAATAGTTCTTTAACTGTGTGTCCTTTTCCAATCTTATCTGCCAATGCTGGGAAATAAGTTGCAGCCTGTATGTTGATTAAGTTAGTAATAGAATCCTGAGATTTTACTCCAGTAGAAATATCAATTACTTGTTGAGATAATACCTTTGGATTAAATGGTATTCCATTTTGAGAATAAGCATTCTTAACTGTTGTGTATGTTAATCCAAAGTTACCTTTAGTAAGTTTGCTCTGGGCTATTGGGTCGCCCGTTGCAGCATTTGCAATCAATGTTTCTGCGTGTTGCTTGATATATTTGTCTAAAATATTTTTTCGTTCTAGTTCAGAAACTCCATATATACCAACATCCACACCTTTGACTTTTGTAGTCTTTGTAGTTCTAGATAACTCAAGTTGTTTTACTTCGTCTCTATAAGCATTAATAAGTTCTGGTGGCGCACCTTCTGAAAATTCTTTAGTAAAAGCATCTTGTATTGTTGCAAGACCAGATTCTTTACTAGTAACAGTAGACTTAGGTGTTGTATCGGTTTCTGATGTATCTATTCCAAAGCCACTATCTTGTAATTCTTTAAGGTATTGTTGTATGCTATAAGTAGGTGCTACTCCACTGTTTTTTTGTGAAGAATATCCCATACTTGCACCAATAAGAACCTTGAGGTATGCATCTAATACTACCTGTCGTGGTATTGTTCCCGATTTTGATGCCTTTAACTGACCATTAGAAACAAGTAAATCTTTTACTTGCTTTAACTTAGATACATCACTCATTGCATCGCTGTATAAACCTACAAGAGTTGTATCTTTACCATTGTTGATAATATTTGCATCATTAACTGGTTGTCCCGTAACTGGGTCTAATATATTACTTTGACTAAGAAGAGTTGTACCTTTGTTTCCACCCTTGTCTGAGCCAGTCGTGGCTGCAACCTTGGCTGCGAGAGCCTGCTTTTCTTCAATTGTCCCAGGCTTGTATCCAGTAGGATTGGTCTTAATATTGTAAGGCTCTTTAATTGACATCTGTTATCCTAACTTATTAAATACGCTGTAGATAATCGGGGCTAACTCAGGTGTTGATTGGGATAGGTCGTATAGACGTTGCTTCCAAGCATCATTCTCTGATGTAACTAAGAAACCAGTTATATTCATACTTGAGTAAGAGTTAATCTTTGCTGAGTGAGTATTGAATTCTTGTAGTAAGCCTTTGACTAGCATAGCCTGTGGATGCTTTGGTGCGTTATCAGCAGATAATATTGTATTTAACTGGTCAACTGCTTTCTGGGCATTTCCTATACCACCACCAAAAGTTTGTTCATCAGCCCAAGTTGGAAAAAACGTTTGCATATCTTTCAAATGTTCTTGCCACTTTTGATTCTCTACACCAATAGCATAATTGTTATATTTATATGCTTCTAATTTAGCATAATGTTCTTTTGATGCTGCACTATTAGCATAATCTCCTTGAGAAATATAAAACTGTTTTAATAGTTCTGCTGGTCGTCTAGTCTGAATTAAGTTTCTATGTAATAGGTCATTAAAAACATTATAATCATATTTACTATCTTGGTTTTGTGGAACTAGATAATACCAACCTGTTGCTACTAAACTTTTTTTATCAAATTTATCCGAATTATCATTTATGAATTGTGTGGTTTCTGCCACTCTTTTTAATGATGGAACATTTTCGGCAGGTACATTTTTGGGAGTTGTATATGCTACAGCAGTTGCCCCGTACTTGCCAATAAAATCTAAAAGAGCATCCGCGTAATTTCCTTTTTTCTTAACAAGTGCATAAAACTCTGTAGTCATACCAACATCTTCAATTTTAACTTTTGGCGACAGTGGAGATACTAAACCAGCCAGTGCTTTAACAAAAAGAACAGTTCTTACGTTATTTTTTATCGTGTTTACAAAGTCTTGCATCTGTGCTGTGGTTGGTTCAATACCCTCAATTTGACCAGGTATTTGTTTGTGAAAATACGCAGCAGTTAATGCCGTAGCAATAGCATTGGCAACTTGAGAATCTTGTTCGTCCATTGTTAATCCACGAAACACATTCTTTGCCCAGTTTGAAGGTATCAAAGAATCTAAAGAACCACGAACACTTGGCGTTGCGGGTTTATACGCTATGTCACCAATAATTGGTTGAATCTTATCACCAATACTTGGGAAAACTTTTGCAATCCAGTTTCCTCCAATTGACATAAATGGAGTGGTGCCTGGAGCAGATAGTTCTGGAAGTACAGTTTTAAGACTAACAAGGTTTCCCTGTGCGGTTAATGGAAGATTAGCAACTACATCCCAACCAAGATGTGACATAGCATTTTGGAGTGCCTCACCAAATGCTCCGACTCCAGGAAGAGTAATATATCTGTTTTTATTTTCATCATATTGCACAAATGCTGAGTTACTCATTCCTTGTTCTGCAATTTGATAATAACGCAACCCTTTAGAAAAGGCTGGACTTCCAACTGATGTGTCTTTTAATGTCAAGTATGCACGTTTGTACGCCTGTTCTTGTGCAAAATAAAATGGAAGAATATTTCTTGCATATTGAGCAAACTGGCTGCGTAGAGCAACATTGTGAATTTCAGGCATCATAGAAAAAACTGCACGAGATTGCGCGTGACGGAGTGCCTGGTCTTCTGTCATTTGTCCTTTTAAGACAAGTGGCTTAAACATTGCGTATTCTTCCGCTACGTGCATCAAGTACATTGGTTCACGACTTAAGTTGTTGATAATTGGGTCAACAATTTTCTTAAATCCAAAATCAATAATTGCTTCAAACATACGTTTAGGAACAACATTTTCAAGCAATGCACCTTCAGTTAGGCTAGGCAATGCAAGTGGAGTTGTGCGATATATTGCTAAAATATCGTCTTGTGTAATTTCACGTCCTGTTGCAATCCTATGAGCAAAATCTTGTAAATAAGTTCCATCATTGCCAATGAATTTACCCAAAACGCCATCTACTCTATCAGTAGCAAATGAATATAGGTCGGCTCCCCAACGCTCTCCACGTTTTAATTCATCTTTGTATACATTGCTTACACCACTTTTAGTTTCTTGCATACGTTTGAATTCTTTGTCAATAAGATTTTGTCTAACTGCAAGATATTGTTGGTATTCAGCATCTTTACCCACTTGCGGAATTACTTGAAATTTAGTTCCTGACTTAATTTTAGATGCATCTAAGTCAGTAGTTATATTTAATTCTGGTGGACTTGCTGACATAACTTTGTAATTCCTATTTAACATAGGTACATAAGAAGCATTCTCTGATGAGTATGTGCTGTATTGAGTAGAACCAAGATTGGTCTTATCGTGTTTTTTAACTTGATAATATACACTGGTCATTTGTTGAGACGTGGTTGCGTTTGCTCCGTGTCCAGTAGCAACAGCCTCTTTTGTTATGTGCCCAGAATTGGTTATTATAAGACGAGTAGCAAGGTCTAATTGTTCTGGAGCAAGCATCTTTGCAGCCTTGTTTAAGCCTTTACGTTTAGCCTCTTGGAATGCGTGAAATCCGTCAGACACTAAATCGGTTGTTGAGCCAGTAAGAAGTGCTGCAGTCCCAAGAGATACACTCTTTAATCCCGCTCCAAGCACGGTCATTACTGCAGAAAATATATGTTTTTCTTCTGCTTTTGTAATTTCTGTATTTGCTTTTGCAGCAGACTTTGCTAGACTAGCCTTAAATGTTTCAACAAATCCATAACGCGCAAAAGTAGGAATCATTTCAGATGCAGCAATACGTAAACCAAATCCAGATGTTGCTAATGCTAATGGTTTGAAAATTCTATTTGTATAGTTATCACCAATAAAATCATCTAAGTAACCAATAGTTTTTTTAATCATACCAGCATCGTGTAAATGTGTTTTGATAGCATTAAAATTAGGAATATCAAACATATCGGCATAATGACGTGGATATAGTCCAGCGACTTTGGGACCAGATGGGGTAACATATGAACCAAGAGATTTACCTACTGCGTCAACACCATAAATTTGTTGTCCTAGTGATTTCTCCCCAAGTGCATCTAATTCTGCTTTTACTTGCAAAACAAATCTACTATCATCAGGCAATCCCATTGCCTTAAATGTGTGAAAATATGCTTCAGCCTTGATAGCGCGAGCCAAACCTATGTCATTACTTACTACTGCTTCTGCATATTTTCCAGCCCATATTTTTGCACCTTCATCACCCATACCAAATCGAGCAACACGGTAGATTACGGTTGCAGCATCGGGTGCATTCCACCTAAATTTTTGAGTTGAAAGTTTTCCAGTTAGTTCATCAATGCTATATGGCATATATCCAGAAAAAGTTTTATATATAGAAGATGCTAAACGCGCTGGACTCAGAAGTTTCCATTCTGGATTATCAATCCAAACTCCAGGTTTTGTTGGGTCTTTAATCATCTTCTCAACAATTCCATTTCGTGCACTTTCGATAACTCTTGCATCACCAAGTTTTGCGCGTAGCAAGGTACGTGCTGGCATAACGCCTTTTCCAGCAAGACTTCCTGCTAATTCCCCACTAAACAAAACTGCTTTTAAGAATTCGTGCACATCATCTGCACTTTTTATTCCACCAAGATGTCCTGCGGCTACGGTGCCTAATGTTGGATATTTTGCTGTAATAATTCCAGCAGCCTCTGCTGATGATTTTGCATTTTTTGCTGTGTCTGCTATATCTTCAATAGCACGATTATATTGACGTGATGTTTTATTGAATATACCAGAACCAGCACGTACTGCATCCATTTGTTCTGATACAACAGCAGCCTCTGCAGAAATTAATCTATTGGTACGGTTGACTATAAAATTCTTTGCACCAGGTACGGCGCTCATAATTGGGTATTTAACTTGCAACACCCCAGCCTTATCAAGTTTAAGCAACTTGCCACCGCGCATAACCATACCAAATTTAGCAATAATGTTAATTGGGTCTGCTGATACATCAAACACTATATCCCCGCCACCAGATAGGTATTTACCAACACCAGTATCTGTTTGATGAAACGCTTTGGCTGCAGCATCTGCTCCAAGTACATCTGCAGATGCTCCAACAAAATTAGAAAAATCTCTTCCAGGAGAAACTTTATATAATGGATTCTCTGAGTCAGCAAAAGAATCAGTAAATTTAGAACCAAGTCCCCTACGTAATGCTGATGCCGCAAGGTCTGCTCCAATTGTGGCTCCTACGGCTCCTCCAAGAAACCCACCAGCAACGCCTCCAGCAACTACACCAAGAGTAACAATAAATCCTTCTAAGTTTCCGTGCTTGGTATAAACGGAATGAACAAATTTATAATCTTTTTGAATTTCCTTTATTGGTTTATTAGCCCACTCTAAAGTAGTTAATGCTCCGTGTCCAAGTGAATTCCAAAATGAACTTGAATTTTCATCAGTTTGATGTTCAGCAATTGCATCTTGAGCAGAAGTAACCTTTAATGAGTGAGATATAACTGGTGCAAGGACGTGAGGTAACGGAGATTTTGCTACGGCAAATGCTGCTTGTGGATTTTCTGCTAAATCTGGTGTTAGCCAACCATTTGCATCTACGGCTTGCTGTCCCACTAGTATGTGCGACCAATCTTATCCGCTAAATACTTTATTGCAGGACCAGCATCAGGGTCATTTGCTAAACTTTGAATTGCATCTCGTGCAGTTTGGTATTGCACTGTACCTGCTGCTGGCAAACCAAGAGACTCAACACCAGGAGTAGTATTGTTAAATGGCATTCCAGTGCTTATATGCTCATCAGGACGTTGCGTAGGCGCATTAAGAGGAGTTAAACTTGGCAAAGAAACTGTTTCGGGAGCAGTTGGAGATGTGATTGGCATAGCAGTTTTCTGGTCATTAATTTCTTTATTCACACCGTGTGGGAAACCAGTGTAATCAGTATTCATACCACTTTGACCATTACCACCAAGACCATTAACATTTTTTGGGTTATTTTGAGGAGCAGTTGGTCGGTAACCACCTCTATTTTCAACCATTAGTCATTCTCCTCATCGTCATAAGCATCAAATAATTCATTATTATATTCTTCTGCAAGTTGCATCATTCCTGCTGCATTCCAAGGAGTCATAGACTCACTTACTTCAGTATGCAAATATCTTGTACCATTGTAGTCAGCCCACTCAGATATTAAAATCCAATTCGCGGCAATAAAATTTTTGCCATTAGAATCTGTATCAACGAGCACTCTCAGTGCTTCGTCTACTTTAGAGTGAAATTCTTTATTCATACTTTTGTTTTAGCAAACTGTATTTTTGTTATGATTGGTCCATTTGTAAATATGTCCCATTCAGAAGCAATCTCTATTGCTTTGCGTATTATTCTTTCTGCATCTTCTGGACCCTTTGCATCTTCAATGCCAAGTGCTTGCATAGCACCGAGTGCTACATCACCCCCAGAACCAGAATAATAAATATTATTAGAATCTCTGTCCCAAGAATAGTCTTCAAAGATTGGGTATATTACGCCATTGACTGATATGATAAATGCAGAATCGTGTTCTGCTGCATCGCCATCTTCTTTCATATCATACCCAGCATCTATAAATGCTTTTCTCATTTGCGGTATAAATGATTGTGTAATAAATATATCTAAATCTTGACCCATTGATGGTTTTGGTGCTTTCCAACCAAACTGTAATATGTTAGAACCACGACCTGAGCCAGAACCAGCAATTAATATTCCGTTGTTGTCTATAATCTTATTGGTAACCATATTAACTGGACGTCCATTATCGTCACTTGAACGAGAATCGCATCCAATTACGGACCAACCATTACCTTGAATAGCAGCAAGTGTAGTCATTATCCCCTACCATCCTAGTTAGACTTTTACTGTAGTTCTTGCACTTCCACCTGCTTTACCACTAGCACTTAAACTGCTAAGGATGTTTTGTAAGTCTGGTTTTTGAGGTTGAAATTGAGGTTGACCTTGCGGTTGTTGTTCTCCTGGAGCAAGAGCGCCTCCTGCTGGAGAAGCGGTGGGAGCAGGGGACGTTTGCTCGACCATTTGTGCCTCACCAGCAGGAGGAACTTGTTGCTGCGGAGCGAATGTGGCTTCAATAGCGTCTTCTAGTGCTTGACCTTTTTGACGAGCCTTGATAACCGCAGCAATCTTACGGACAACATCCGAAGCATCCTGACCTTGTGTAGCCATCTGTGGGATTGCTTGTGTGTATGCTGTTAACGAGCCAAGAAGTGCCGCTCGCATATCTTCAATTTCAATTTTTTCTAATTCTTGTGTTACGTTAACAGTAAATGGTAGTTCTCTCATAGCCATATCTCTAGAAATTAACTTGCCACCCAATGCTTGTAGCATAAAGATAAGACCCTGTGCAGGATTAAGACCAGCAAGCATACCGTAACGCACATCTGCAGAATAGTCATTCTTGATGTCTTTAGTTGGCTTGTATATAATTTCATATGGTGAACCTGAATCTACGCCACGAATAGTTTTTTCTTCTGGGTAGATTACTTCATCTACATTAAAACAAATTTGAATAATATCCCGAAGCGTTGCGGCAAAGATTGCTTGCGCAGATTTAACTTGTGTATCAAATGCTCCCATAAGAGCCTGTACGCCTTGACCAGTAACAACAGATGCACTAATATTCCCAGTACGTGATTCTGGGTAACGAGTTCCAACTCGTAGTTCTTGATTAAGTATGTTCTGTTCAGTGAATGCACCTTGTGGTAAAGTAAGTTCAACACGGCGAACCCCTGCTGGATTAGATGTACGGATAACCGCATCGCCACCAAGTTGAAGTTCTTGTACGTCTTGTGGAAGAACAATAGGAGCCTGTACGGACTTCTCTGCTGCCTCCATTGCAAGTAATGCAAATCTGTTACGGAGTAATTGAATGCCTAATACATCATCAAACTGTCCACGCATTTCACCATCAATGGATGGCTTACGTGCAACAACAACCATCATTTTACCAAGCGGATTAATAGCCTGAGAAAGAACTAAATTTTCTCTACGTGGTACATAAATTATAGATTGGTCTTTATCGTAGTAACGAATCATTTCAATCTGAGTATTAAGGTCTTGTTTGTAACCATCTTGACCAAGAAGTTGCCTATCATACTCTGGAAACTGAGATACTAGTTCACCAAGTGTTAGAGAGTAACGCTTAGCAAATGCCACACAACGTCCATAGCG
>Ga0114969_10004665_pt1 | contig 10824 bp, 3 predicted proteins | sample M_130807_MF_Meta_FD_87316 | JGI IMG/M metagenome (GOLD analysis project Ga0114969, IMG submission 87316) | Freshwater microbial communities from Lake Montjoie, Canada to study carbon cycling - M_130807_MF_MetaG | ecosystem: Environmental > Aquatic > Freshwater > Lake | place: Lake Montjoie...
TAGAAACTATTCTCCTGCATGGGGTGGACAGTTTCAGAATGGTGGATTCTTACAAAAAGCTAAATCATTTCCAGTAATTGAAGATATTGAAAAAATTAATGAACATGGGTTAAAAGTTCCTGATTGGGAAGCTATGACAAAACAAGCTAAACAACTTGGAGCTAAACAAGTTAGAACTAAACATGGAGCTACAATAATATTTGATAATAATTGGGAGGTTACAGGAGCAACTGATCCTGATCCAGAACTTGCAAAACTTCAAATGGGTGGAAGCTTACCAGGTGCTGTAGGATTTACATATGCACGCACAGCTGGAGCTGCTCCTAGTAATGGTAAGTATGCTAAGAAGACAAAAGCAAGTGCTCAGAATGGTAATAAGTTACAAAAAATTAAAACTAGCTCTGAGAAATTTATGAGTGGTTGGATGAACTCTCCTATGTATAATAAAATGGTAGATGCTAGTATTAATGCTTCACCAGATCAACAAGATGATATAAAAAGAATATTAAGTAGAGATAGTGAGCTAAATAATTTTGTAAGTAATCCTAAATCATTTGTATATAGTGATTTAAATGCTGATAAACCTTGGTATAGTTTTGATAAAGTAGAAGGTGAATATAGTAAAGATAGTCATAACATTGCTATAGATAAAAATATAGATAATAATAAAGGATTTGAAACAGGAGTTCATGAACTAAGTCATGCAATAGATCGTGCAGGAGTGAATATTCCTAAAGCTGATGTCTTAAAGATGTGGAAGTACCAAAAAGAACATGAAAAAGAAAAAGGATCTATTACTAAGTTTTTTGATGATCCTTCATTTAATGAGTATGTAGGTCATCCTACAGAAACTAGAGCTAGATTAAATGCAATCAGAGCTCTTGGAAAAGAACAAGATGTATATGATCCATTTAAAGAAAAGATTGATAAAAGTAAATTAGACAAAATTAAGTCTTCTGGTATTAGAGAGTCACAATTAGATCAGCTTAGGAAGATTTATAATGATGATCAGATTATAGATATGCTTAATTCAGTTAGTAAGAACAATTCTAATATAGTGCCTCAAGCTCAGAATGGTAAAGAGATGTCTTTTTATCAAAATGGACTTGATTGGAAACCCAACAATATAAGTAAGAATGGTTCTGTTATAAAAGATGACAGAGGTCAATGGGCACACCCAGGAGAGATAACAGAAATCAATTCTAACAACATTACAATGGAAGGAGTTGAGGAACCATTGGTAGGAATTTCAAATACAGGACATGTACAATATATGGAACCTGAAAAAAATTATAAATTTAAAGGTAATAAAGTTACTGAAATACCTATAAATAAACTTAAAGGATGGTTGTCTAAATATGAATAATATGTACATAAGAAAACCAAAAGAAAGAGTTATTAATTGGGATGGTGATTTGCTAATATGTACTACTTGTAAGTTAGGAAAAGAAGAAAAAGAATTTGGTCCTGATAAAAGAAATAGATGTAGAAACTTTAAATCTAATTATTGTAAAGATTGTTCAAAATTAAGATTTAGAAAAAAATTAAAAGAATACTCAAACAATACCAACTTTGATTTTTATATATCTAGATTATATTATGGAATAAACGATAGAGTTAAAAATAGTAAGAAAGTTAATATATTAAATTCTGATTTAGTAAAAGAAGATTTAATTAACTTATTTAAAAAACAAAAAGGAAAATGTGCTATTTCAGGAATAGAAATGACTTATATAACTGGTAAAGGAACAGGAATGATTCCTAATAATATTTCTGTGGATAGAATAGATAGTTTAAAAGGGTACAATAAAGATAATATACAATTAGTCTGTAGTATTGTAAATATCATGAAATCTAATCTACCATTAAATGAATTGGTATATTATTGCGAACAAATTATAAATAATAATAATAATGAAAGATCAAATCTTAAAAATAGCAGGAGTTAAATCTGAGAAGGAATTCTATAAGAAATATCCATCAGAAGAAGCATTTATGAAAGCTCATAAGAAAGAGTTTAAGAAAGCTGCTATGGGTGCCTCTATGGTAAAAAAGCAATTAAGTCAACTGACTGATTTTGGTAATCCTCCAGAAGCACAGAATGGTATGGCCTTTGGTGATTTATTAGCTAATGCTAATGCTACAAATGCAGGTGTTAGTAGAAAACAATATGATGTACAGAACCAACAAGCATTAGATGCACAGAATGCACAAGCTGCTGCTAATAGTAAAAACTCAATGTCTCAAATAGGACAATTAGGTGATTTAGTTAATAACTTTGTTAATACAAAAGATACTAATTCTAAATTGAATTCAGCAGGAATGCAGCTTGGAGATATTATGAGTGGCACATTTAGAACAGGTGGACACTTACCAATAGCACAAGGTGGATTTGATTTTAGTGGTCTTGCTAAAGTGATTGGTGGAACTACACAAAAACAAGGTGGATTAGGTAACATGCTTGCAAATGCAACTGGTGTTGGTGGAGGTGCTGATAGTATTATGAGTGGTGCTAAAAGTAGTCTTGGTGGTGCTGGTGCTGCTGCAGGAATGAGTGCATTAAATGCTGCTCCAGATATTTTAAATGGTATTTCTCAAATAAAACAACAAGGTCAAAATATTAAGAAGGCTGATCAAATGGCTCAAATATCAGGACTTACAGCACAAGCTGCTGAATCAAGACCTGAAAGAATTAAAGATAATCATGTTAGAGATCAATTAGTTCAAGGAAAAAATCCTTTAGGTAATGGTTATAATCCTCTTGCTCAATATGGAGCTCAGATAGGTGGTAATCCAACTGAAATACAGAATACATATAATCCTGGTGATTTATATAATGACCTTGGATATGAGCCTTTAAATGATAGTAATGTAAAACAATATAGAAGAGGTGGTAGTATTCCTACAGCAGAGTTTGGAGAATATTTTCAAAACTCTGGACAAGCATCAATTGGTAAAGGAGTTGGTAGTGCTATAGGATCTGCATTCTTTGGACCAGTTGGTAGTATGGTTGGTGGATTACTTGGTACAGCTGCAGGAAACTTATTAGGTGGTGTAGATGATGCTAGAAAACTTCAAGGTTTTCAAGATCAAACAAAAGCAAATACAGAAAAAGCTGCATGGGCTGCAGGTGCTCAATCTATGCAAGCTCAGAACAAAGCATTCATGGAAGATGGTGGATGGGTGAGTAATGATTGGCAGCCACAAACTATTACAACCTTTGGTGAGCATAAACTAAAAGATTTATTAAAACCTCCTCATGATGCAGATATGTTAAGAGCTGGTGGACATCTTAAAAGTTACACTCCTCCTAGTGAAGAAGCTATGCAAACATATGCAATGGGTGGTGATTTAAAAACTCATTGGGGTGGATATGCAGAACCTATTTCTCAGAATCCTAATTTACCAGATGGTGGACAAACATTGATGTTTAGAGGACAATCTCATGATGATACAAATGGTAAAGGTCAATCTGGTATAGGTGTTACTTATGGTGATAATCCTGTAGAAGTGGAAAGAGGTGAACCAGCAGTTAAGTTACAAGATGGTGGTAATCCAGATGGTAACTTAGTAGTGTTTGGTGATATGTACATTCCTAAATATGGTGCATCTGAAATAGGAGATGAGAAAGCAAAAGGTAAGAAGTTTAAAAACTATATAGCTGATATAAGCAAGAATGATAAGAAACAATCAAAGGTTATTAGTAGGGCTACAGAATTAGTAAATGGTGCTGATACAAATGATCCATTTGATAAACTATCTATGAATGCTGGTCAAGCAATGTTAATGGGTGCAACCGCTAAACAAAAAATAAATGCTGATAAGATAAATGCAGCAGCAAGTATACAGAATGCTATTCTTGATACAGCCAAAGAACATGGTCTTATATCAGCAGATCTTGCAAAGGGTGTAATTACAAAAGATAAAAAAGGAGATGGTATGGCTAAATATGGTAAGAAGTTAGATAAGGCTCAATCTGGTAGTCGTAGACCTCCATTATTAGGTGCTGAGAATATTCCTGTAAGTCAATCTCTTTATAATGAGGGTAATGGTTCAGCAGTAAATAAAATGGTACAAGATGCTCTTGGAAATAATTATAACTCAATAGTAAATAATACACAACCTCCAATAGTTCCTCCATCACTACCTGCTGGTTCATATCCATATATACCAAGAGTAAATACAGCAGATCCTTCTACTTATGCTCCAATTACTGCAATTGATCAACCTGTTGATGTTGATAATACATTAAATAATCAAATGCCTGTTAGTCACGCTTGGGATATTACTCCTAAAGAATTTAAAATGGCTAAAACATCTAAAGATAAAAAGTTTGATTGGGAAGATTTTTCTAAAGCAGCAATGTCTAATATTGCTCCTCTACTTAGACCTACAAATCAAGAACCTCTTGATCCTAATCAGTTAATGGGAGAACAATTTGCATTAGCTCATAATCAAGTGGAGCCTGTTAAAGCTCAACAATATTCTCCAATGGGAATGGTTGGACCTCAGAAGTATTATCTAGGAGATCAAGTTAATGCTATTACATCACAAGCACGTGCTGCTATTAGAGCTGCTGGAAACAATCCTGCTGCTCAAGCACAGATTATGGCTCAAGCTAGTGATCAAATCAATAAGGTGAAAGGAGAAGAATTCAGAATGAATCAAGCTTCTGAGTCTGAAACATTTAATAAGAATAGAGATCTTTGGAACCAAGCTCAATTACAGAACTTAGGTATAATGGATCAACAATACGTAAGACAAGCTACAGCTAAATCTAACACTAAGTCTGAAGCTCTTGCTGCTCTTAATTCTATATCTTCTAAGATTGCTCAAAGCAAGCTTGAGAATAGAAAACTAGGAGTTATGGAGAACATGTACAACTTCAGGTTTGATGATAAGAATAGAGCTTATAATGTTAATGATCCATACTCTTTCAATGTTCCTACAGTTGGTTCAGGAGTAACATCTACTGATGCTATAGGCACTAGTAAGAATAGTCTATCTGAATATGAAAGAGCTAAAGCATTAGTTAATGCTTATGATGCAAAGATTAAAGAGGATACAAAAGCCCCAAAAAAGAAAAATGGTGGTAATGTCATCTCTAGAAATGGCTCTATTGTAAAAGCTCTAAAAACTCTATAACCAACTCAATTATACCAGATTAACACAAATGGTTAATTCTCTTGGTATATATAATATTTTAAGTTACATTTGTTAATTCTAATACTATGGCCTCATTTACAGACAAAATATCACAGTTTAATCCCTACATCCAACAGCTTCCTGCACAAGAAATGCAGCAAGTTGGTATGTACAAGCAACAGCAATATGACCAAGGAGTTCAAAAGATCCAAGGATATATTGATAATGTTGCTGGGATGGATGTTATGAACGATGCTGATAAACAATACCTACAATCAAAACTTAATGATTTAGGTGGTAAACTTAGAACAGTGGCTGCTGGAGATTTTTCTAATCATCAGCTTGTTAACTCTGTAGGTGGTATGGCTACATCAATTGTAAAAGATCCCACTATTCAAACTGCTGTAGCATCTACTCAAAGAGCTAGAACTGAATTATCTACAGCTGAAGATTTATATCGTCAGGGTAAATCATCTATAAATAATGTAAACTATTTAAAAGGTCAAGTTAATCAATATTTAAATTCAAAAACTGCTGGAACTTCTTTTACAGGTAAATATATAAACTATGTAGATCTGAATAAGAAGTGGATGGATTTAGCAGACAATTTAAAAAAGACTGCTCCTGATAAAAGTGTTGACAATCCATATAAAACAGATGCTAATGGAAACACTTTATATTATAAAACTGACAAAAAAGGAGTTGTAACTCAAGCAACAGGTCCTCAAGATGGTCAACCAGTACTCAGTGATGCTATGAAAAGAATCACTGTTAAGGGAATATCTGCACAATCTTTATATGATTCATTTAAATCATCTTTAACTACTGATGATGAACAACAAATGAAAGTGGATGCTTGGGCACATTATCAAGGAAAAGGTCCTAATTCAATTATAGAAGATTATTCAAAATCTACAGAACAAGCTAAAGCTTCTCTTAAAGGTGGAATAAGCGGACTTAAGGTGATGTTATTAACAAGTCCAAATTTAACAGCTCCTGAAAAATTAGATATACAAGCTAAGATTAATCAATATCAAAACAAATTAAATAGTGGAGATTTAGATAAAGAACTAGTTCAAACAATAGCTGATTTACAAGATCCAAGAAATTTAGAAACTGCTCAATATAATGCTTATGTTAGAAAGACATTAAATGGACAGGCAGTGATGTTAGCTAACCAAAGTGAAAGTGAAGCAATCTTAGCTAATCCTTATGAAGCAGCAAATCATGCACGTCAGGTTCTTCAAGAAACAATACGTGAACATAACTTAACATATAACATAGCAAAAGCTAATCTTGCACTTAGTGAACAAAGATTAAGAGATGATGAGCTTAAAACAAAAATGGAATTTGATTGGAAAGAAAAAGAATACAAAGCTAAGTATCCAGGAATTGTCACTGTAGATAGAGCTATCTCTTCAAATATAGTTGCTCCAACAAAAGGAAGTTTAGAAACTGATATTTCTAAACTTGATGAAAGTAAAAATTTACTGAATGGTGATTATGCTAAAAAACTTAATTTAGATGAAAAAGGATTAAATGATCTTTATTCAAAATATAGAATTAATCCAACAGCTGTAACAGGCAATGATGAATTACAATATGCACAAAGAAGAGATTATTTTGAAAGACAAGTGGCTCAAAAGAATAATGTAAAAAATTTAGTTGCAGAAGGTAGCAAAAAATTTGATGAGGAAATAACTGATATTTTAAAAAGTGAAAAACCTTTACTTAATAATAATAATGTACAATTAGCATCAGCCAAACAGTTGTATGATATAAATGAAATTGTAAAGAAACATTATAAATCATATCAATCAAGTGGTGGAGTTGGTGGTAGTGTTTCTTATTCTGATTTTAATGAATCAGCAATTAGGAAAGAAGTTGGAAGTGATCCAACAAAAATAGCAATTGCAACAGCATTAATTAAAAGAGTAAAAGGAGAACCTCTTACAGCTAGTGAAAGAATTATAACTGATAAAACTTTAGACATTAATAGTAGAATGGCTCCTGTTTTAGATAACGTTATTAAAAAGAAATTTGATTACGAAACAAAAACTATAGCTAAATTAGATCCATCATATCAAGAACAAATTGGAACACTTGATCCAAAGAATGAGCGTGATATGTCTATATTAGGTAATTTAATTGGTAATACAATTGATACTTATAACACTCTTGGTAAATTAGATCTTTCTGGTGGAGCTAAATATGATCCAGATACTTTAGCTGGTATGAGATCTGCTTCAGGAAAAGCTAAAGAAGATGTTACTAGTAGTATTATAAAAAGACCAGATGGATCTGCAGTGATAGTTATTAATCAAGGAACTAAATCACAAACAATTCCAGTTAGTGCTAAAGATTTTAGTCGTTATTTTCCAGACTATGCTAAATCAAATCCTTTTAATGAGGATATACATGCAATAGATGCAAGCCCTTATGGTACTACTAATATGGGTCCAGGTAATGGAAGAACTTCAGCTGATGGTGTAAATGCTGCTCACTCAGGATATGAACTTCCATTATTACAAAATACTCCTTGGGCAAGTAAAGTGAGATATGATATTGTTGGTGATAAGGGAGATGATGGTATGAGTAATGGATATGCAGTGAGACTGTTTGTTAATAAGAATGGTGTATGGATACCTGCTGATACAAAAGGTGGTTATAGAAATGCTGCCACTATACAAAATTACCTACAGAATGAATTAGGTACTCAAACAATTGAAGATATATTAAAAACTAATAAGTAATGCCAATTTTTGATAACGAAATAAAAGATAAAGGAACTAAGCTCAGTAATATAGAATTACCTGATGTAGATAAACGTTCCCCCACTCCAACACAAATTAATCCTAATTTGGGAATGGAAGATCTTTTTGGTTCAAATCAAACTCCAACATACAATGGTGTTAAGTGGGGTGAGATGACAAATATTGGTGAGCAAAGAGGATTTGATCGTCCATTCTCAGGTGTTACTAAAGCTACACTATTAGAGAACCAACGATATCCAATGTATCAAAAAGATGTTGATCTTGAAAATATATATGGATTACAACAACCTTGGTATAAACAATTAGCAAATGGTCTTGCTAAAGGAGCAATCACTGCAGTGGGTACATTTGCTCAGGGTTTGATGACTATTCCTGATACAATTAACTCAATTAAAACTGGTAAGGTATCTGAACTATCAGGTGGAACTGATGGTGTAGAAGCTCATATTGATAATTGGGTTAAGAATATGGAAGACGTATTTCCTAACTATTATACTAGAGATGAGAGAGAACATCCTTTTCGTGCTGCTATTCCTTTTACATCAGGTTTTGCAAACTTCTTAGGAGATAAGATAATTAAAAACTTAGGTTTTACAGCAGGTGCTATTGGTAGTGCTGTTGCTCAAGATGCTGCAATTGGTATTGTATCAGAAGGACTTGGTGAAATACCATTAGTTGGTGCCCAAATAGGAAAGGCATCATTATATTTAAATAAGTTATTTACTGGAACTAATGATCTTGATGGAGTTTTAAATCTAGCAAAAGGTCTTGGTAAAACAGAAAAACAATTATTAAATATTGAAAGACTTGGTCAATTAGCTGCTGCTAGAAAAATAGGAAGTGGACTTGAATATGGTTTAGCTTTATATGGTTCTGCTAGAACAGAAGCTGCTATTGAAGCTAGAGATGGTTATAATCAAGTTAAGGCTGAATTAATTAGACAACACAAACTTAAGAATTTAGGAGAAGATCCCACTCCAGAAAATTTAGCAGAAATTGATCAATATGCTACCAATGCTATGAATGTTAGATTTGGTATCAACATGGTACTCTTAACAGTAAGCAATGCTATTCAATTTGATAGTATTTTTAAATCATTTACAAAAGCTGGTAGCAAAGGGTTAACTAGTGGTGCAACTAGAGAGTTAGAAGATCTTGGTAAGATTGGATTAAAAGAAGGTTCATTAGATGTATTTGAGAAAAAAGCTGCTACTAGTCTTCCAGGAAAGATTTGGGAATTTGTTGAACCAAAGATTCCTAATATTTTATCTGAAGGTGTGTATGAAGAAGGTGGACAATTTGCTGCTGAGAAAGGAACATACGATTACTATACAAGAAAATATAAAGATCCTAATAAAGGAGAAAATAAAGCCACTTGGAATTCATTAAATGAAATTATTAAGTCTACTAACTATGGACTTCATGAGCAATTTGGTGGAGAAGAGGGTTGGGAGAATATGTTCATTGGTGGTCTTTCTGCAATGCTTACAAGTGCAGGAATGTCTAAGATTGATCAAATGAAAGGTGGTGGAAAAGATGCAAGATTGCAAACTGCAATCAATAGTCTTAACCAATATGGTATGACAGGCACACTTGGTGCTAGTTATGACAATACAGCAAACTCTATGAACATTTCTAAAGAAATGAATGAGGCTGCTAATTCAGGAAATGTATTTAAATATAAAAACTTAAAGCATGAAGCATTTTTTAATTTTGTTAATTCAAGATTAGCTTCTGATAGACATGATGTTACTGTTGAACAGTTGAACATGTTAAAAGATCTTTCTAAAGAAGAGTTTGAAAAAACCTTTGGAATGGATTTCAATGCATCTAATCAAAAAACTGTAAGTGGGTATGTTGATACTTTGATTGATAAAGCAAATGATATTAAGAAAACATCTGATAGCATTAATAATACATTTAAAAATCCATTCAAACAAATTATCAATCCTAAAGGAGAAGATGAAATAACTGAAACTGTTAAACATACAGTGTTTGAAAACTGGAAAACTGACCTATCTTATTATTCTTCAGTAGCTCCAGAAGTAAATGATAGACTTAACTCTATTGAGAAAAGTGTATCTGAGGTTCATGAATCTCTTAATAATGATTTACTATCTTCATTAACTAATCCTGAGTCAATTAAAGATTTGAGTAAGAGTTATGAAGAACAAGCTAATCAATTATCAAAAACAATCACTGAGTTCACATCTCTTGAAGATAAGAAGAAAACAACTGCTCAAATAAAAGCTCTACGTACACAAGCTGAAAAAATAAACTTAGCATTAAATACCAATAATTATGATTTAAAAACATTCAATTCTTTATTGAATTTTGAATTAAATAATCATGATACAAGTAAATCTGATGCTATTAATATGACAGATGCACCAAAGTTATTTGGTTATGGTACTGATATTAATAAATTAGAAGGATTAAAAACTAGTGCTTCTGATACCCTTGATAAGTTAAGTTCTAAAGATGGGTTTGAAAAGTATTTCAAACAAGCAGATGATATGGCTGAAGAAGTGTTAACACCTGAAGAAGTGGTAACACCTGAAGCAAAAAAAGTTGAGGCTGGTATACCACAATACACCACTCCTTCTGGTAAAAGAGAAAATCTTGATATTGGTAGAGAATACACTATTGGTAAATACACTAAATCAAAAGTTAATAAAATTGCTGATGATAGATGGCAAACTGTATCTCCTGATGGAACATTTGAAATATATCCTACTAAAGAGAAAGCTGATGAAGCTGCAGCAGAATTAAATGATCAATTTGCTAATCTAGAAAAGATTAAGATAGTTGCTCATAATGCTGATGGTACAGTGAAGATTGAAGATAAGAATGGTGATATCTATGATATTGATACAAAAAAGCTTTCTGGATTTATTAAGCAAGA
>Ga0114969_10004667_pt1 | contig 10821 bp, 9 predicted proteins | sample M_130807_MF_Meta_FD_87316 | JGI IMG/M metagenome (GOLD analysis project Ga0114969, IMG submission 87316) | Freshwater microbial communities from Lake Montjoie, Canada to study carbon cycling - M_130807_MF_MetaG | ecosystem: Environmental > Aquatic > Freshwater > Lake | place: Lake Montjoie...
TCTGCAAGTAAAAGGGGCAAAGAGGTATAAAACGGTCAACCAATTTTAGGCTTTAACACATTTATCTGCTCTCTCTTTTCCCTTCACTTTCACTTTCTCATTCTGTTCCGTGTCATCTTCCTTATCCGTGATTTTCATTGCAAGGTATCAATTATACAATTCTATTATGCATAAACGTAAGCTCCAAACAAATACATCAGAGTTCCTTTGTGCAAGAATGTAAATAAAAAATATTCTACCATCCAGTATGAAAAAACTATCCATCCATGTCCTTATCTTTTCCTTTAGCTTAACTTTAGGAAATACACTTTTTGCACAAGCACCTAATTTAGGTACTGCTGCGAATTTTGTTTTGTTCACGGGAGTAGGTGCTATAACTAACACTAACATTTCTCAAATTAAAGGTCAGGTTGGTAGCAATAGTGGCGCTAGTACTGGGTTTGGTAATGTGAATGGTAGCATGCACAATTCCGATGGCACGACAGCACAATGTTCGACTGATTTAATTGGAGCATATAATCAACTCAACGCAGCTATACCTAATTATTTTCATTCTCCGCTCCTTGGCAATGGGGATACCTTAATATCTGGTGTTTATCAAATAACTAGTGCAACTTTACTCAATGGTCATTTAGTTCTAGACGGACAAGGAAATCCAAATGCCATTTTTATTTTCCAAATTCAAGCTGCCTTTTCTAGCAACGCATTATCCAAAGTTGACTTAATAAATGGCGCATTTGCTTGTAATGTTTTTTGGAAGGTAGAAGGTTTAGTTGATTTAGCTTCTGAAACCTACATGCGAGGTAACATCATTGCAAACAATGCTGGAATAAATATGCATGCGCTTGACACTTTAGAAGGAAGAGCATTGTCAACCTCTGGTGCAATTTCTATTCATGGTACTAAGGCATATACTCCTACAGGCTGTGGAAGCAGCTTGCTTACAGGTCCATCTTTGCCGTCATTAGGTTCTGTTGCTGATTATGCATTATTTACAAGCAATGGTGCGATGGCTAATTCTAGTATCACTACTGTTCATGGTGATGTTGGAACCAATCTTGGTTTAACTACTGGATTCAATCCATTTTTTGTGAACGGTTTTATTCATCCAATTCCGGATGGTTCAACTGCTTCTGCTGCAGCCGATTTATTAATTGCCTCCAATCTTTTGCATGCCATGACTTATGATATTGAACTTTTACATCCTGCTCAATTTGGGAATGATCTTGTACTTACGCCGCATACCTATTTGATGAATGCAGCTACTTCATTAATTGGAAATATTTATTTAAATGCGGAGGGAAATTGTGATGCTACTTTCCTAATAAAAATATATGGCGCATTGACCACCAGTCTACTTTCTCATGTAGTTTTAATGAATGGTGCACAAGCCGATCATGTATACTGGTTAGTTTCTGGAGCTGTAAATATAAACAGCTCTACTATTTTTGCAGGGAATATTATTTGTAGAAATGGTGCCATCAGCTTAACATCTGGCGTGCAATTAAACGGCAGAGCATTAACCACAAATGGAAGTTTTAGTACAGAATCTTTAACGGCTGCTATAACCCCCGTAGTTACTGCGGGAATAATAAATACTTCTGGGACTTCTGTTATATCTTGTACAAATACTTCAATTAATGTGTTAGCAACAGGCGGAACAAGTTACACATGGTCAGGTGGTTCTACAGCAAATACAGCCACAAATAGCTTTAGTTCACCAGGTATCTATACGCTTACAAGTACTGTAGGTAGTGGTTGTTCATCAACAGCTTCAATTGTCATTACAGGCACACCATGCGCCATAATATTAAATTTGAAATTTTTAATTCAGGGATATTATCTAGGATCAGGCTTAATGACGTCGACTATTCAGAATGAAGATTTGGATCCAATTGAAGTCCCGAATTTTGCAGTTACTGATTGTGATTCAGCAACTATTACTTTGCGTGAAGACAATGGTTCTTCATTGGCAACATATCCTGTGATAGGAATCTATAAAGGGATGTTACATACAGATGGGACGATAACTTGTACTTTCCCAAGCTCTACTTTGGCGAAGTCTTGTTATGTAGTAATTGAACAAAGGAACTCGATTCAAACATGGAGTGGTTTACCAATAACTATAGCGACTGTGAATTCCTATGATTTTACAACATCTGCTTCTAAGGCTTTAGGAAATAATCAAATAGATGTTGTAGGGGATGGAATTTATTCTATTTATAATGGCGATTTTAATTTTGATTTGACAATAGATGCAAATGATTACCTAATCTTGGATGCGGATATTCAATCCTTTAATAGTGGTTATATCGTCACAGATTTAAATGGAGATGGTGCAACGGATTCAAGTGATTTCTTAATTTTAGATGGCAATATCCAAAGCTTCGTAAGTGCAGTTATTCTGCCATAATATTTCTTTTTTTCTTTCCCTTTCACTTTCTCCTTCTATTTCGCGTAATACTCTTCATCCCTGGTTCTAACAAGTTTGATAAAGAATTTTATTCTTTCGGCAACGCCAGCAACATGGTATCTATTTTCTTTCTCCATTTTGCTTGTTCACCTGGATCAGTCCCGAATTTTGTTTCCATTTCATATTGCTTACAATCTGTTTGAAATTCAACATTTGTTTGATTACAAATTTTGGTAAGCTCGTTTGTATAATCTCCAATTGTGTAGGAAAAAGTTTTCATTCTTTGCAAAAGGTCATAGCCATAAACAGTACACAAATCAAATAGACCTTGTTGGTAGGAGAGCCAAGTAAGATCATTGGTATTTCCCATTTTCCAACTTTGATTTTTTTGCATCAACGCTTTCGTATGGATATCGAGTTGGCGTATATTATTTGCTTCTGACGATTCAAAAGTATACGTGAGTACAAGTTTCGTAAAGGCAGATGGCAGGCTCGTTTCACGGTCTGTCAATGGGTAATCTGCAGCAGACAATTTTGTACCTTTTTTACATATTATACTGTTCGGTTCTTGTTGTTGATTATGATCGATTTTTACTTGAATTTTTGTAAGGTCAATTTGCACCACTTCATTCCATTCTGGATGTTCTTTAAATACTAAAGCAAATTTATTCACTGCAACTGTGATGGCTTTTCCAATGGCATTTTCTAAAATTCCTTTTGTATTTTGTTGCGGCTCAAATACATTCTTGGCTTTAAAAGAATGCAGAAGTTCTTCTACATGATTCACGTCTCTATAAAATGCGCAGGTAATTTTAAACGTATCCAAATCAGTAAATTTTTCTTTCGGTTTTGCATATAAACCCAGTTGCGTAATTTTCATTACAATAGGGGCACCTTTTTTATTTTGTCCATATTGTTTAGATAAAAAAATAGATAGCATGTCTGGCAAATGGTTTTCTAAAATAGTTACTTCTGTTTTATTGCTTGTTTGATTTTTCAAGCAACCCATAGAATCCTTTCTTTGGGTCAAATCCAGTACGCGTAAAAAATAAAATGGCAAGGTATCCTTCTTGCTATCCGTAGGATGCAAATTGAGTTTAAGCACTGCTTGTTGCGCAATGCACAAAGCCGGACTCAGTAAAATAAACAAATAGAAAATCCATTTCATGCAGAATAAATATTAGTTCGTGGTTTTAAAAAATTGCATGCCAAATATATACAAATCTTCATCTATAGTTTGATACGGTTAGGAAATAATTCTTTTCAAATCTGTTATTTTAATGGTATAAAATAAATGATAATTTCTTAACAGTTCGAATGCTATTTTATAAATCAATATTATATAATAGATGTTTTAGTCTAAATTCGCCGCTCAATATAAACTATGCGTCGAATTGCATTCTTATCCACTCTGTTTTTACTTTTATTTGTAGCTGGCTATATCTATTGGTTTTATTTTAATTCATTTAGTGATGGAGCAAGAGAAGGCGTACTCATTAAATTTTCGCGTAAAGGCAATATTTTTAAAACGTATGAAGGCGAATTAGTGCAGCCTGGCTTGCGTTCTATGCAAGGAGGAGTAATTAATTCTACTGTGTTTCTGTTTTCTGTTTCGGATATATCCTTGGCATCAAAATTAAATAATGCTTTGGGCAAAAACATAAAAGTCCATTATGTTCAATATCGAAAATGCCTACCTTGGAGAGGTGAAAATTATAATGTAAAAAATAATGAAAATGGTCAGTATAATGGCCAGTATATGGTGGATCGTATTGAAGATATTATCAATCCTGCGCCAACACAAGGCTTATAATTGCCCTGCAAAAAGTACAAATACCGCTGGTTTTTTATGAAATGAAATTGGATTTTCCTTCCATTCTTTGATTGTTCTAGACACAATTAATTCCTCTTCTCCGGTTAAATTACTTGCCACACAAAGACGGGTATTTTGATTCGTATTTTTAATTATTTCGGCAATGAGTTGGTCATTTCGGTAAGGTGTTTCGATAAAAATTTGGGAACAATTTTTGACCTTACTTTCTTGTTCTAACTCTTTTATTTTTTGTGATAAAAAAGGTTGCTTGTTGGGCAAGTATCCTAAAAACTGAAACTGTTGTCCATTAAATCCAGATGCCATTAATGCCAATAAAATGGAATTAGGACCGATATGTGGAATCACTTGAATGCCAATGGAATGCGCTATGGCAGCTAGTTCTTGACCTGGGTCGGCAATATTTGGACAACCGGCTTCACTTAAAAAACCTATGCTTATTCCTTGTTGTAAAATACCTTTTGCCAAGGAAAGGGATTCTCGATGATGTTCGTTCAATAGATGAAATTGCAAATTGTCAATCACAATTTCTTTATTCATCATCTTTAAAAATCGTCTTGCACTTCGTATTTCTTCTACGTAAAAAACATCCAATGCACTCACCACATCTTTGATATAATTTGGGATCGAATGACTTGCATTTTCGGCAAGAATATTGGGAATTAAATGGAGCTTGGCTTTGGTCATTGTTCGGGTTTGAAATTATGTTTTTATATTTTCTTTTATTGGAGAAATTATAGAATTGGGTCAAATAAAGTATAGGTAGAAAGACTGTTCCAAAGTTCTGTATTGCGGCAACGATCGAGTGGAAAGCCCGCACCACATCCGCCTCGGTGTGGGTGGACTTGGAAGGAGAGCGTGTGTGCCGCCCAAATTTGTCTCATCCTATAATGAGCGAAGTCAATAGAAATTGTTATGTTGCTTAAGCTGTACAAAGTATTGGTTTTGAACTGGCACAATGTAATTTTTTTTATTTTCTAAATGGCTAAATTTTCCCCACCAAATCGTATATAAATCTCTGTCCATTTATTATTTTAACCTCAATTCAACATTCAATAATAAAAAAACCTTAAATAACAATTATAAAAATGTATTTTTGACGGGTTAAAAACTTTACCAAATGGATATAAAAGCAGGCCCATTACTTAGCACCATTGAATTTCCTTCTGATTTAAAAAAACTTAAAAAAGAAGATCTTCAACAAGTCTGCTCTGAATTACGACAATTTATAATTGACACGGTAAGTGTGAATGGTGGACATTTTGGTGCAAGCCTTGGTGTGGTTGAACTTACAGTTGCTTTACATTATGTTTTCGATACGCCCTATGATCAATTGATTTGGGATGTTGGTCATCAAGCCTATGGCCATAAAATTTTAACAGGACGAAGAAAGGAATTTCATACCAATAGAAAATATAAAGGAATAAGTGGTTTTCCTAAAAGAAGTGAAAGTGAATATGATGCGTTTGGGGTTGGACATTCTTCCACATCTATCTCGGCGGCACTAGGCATGTCCATTGCTAGCAAATTGAATGGAGATAAAAAGCGTCAATTCGTAGCCGTGATTGGTGATGGTGCCATGACTGCTGGTTTGCCTTTTGAAGCATTGCAACATGCGGGCACAACAGGTGCGGACATGCTCATTATTTTGAATGACAATAATATGAGCATTGATCCAAATGTTGGTTCACTCAAAGAATATTTAACCGACATTACTACATCTAGGACCTATAATAAAGTTCGGGATGAAATTTGGAATGGAATTGGTAAAATGCCTTTTGGGAAATTCAACCAAAAAATGGCATCCAAGGTAGAGGCAAGTTTAAAAAATGTAGTCTCCAAAACAAGTAATTTATTTGAAGGTTTAGGCTTACGATATTTTGGACAAGTAGATGGTCATAATATTTTGAAGCTGGTAGAAACATTTAAAGATTTAAAAAAAATAAAAGGTCCCAAAATATTACATATCAATACCATTAAAGGAAAAGGATATGATTTAGCGGAAAAAGACCAAACCCTTTGGCATGCACCAGGCATATTTAATAAGGATACGGGTAAAATCAATAAAGCAGTTTTTGATTCACCACAGCCGCCTAAGTATCAAGATGTTTTTGGAAAATCTATCATTGAATTAGCAAACTTAAACAAAGATGTAATTGGTGTTACACCGGCTATGCCTTCTGGATGTTCTTTAAAATATATGATGGCAGAAATGCCGGATCGTGCATTTGATGTCGGCATTTGCGAACAACATGCCGTCACTTTAAGCGCAGGATTAGCAACCTTAGGTAAGCGTGTATTTTGCAATATCTATTCAACTTTTATGCAACGAGCTTATGATCAAGTAGTGCATGATGTTGCCATACAAAAATTGCCAGTTATATTTTGTTTAGATAGAGCAGGGCTGGTAGGCGATGATGGTCCTACACATCATGGTGTATATGATATTCCGTATATGCGTTGCATTCCGAATATGATAGTGGCTGCGCCAATGAATGAAAAAGAATTGCGTGACATGATGTATACCGCGCAACATGAAGACAATAAATTGCCATTTGTTATTCGTTATCCGAGAGGTGAAGGTGTAATGTCGAATTGGCAAACGCCATTTGAAAGTATGGCTATTGGTAAAGGGGAAAAAGTGCAAGAGGGGAGTGATATTGCTATTTTGTCGATTGGACACCCAGGTAATTTTGTAATCGAAGCATGTCAAGAATTGGCCAAAGATGGAATAGTTCCAGCACATTATAATATGCGTTTTGTAAAACCAATTGATGAAGACATGCTTCATGAAATTGGTAAAAAATTTAGTCGAATTATTACGATTGAAGATGGAACTATTGTGGGTGGTTTTGGTTCTGCATGTTTAGAATTTTTTGCAGAACATAAATATTATCCTTCTGTAACTATGTTGGGTATTCCAGATAGAATTATCGAACATGGCAAGCCTGCAGAATTGCACAGAGAATGTAACTATGATGCGCAAGCAGTTCGGGAAACGGTGATGTCGCTACTAGAAGTGGAGAGTTCAGCCATCTAAAAAAATAATTAATTCCATGGTTTGTGTCCTCACGAACCATTTTACTTTCCACAAGGCTCAACCCTTTGAGAATTATTATAGTCTTCTTTGTGATCTAATCATTTTATGTATGAAAAAATTTCTATTCTTAATTCTGGTTTGTTGTAGCACATTATCCAAAGCACAAAGTAATCTTGGTTGTTATTACGATTCATTGATGAATCAAATACTTTGTGGGAGTATGTCTATCCAAGGTGACCCAGATAATATTTGTGATGATGGTGTTCACTTGTGGGTGACTTTTTCACCGAATGCTGGATACTCGCCTTCCTTAATTCAAGAAGCATTTGGAAGTACAGACAGTTACAAAGTTGTACAACCACTTTTTAATTATGAAACACAAACAGCGCCAATCTCTGCGAATATTTTCACAGATGATATTTGGAGTTCTGTTATTCAGCTTCCTTTTAAGTTTTGTTTTTTTGAAAATAAATATACAAGTATAGTGATTGGCGCCAATGGACAAATTAGTTTTGATACAACATTAGCCTTTCAATTCAACGGCTATAATACGCTTGGTTGGCCACCTTTGCCATTTTTTAATAACTCCGTAAACAATGCCATTTTTTGCCCTTATCATGATATATTGCCAACAGCTGGTGGTAGTATTACGTATAGTGTAGAAGGCGTGGCGCCATGTCGAAAATTCATTATCAGTTGGACAAATGTGCCTATGTATGATTGTGTAAATTTGACTGCTACACAACAAATTGTTTTGACAGAAGGTAGTTTTAGAATTGATGTAAACCTAATTAATAAACCAATGTGTCCAACCTGGCTCAATGGGGTTGCCTATATGGGTATTCAAAATGATGTGGCTACCAAAGCCTTTACACCACCAGGTTATAACGGTGGGCCATGGACTGCAAACAATGAGAGTTGGAGTTTCATTCCAATTGGAAGTAAGAATTTATTTGCAGATACAAACTCTGTAAGTCAAGGATTTTATTGGGTTGATTCCTTCTCCAATGACATCATTGGATTTGGGGATACCTTAAATTATTGGCCACAGACCGATACCACTATTTATGTATTTTTCGGTGATACAACTTTGCTCAATGATTCTTGTTTTGTGAATGGTATTGATACTTGTTTTTATAACGCTTGTGGAAAAGGCTACAGTTGCAATGGCCAAAATCCTTATATCCGATTACATTATTATAAGCCACATGCCGCATTCACAGATTCTATAACTGCCTATTGTGCAAATTCTTCAGTTCAATTTTTTAATTTTTCTACTGGTTGCTCTTCTTATTACTGGGATTTTGGCGATGGGACTTTTGATACACAACCTAGTCCCACCCATATCTATACTGGTTCCGGACCATTTGTTGCGAAACTGATTGCGTATGGATTTGGTTGTGCCGATAGTTTGTCTGCCGTGATTAGTCCGACACTCGTACCTATTCAAGCAAGCTTTACTTTAAGTGCGGATAGTATTTGTTCCAGTACACCAATTACTTCTAACAATACAAGCACTGGACCTAATCTTACCTATACTTGGTATATGGGTGATGGAACCATGTATACTTCATTCGACATTACACATACTTATGTTCAAGATGGAGTTTATACTGTGTTATTGGTTATTCAAGATACCGTATCAGGATGTATAGATAGCGCTACGCAAACCGTATTCGTTGATCCATTGGCACAAGCTAAATTTACCATTGCTCCAGCTAGTTTGTGTGTTGGTGAAATCGTGTATATTACAGATTCCTTTTCGAGTAATGTTATCAATTTCTATTATGATATGGGCAATGGAGATACATTGAGCAATACACATAATCCTACTGAGAAATATCTTACAGCAGGTGACTTTGATATCACATTGCATACTAGCTATCCAGTTTGTCCAATGCAAACTACAACACATACTGTACACGTTGATGATTATCCGAAGGTTGATTTAGGATTGCCGGAAGAAATTTGTACAGGGCGTGGAAGTGTTATTATTACAGACAATGCCAATCCAACAGCAACTTATCTATGGAGTACTGGCGCAAACACAAACAGCATCACGGTTACAGCACCAGGTACGTATCAAGTGACAGTCACAAAAGGAGAATGTGAAACGAAGGCCTCCAAATTAATTGTACCAGATTTAGATTGCATCTTTATTCCGAATGCATTTACACCAAATGGGGATGGTAGAAATGATTATTTCAAACCACAATGGTATGATATCAATGACATTGGTACTTATCACATGATAGTTTATAATCGTTTTGGCGAACAAGTGTATTCAACAGATGATAAAAATGATAAAGGCTGGGATGGCACCTTTAAAAATAAGCCTTGTAGTATGGATGCCTATATGTATTTGATTAATGTCGTGTCAACAGATGGCAATAAAAAATCCTTTAAGGGGGATGTAACTTTGGTGCGGTAGTGATGATACGAACTTACAACATTACTGAATATTTTTTTTAATGAAGTGTTGTATTATTTTAGAATATTCCAACTGATACAATTTAATACTCCTCCTTCTTTCGCTATTTCGTTGCACAATAAAGGAACAATTTTAGACTTCGGAAATGTTGTTGAAAGAAATTTATTGGCTAGTTCATCTTGTTTAAAACCAAATTGAGGAACGAAAATAATGTCTTTCATTTGTAGATAATTTATATAGATACCTCTTGCATCCCAAACATTTTTACTGTCTTGAATATGAAAAGGAATTTCGGAATAGTTTAATTTATGTTCTTTCAATACTGAAATTAAATCCTTTTTAAATTTTTTATCTTCATTTGTCAAATCATTAATTATCACATGATCATCATCAATAAAGCGTATCATTCCATCTGCATGTCCAACAAAATCATCAGAATGAGTTGGAATAAAAATGAGTTCTTCTACTTGAAAATTGTTTAATAATTCATTTATAATTTTTGTTTGTGAGGTTTTGCAATTGATGTTCTCTTTTAAAACTTTATCACACATAATAACTTTATTTTTTCCTCTTATTACATTGCCTCCATCTACTTTCAAAAAAGATTTATTTTTAGAAAATAGCAGTGTTTCTGGAATAATATTCGGATAAGTTTTTGTGGATTCTAAGTCAAACCAATATAAATAATCTGGGTCGTAATCGAACTGAATAAATTTTTCCTTTGCAATTTGAATTGGCATAAAATCTACCGCCCAAATGTCTTTTGTTTTGTGAAGAAATTGAGGTATTATTGAATTTTCCTTCAATGCTTTTTCAAGTAGTTTAAAAAATCCTGAATACTTTTTCTTTCTTAAACTTTCTGCTAAATACAGTTCGTTTGTTTCGCTGTCAATTACCATTTAAAAATTCTCTTTTGTTACGATTACTTAATTGAATCTGTTTTCATGATCTGAAGTGCTTATTGTTACTGGCTTTGAGGGACGGCAATTACTTTTATTGCACTATAGTATTAGAATTCAAGATTATATTATTTTTTATTATTAAGTTCATCACTATTTGTCTTCGTGAAATTCTGCCTTCCAAAAATGCGTAATATTTTATCCTCA
>Ga0114969_10004668_pt1 | contig 10820 bp, 11 predicted proteins | sample M_130807_MF_Meta_FD_87316 | JGI IMG/M metagenome (GOLD analysis project Ga0114969, IMG submission 87316) | Freshwater microbial communities from Lake Montjoie, Canada to study carbon cycling - M_130807_MF_MetaG | ecosystem: Environmental > Aquatic > Freshwater > Lake | place: Lake Montjoie...
CCCGTGGCGAATGGCGCGCATCGCCTCGCCTATGGCGAGCGCGGATGAGGAACATGCCGTCGAATAGGTGAGGCTCGAGCCGCGCAGGCCGTTGTCGATCGAGATGTGCGCAGCCGCCGCATTGTTCATGACCCGCACCACCGTGTAGGGCGCCAGGCGATCCTTCCCCTGGGTGAGCAGCTCCATGTACGACGCTTCGGTGCTGTTCGATCCACCGACACCAGTGCCGATGTAGACCCCCGCCCGCGCCTTGCGCGGATCCTCCGCTTCTATCCGCGCGTCGCCAATGGCTTCCTGCGCAGCAACCAGTGCGAACTGGCTGAACCGGTCGAGCAGGGCCAGCTTGGGTTTGGGAAACGCAGCAACGGCGTCGAAATCGATTTCGCCACCGATCTTCGATTGCAGGCGCGGCGCGAATGCCGAGGTCAGCCGGCGGATGCCGGAGCGGCCCGCAACCAGGCTGGAGAAGAAGGGGTCCCGGCCGATCCCGACCGGGCTCACCACCCCGATCCCGGTGACGACGACCTTTCTCAAGACACCTCAGGCGCCTTGGCGAGCACCAGCGAGTCCACGAGATCTGCAATATCCTGCAGCGTGCTCACCGCCAGGCCGGAACTGTCGACGCTGATCTTGAACTCGTCCTCGATCTTGAACAGGCACTCCATCACAGCCAGCGAATCGACGCCGAGTTCCTGCAACGGCCGCGACGGGTCGAGTTCCGCAGGGTCGACATCGAGTTCAGCCGCGATGATTCGCTGGACAGTCTGGAGTGTGTTCATGGATTGCTCTAGCGCCGGGGAATGCCTGCGGCCATTCTACATGGCTTCAGTCCGCCCCCGCACGGCCCGAGGCGTGCCGGCCGGGGGCAGTTAGAATTGCCGCCCGCATCTCGCAACCAGATCGCACCCCATGCCCTCCCCCGCCCCGCCCGCCGCGCTCCTCCTCCGGCTCGCGCTGGCCATTGCCCTCGACACGGCAGTGCAGGTGCTCTGGAAACTGGGGGCCGAGCAGCTCCCGGGGACGGCCTCGGTTTCGGCCGCCGCCGAAGCCGCCCTGCACCAGCCTGTCTTCCTGCTGGTGGCAGCACTGTTCTGCTGGCAACTGGTCAACTGGCTGCATGTCCTGGAGATATCCGACCTGAGCTATTCGCAGCCGATCACCTCGCTCAGCTTCGTGTCGGTCTTCGCCGTTTCGGTCGCGTGGCTCGGCGAGAGTGTCGACGCACAGAAGGTGGCCGGTATCGCACTGGTGTTTGCTGGCGTGTGGTTCATCAGCCGGTCCGGTCACAGCACGGCAGAAGATACCGGGACAGCACCATGACGCTGACAACGGCCGGAGTGTTGCTTGTCATCCTCTGCTCGATCGTGGAGGGCGTGGCACAGGTCCTTTTCAAGAAGTCAGCGCAGGTCACGCGCCGCAAGGCCCTGTGGATCGGCGCCGGCATCGTCCTTTTCATCCTGCAGGCGCTTGCCTACACAGGCGCCCTGCAGTTCGTCGAGGTCAGCACGGCGTTCCCGATCGGCAGCATCGGATTCGTGATCGTCGCCATCCTTTCGCGGCGAATGCTCAACGAGCCGGTCACGGCCACCCGCTGGATCGGCATCGCGCTGATTGTTGCCGGCGTCAGCCTGCTCGCAGTGCATGCATGAGCGAGCCGGCCTTCACTGTCCGGTTCGTGGATTCCGCCGGCGCAATCGACGCCGCGCTCTGGGCACAATGTTTCCCTGCGCCGCTCGAAGGCCGCTGGTGGTACGAGGTGCTCGAGGCGTCCGGCCTCGGCGACCAGTTCACGTTCCTCTATGCCATTGTCGAGGTCGACGGCTGCGCGGCCGGCATCTCGCCCGCGTTCCTGATGCGCTTCCCGGTCAGCCTTGTCGCGCCGCCGGAGCTTTTGCCTGCGCTCCGCTGGCTCGGCCGCATCGCCCCGTCCATCGCGTTCCCGCACACGCTGTTCATCGGGTCCCCGTGCGCCGATGAAGGAACCGTGGGCCTGCTTCCGGGAACGGATCGCAGGCGCGCGCTGCAGGCACTCCAGCAGGCGTTTCAGGCAAGGGCGCGGAAAGCAGGTGCCGCTCTGATGGTCTGGAAGGATTTTCCGGACTCCGGGGGCGCGGATTTCGAATGGCTCGCCAGCGAAGCGGGGTTGTTCCGCGTCACCAGCTTTCCGGGCACCGAAGCTGAGCTGCCACCCAGTGGTCGCGATACCTACCTCGCCGCGCTCAAGGGATCCCGGCGCCAGCAGTACACCAAGAAACTGCGGCGCAGCCGGGCGGCTGCGGACCTCGTCACCGAAGTCCTGCACGCCCCGGACGCGGCCATTCTGGACGAACTGTTCGCGCTCTTCTGGCAGACCTACGAAAAGGCCACGACGCGGTTCGAAAGGTTGAACCGGGACTTCTTCAGCCGCATCGCCGCACAGCCGGCATCCCATTTCGTCGTGCTGCGCGAGAAGGCGGAAGGCCGCGCCGTGGCGTTCATGCTCTGCTTCGACCTCGGCGGGCGCATGATCAACAAGTTCATCGGCATCGACTACGCACGCCCGAAGGAATGGATGCTGTATTTCAGGCTGTGGGATGCGGCAGTGGATTTCGCATACTCGCGCGGCGCACAGTCAATCCAGAGCGGCCAGACCGGATACGCCCCGAAAATCGAGACCGGCCACCGGCTCGTTCCGCTCGCCAACTACTGCGCACACAGCAACCGGATGGTGCACGCAATTGCGCGCCGATTCTCGCGGGACATCTCGTGGTCCACGCTCGACCCCGCCCTCGAAAGGTTCGTCGCCGCGCACCCGGAGGCCGAGGTCGCTCCGCCTAGAGGGACGCCTTCGCGAGGGTAAGCACGTGTTCCAGAGCGACGACTCCAAGGTCCATCTCGGCCGTCGTGATCTCGAGCGAGGGCGCAAGCGTAATCACGTTCTTGTAATACCCGCCGATATCCAGAACCAGTCCCATGTTGTTCGCCGGTCCGAGGGGCAACCCGCCGTCCAGGCCGATCTGGAACATCCGGTCCGCAAGACCCCGGCTGGGCTTGAACCCGTCGGCCTCGCACATCTCCATGCGCAGCGCGAGACCGAGACCGTCGACGTCACCGATCTCCTTGTGCCGCGCCTGCATGCCGCGCAGCTTGTCGAGGAAGTACGCCCCCTTGGCCATCACACCGGCCTCGTAGTCGCCCTGCGCGAAGATCTTCATCACCGCCAGGCCCGTGGCCGTGCCGAGGGTGTTGGAGGCGAACGTCGAATGAGTGGAGCCGGGCCCGAAAACGGCCGGGTTGATCAGCTCCTCCCGCGCCCAGATGCCCGAGATCGGGTTCATGCCGTTGGTCAGCGCCTTGCCGAACACGATGATGTCGGGCTGAACGTCGAAGTGCTCCATCGCCCACATCTTGCCGGTGCGGTGAAAACCCATCTGGATCTCGTCGTCCACCAGCAGGATGCCGCGCTCCTTGCAGGTCTTCGCCAGCCGCTTGAAGTAATTCTTGGGCGGGACGACATAGCCGCCGGTGCCCTGCACCGCTTCGACGAAGAATGCGCCGAACTCTGAACGTCCGGTCTTGGAGTTCCAGGCGCCCGTGTACTCATGCTCGAACAGGCGATCGAACTCGGCGATACACCAGTCTTCAGTCTTAGACGCGTCGCCTTTGAATGGCGAGCGGAACGTATACGGGAACGGGATGAACTCCGCGCGGTCGGCGAATTCGCCGAAGGCCTCCCGGTAGCGGTAGGAAGAAGTGATCGCCGAGGCGCCCAGCGTGCGCCCGTGATACCCGCCCTGGAACGCGAGCATGTGCTGGCGTCCGGTGCTCTTCCTCACGAGCTTCAGCGCATCCTCGATCGCCTGCGCACCGCCCACGTTGAAGTGCACCCGCCCCTTCATGCCGAACCCGCGCTCGACGCTCTCGCAGATCATTTCGGAGAGTTCGATCTTCTCGCGATGCAGGTACTGGCAGGCAAGCTGGGGAAGCTTCTCCATCTGCACGCGCAGCGCTTCGGTCACGGCGGGATTGGCGTACCCCAGGTTGACCGCGGAGTACCACATCTGCAGGTCGAGGTATTCCTGGCCGTGCAGGTCGTACAGGTAGCTTCCCTCGCAGCGGTCGAAGAACTTGGGGTGCTCGGCGTAATGCACGGTGTCGCCATGCGAGCAATACCGCGCCTCCTTCTCGAGCAGGGCGAGTTCCTCTTCGCGGATCAGGCCGGCACGCATTTCGGGAAGCGGGTTGTTCATCGTAAGCGGGTGTGTTGGTTGCGGAAGTCAGCTATGGAAGATACCATTTACCCTCCTCAATTAGGGTTCAAAACTGTCCGCGTACCCCCGCAGGCGCGTACCTGAAACTTGAATATGGCTGTCGAATGGGCTTGGATCAAGCCCCAGCGCCCGGTGGAACCCAAGGATCGCGGCATTTTCCTCCAAGCCGAGGGCGGCTGCATGGTCATGCTCCTTCACGGCCTGACCGGTACGCCCACCGAACTCGGCTACATCGCTTATCACTTGCAATATCGGGGCCACTACCCCGTGCATTGCCCGCGGCTGGTCAATCACGGCCAGCCCCTGGGTGTCCTCGCCCGGACGAAGTGGACTGAACTCTACGACTCAGCCCGCGGGGCCTTCCTCGAGGCCCGCGACGCCGCCCGCGCCAAAGGAGTGCCCCTGGTGATCGGTGGGCTCTCGCTCGGTGCAATCCTGTGCCTGATGCTGGCCGCGGAATTCCCTGACGACATCGGCGGCGTGGCCTGCCTGTCGCCGACCCTTTTCTACGATGGGTGGAACGTCCCCTGGACACGCAAGCTCCTCCCGCTGGTCGACTACACCCCGCTCAAGTACTTTGCCTATTTCCGCGAGGACGAACCATTCGGGCTGCGCGACGAAGCCCTGCGCGCGAAGATCGCGGCGGAATACGGCAAGACATCGATCCACGAGAGCGCCCATTCCTCCAAACTTGGCTACGCGCACTTCCCAGTGCGCCTGTTTTGCGAGATGCGCCCCCTTATCAAGCGCTGCAAGGCGATACTTCCGCAGGTAACCTGCCCCGTGCTGCTGGTACAGGCCGAACACGACGACATGACGAGCCCGAAAAATTCACAGTACATTTTCGACCACGTGGGGTCCGAGTGGCGGGAAGTCGTCATGCTGAAGCAGTCGTATCACGTCGTGACTGCGGACCTCGAGCGTGCGACGGTGGCGGCGCACCTGCAGCGGTTCTGCGAATCGGTGATCGAGATGCGCGACGGCTCGCTCGCCCCGGTCGAAGAGGCCATGACCGATGCGTAAGCCGGTCCTCGTATTCGACTTCGACAACACGCTCACTCCCGGCGACGTCCTGGACCAGATCGTGGTGAGGTTCTCGCCCAATGAACGTTGGCGGGGCTGGGAAAGCGAGTGGGTGGCGGGACGCCTGCCCGCGCGCGATTGCCTCCGTCTGCAGGTGGAGAACCTGCGCGTCACGCGCGAGACGCTGTTCGAATACCTCCTTTCGGTCCGCATCGACCCGGTTTTTTCCCGGATCCTCACGTGGGCACGCGCGCGCCGGGTCGAGGTGATCATCGTGAGTGACAGCTTCCTGCCGCTGATCCGCCACATCCTTGCCAACAACGCGATCGAAGGCGTGCCGGTCTACGCCAACGACCTCGAATTCTCGGGCGACCGCCTGCACCCCGCCTTTCCCTTCCACGACCCCGCCTTTCCCTGCTCGGCCAATGCCAAGGCAAGGCATCTCGCCCCCTACCGGAACAACACGATCGTCTACGCTGGAGACGGCCGCTCGGATCTCGACGCCGCGCTGGAGTCGGATGTCGTCTTCGCAAAGGATTCGCTCGCAAGCGAGCTTGCGGCCCGCTCCGTGCCGTTCCGGTCGTTTGCAACGCTGGATCCCATGCTCGCCTACCTGGAGTCCATGGAAGAGAAGTGGCCGCTGTTGAGAAACGTTTCGAACGGCTGAGTGCTTCGAATCCCAAGTCCTGGAGCTGACCTGCATCAAGGGCCGGGACATTCAGGGTCGCCCATACCGCAGGAGACTCGGCTTACCTGCGCGGCTATGGCGATTACGGTTCCGCGCAACAAGCCGTGCCGGTGTTCGACCCCCGGTAGTCAGGCCTTGGGTTTGAAGGCGGCATCGACCTCGATGCGATAGCCGTTCGCCAGCCGGTTGGTCTCGTTCGCCAAGCCGACCACGGCCAGCAGTTCCCCCAGCATCGCATCGCTCATGCCCTTGCTGCGCGCCGAGGCCGTGTGCGAATACGTGCAGTACTCGCAGTTGTTGGTTGCGCTGACGGCCACGTAGACCATCTCTTTCACCAGCGGGTCCAACGCGCCCGGCGCCATCACCTGCCTGACGTTGTCCCACATGCGCCGCAGGTTGGCCGGGTCGTGCGCGAGGACTTTCCAGAAATTGTTGATCCAGTCGCTACCGCGGGCTTTCATGATTTCGTCGTAGACCGCCCTGACTTCAGGTACGGCATCGGCGTATTCGACCATCGGGACCAGGGCCATGTGCGTTCTCCAAATGAAAACACCGGCCTGAGCCGGTGTTTGTTTTACTGGTCGGGGCGAGAGGATTTGAACCTCCGACCACCTGCACCCCATGCAGGTACGCTACCAGGCTGCGCTACGCCCCGAGGGCGCGGATTATAGCAGAGGGGTGCCCCGCCTTCCGGATTACTGCAGCGTGGCCGGGTCGGGATCCGGGGACAGCGACTCGATGATCTCGCGCAATTCGCGGCGCAACTCAGACACGTCTACCTTGGCATTGCCGCTTCCGGCCGCATTCGTTGTGTTCCTGGCCACGGCACGCTCGGCCGCCTCGGCGCGGGCCGCCTCGCGCCCCTGGGAATAGACGTCGTCCAGGCGGTTGCGCGCACCGCTGATCGTGAACCCATCTTCGTACAGGAGCGCCCGGATGCGACGGATCAGCAGGACCTCGTGATGCTGGTAATAGCGCCGGTTGCCGCGTCGCTTGACGGGCTTCAGCTGGGTGAATTCCTGCTCCCAATACCGCAGGACGTGCGGCTTCACCCCGCACAGCTCGCTGACCTCACCGATGGTGAAGTAGCGCTTGGCGGGGATGGGCGGGAGGTCAGCCTTCTTGCGGCTCGGATCCATCACGCGACTTCTCGACCATCGCTTTCAGTTTCTGGCTGGCGTGGAAGGTGACAACCCGGCGGGCGCTGATGGGAATCTCTTCGCCGGTCTTGGGATTGCGACCCGGGCGCTGCGGCTTGTCGCGCAGTTGGAAGTTCCCGAAGCCGGACAGCTTGACGCTGTCCCCGCGCTCCAGCGCGCCCCGGATTTCCTCGAAAAAGGCTTCGACCATGTCCTTGGCCTCGCGCTTGTTCAGGCCGACCTTCTCAAAAAGCAGGTCGGCGAGTTCGGCCTTGGTCAAAGTCATCACTACTCCCTGAAATCTTCTTTAAGAACGGAGGGTTGCGCCGAAACGCTGCCCCAGCAACTCGATCATCTGGGCGATGGCCGAATCGGCTTCCGCGTCTGTTAGTGTTTTCTCAGTATCTTGCATAACTATCCGGAACGCAAGGCTTTTTCGGCCAGCGGGTAGGTTTTTGCCGTGGTAAAGGTCGAACAGCCGGACCGAGCGCACGATCGCCGGTTTTTCGGCCGAAAGGGCGTCCAGGAGGGCCTGCACCGGGCGCTCGGCATCGACCAGCACCGCCAGGTCCCGGACCACCGACGGGAAGCGGGAAGGCTGCCCGGGGTGCGGCACGGGGACGGCCTGGAGCAACGTTGCGTCCAGCTCGAATACGACCACCGGCTGGGGCAGCTCAAACCGGGCCTGCCACCTGGGATGCAACTCCCCGATCCAGCCCAGGGCCTCTCCATCGACCCACACGCGCGCGGAGCGGCCCGGATGCAGTGCGGGATGGGTGGCGGCCTCGAACCGCGCTGCGCGCGGCCAGACCATCGCCTCCACGTCAGCCTTGAGGTCGAAGAAATCGACCCCTCGAACCGGGATCCCCCATTGCTCCTCATCCGCCGGGCCGAAGGCGGCCGCAGCAATGCGCATGGGCTGGTGCAGGCCGGCGACAGCCAGGTCGCCCTCCTTCACCGAAGCGTCCCGGAGAAACGCACGGCCGACTTCAAATACGCGAATGCGCGACAACTTGCGCGCGGCGTTGTAGCGGATCGTTTCGATCAGCCCGCCCAGCAGCGTGCTGCGCATCACCGACTGGTGGCTGGCGATCGGGTTGAGCAGCTTGATCGGGTCCGGGTTCCCGGCAAGGTCGGCTTCCCACCCTGCGTCGACAAAACTGAAGTTCACCACTTCCTGGTAGTCGCGCCCGGCCAGCAGCGCGCGCAGCGCATGCAGCGAGCGGCGCCCTTCGGGCTCAGTGCGCATTGCGGCTGGCGCGCTCGGCGGATTCGCCGGGATGCGCTCGAACCCGTAGACGCGCGCGATTTCCTCGATCAGGTCTTCCTCGATCTCGATGTCGAAGCGATATGAAGGCGGTGTAACGGTGAACGCATCGTCGCTGCGCGTGAAAGGCAGCGACAGCCGCGTGAAGATATCGGCCATCTCGTCGGCGGATACCGGCACGCCGATGATCTTGCGGGCCCGGTCGATCCGCATTGCCACGGGCTTGCGCTCAGGCAGCCTGCTGACGAGATCGACAGTCGGGCCGGGTTCGCCGCCGCAGATATCGAGCACGAGCTGCGTCGCGCGCTCGATGCCGGCGATATTGTTGTCGAAGTCCACGCCCCGTTCGAACCGGTGGGACGCATCAGACGAGAAGTTGTAGCGCCGCGAGCGCCCCGCAATGGCCGCCGGGAAGAAAAACGCCGACTCGAGGAAGATGTTGGTCGTCTCGAGCTCCGCCTTGGTCGAGTCCCCGCCCATGATGCCCGCGAGGCCGATCGGTCCGGAGCCGTCGGCGATGCAAAGGACATTGGCATCGACATCGACCGTCTGCTCGTTGAGAAGCTTCAGCTTCTCGCCCGCCCGGCCCCACCGCACATCGATCGCACCGCTGAGCTTGTCCTGGTCGTACACATGCAGCGGCCGCCCCAGCTCGAGCATCACGTAGTTCGTGACGTCGACCAGCGCGGAAATGGATCGCTGCCCTGCTCGCTCGAGGCGCTGCTTCATCCAGTCCGGCGTGGGCGCCTTGGCGTTGACGTTGCGGATGGCGCGCCCGGTGAAGCGGCCGCATCCGTCTGCATCGGTGATCCCGAATGCAACCTTCGCGTCCGATTTTGCCGCGACGGGTTTCACATCGGGCGGCAGGAGTTTTGCGCGAGTGAGCGCGGCAACCTCGCGCGCAACGCCCAGCACCGACAGGCAGTCGGCCTTGTTCGGCGTCAGCTTGATCTCGAACACATGGTCGTCGAGCTGCAGCAGGTCGCGCACGTTGCCGCCGACCACTGCAGCGGCGTCCAACTCGAGCAGGCCGCTGTGGTCTTCCGACATGCCGAGTTCGCGAGCCGAGCAGAGCATCCCCTGGCTCTCGACGCCGCGCATTTTCGCCGCCTTGATCTCGAGGCCCGGCAAGCTCGCACCGATCATCGCGAGCGGCACCTTCATGCCTGCACGCACGTTGGGCGCACCGCAGACGATCTGCAAGGGCTCGCCCTGGCCGGCATTCACGCTGCACAGCGAGAGCTTGTCGGCGTTGGGATGCTTCGCCACCGTGAGCACCTCACCCACCACGATGCCGGTGAACGGCGGCGCCACCGGCGTGCAGGACTCGACCTCGAGGCCCGACATGGTGAGCAGATGCGCGAGTTCGGCCGTCGTCATCGACGGGTTGGCGAGGGTGCGAAGCCAGCTTTCCGGGATCAGCATGCTAGAACTGCTTCAGGAAACGCAGGTCGCCGTCGAAGAACAGGCGCAGGTCGTCGATGCCATAGCGCAGCATCGTGAGCCGCTCGAGGCCTGAGCCGAAGGCAAACCCGATATAGCGCTCCGGGTCGAGGCCGTAGTTGCGGATCACGGTCGGGTGCACCTGGCCGGACCCGGAGATCTCCAGCCAGCGCCCCTTGAAGGGCCCATCGGCAAACTGCATGTCGATCTCCGCCGAGGGCTCGGTGAACGGGAAGTACGAAGGACGGAAGCGTACCTGCAGCGCGTCCGTCTCGAAAAAGCGCCGCAGGAAGTCCGTGTACACGCCCTTCAGGTCGGCGAAGCTGATGTGCTCGTCGATCCACAATCCTTCCACCTGATGGAACATCGGCGAGTGGGTCGCGTCCGAGTCCACCCGGTAGGTGCGGCCCGGCGCGATGACCTTGATCGGGGGCATGTGCATTCGCGCATAGCGCACCTGCATCGGGCTCGTATGCGTGCGCAGCAGCAGCTGCAGGCCGGACGAATCCTTAGCGTCGACGTAGAACGTGTCCTGCATCGAGCGCGCCGGGTGGTTCTCCGGGTTGTTGAGCGACGTGAAATTGTGCCAGTCGGTCTCGATCTCGGGGCCATCGGCCACGTCAAAGCCGATCGAGCGGAAGATCTCCTCGCATCGCTGCCAGGTGCGGATCACGGGATGGATGCCGCCGTTGCCGCGGCCGCGGCCGGGCAGGGAGACATCGAGCGCCTCCTGCGCGAGGCGCGCCTGCATCTTCGCGTCGGCAAGGGCCGCCCGGCGCGCATCGAGCGCTGCCTCCAGTGTTTCCTTGGCGACATTGATCGCGGCGCCCGCGGTCTTCCTCTCTTCGGGGGCGAGTTTGCCGAGCGTCTTCAGCAGCGCGGTCAGCTCACCCGTCTTGCCAAGATAGCCCGCCTTGGCGTTTTCGAGCGCCGACGGCTCACCGGCGGCCGAGAACTCCGCCAGAGCGCGCGCAACGATATCTTCGAGGTTCAGCATCTGCACAAATGAA
>Ga0114969_10004672_pt1 | contig 10819 bp, 19 predicted proteins | sample M_130807_MF_Meta_FD_87316 | JGI IMG/M metagenome (GOLD analysis project Ga0114969, IMG submission 87316) | Freshwater microbial communities from Lake Montjoie, Canada to study carbon cycling - M_130807_MF_MetaG | ecosystem: Environmental > Aquatic > Freshwater > Lake | place: Lake Montjoie...
CTGGTGTGTGGAGCGTTTTCTCATTTCCACCGCCGGTAATTCTTGCCAATTCGGTGATAGTTGTGCCAGCAGATTCCTACCTGGAGCCGCAAAATAATTCAAGGGCTACCATCAATTGCATGGCCAATTTTAAGATCCTGTTAGTTGTACCTTACTTAGATAACCAAGGCAATTTATCAAACATCGAAGAATTTATGGTTGCCATGTTTAATCTTATGGCTACATCAAATTTAGTCTATAACATCGGCGCATTTTCAGGCCCTACTATGCTAGATGCACCATCTGGGCAAATGCTCACTACTGAAGTATCCGTATCTATTCTAACAACTTGGAGCTAATCATGGCACTAACAGATGAAGAAAAAGCATTTTTAATCAAGATAGGCCAAGATTTGCCTATTGAAGTTAAAGAAACCAAACCAAAAGAAACACTACAAGAAAAGGATGAGGCATAAGCGATGGCCGTTTATTTAAGTAATGGAGTAGTGGTAACGCTTAATAGTGTGGCCCTATCCGATCACGTTACAAGTGCAACAATTAACCGCAGCTTTGATGAGCTAGAGGTTACAGCTATGGGCGATACAGCTCATAAGTTTGTAAAAGGTCTAGAGGCTAGCACTATTACACTTGACTTTCTAAGCGACACAGCTGCCGCTAATGTCAATGCAACTCTGCAAGCCGCCTGGGGTACAACAGTAGCTCTAACACTAAAGCAGACTAGTGCCGCAGTATCGGCAACTAACCCGCTATACAGCACTACAATTTTGGTAAATAACACTACAGACATTAACGGCGCAGTAGCCGATATTGCCACACAGTCAATTACCTTTACCTGTAATTCAGCAATCGTTATTACTACTTCATAATTAACCAAACAAAGGGGCTAAGACAATGGCACAACTTAAAATAACAAGGGCTGACGGATCGGTATCTGAGCATCAGATAACACCGCGTATTGAGTATGCCTTTGAGCTATACGCTAAAAAAGGCTTTCATAAAGCTTTTAGAGATGATGAAAAGCAATCAGATGTGTACTGGCTAGCCTGGGAGTGCATACGCACTAGCGGCGAAACCGTACCCGTCTTTGGGGCAGCCTTTCTAGACACCCTGGCTAAGGTTGAGGTGCTAGACGATAACCCTTTGGAGTAGTGGGGCGCGGTAACTTTGGTTACCTCATAGCGCAGCTAGCCGTTGAAACAGGCATCGCGCCCCAGACTTTACTAGATTTAGATAGCGTAATGCTAGCTAATATATTGCAGGTGTTAAAGGATCGAGCAAAGGAGATGCAAAGTGCCAGTAGAGGTAAGAGGCGCACTTGAACTCCGCAAAGCTATTAAAAAGTTTAGCCCTGACCTGGCAAAAGAAACCCGCAAAGAGTTAGCAAACCTATTAGCCCCTATAGTTAAAAACGCTAGAGGCTTTATACCTGCCGAGGCTCCGCTATCGGGCTGGGGCGAAAGTACAGAGAACGCGTTATGGACTAAAAAGAATAGATTATGGGATACAAAAGCTGCTAAAGCTGGCATAGGTTATAAGACCACACCATCAAAACCTAATAGGCAGGGCTTTAAGGCCCTAGCCCGTATATTTAATGCAAGTGCGGCAGGTGCTATTTATGAGACTGCAGGCCGCGTTAATCCTCAGGGTCGCAGACAAAGTACAGAGATTACTAAAAAGAAAAGTTACTACGAGTACACCTACATACGCAGAGGTACTAAAAAAGAGTCTGCCAGTATCAACCCTAATGCGGGTAAGCAATTTATAGATGCTATTAACGAGGACGGCTTAATAGTAGATGCTAATAATCAGACAGGGGCAGGGCGCAGGTCTAATAAAATGAAGGGCCGTGCCATATTTAGAGCCTGGAAAGAGGACGGCGGTAAGACTAACGCCGCTGTGTTAAAAGCTATAGAGGGCTCAAAGATAAAATTCTATAACGCTATGGGAGTTAAGTAATGGCGGCCCTTGATCCCAGCGTAGTAATAAATATAGCCGCTGAGTACACAGGTAAAAAGGCTTTTACGCAGGCCGATAAAGCCACGCAACAACTCAGTAGAAGCGTAAAAAACTTAGCTAAAGGCTTTGGCCTCATCTTTGGCGTACAAGCTGCTAAACAAGCCGTACGCGCCTTTGCCGCCGATGATAAAGCTGCTAGAACGCTATCTAAGACCTTAGATAACTTAGGCCTAGCCTTTGCTGATCCTGCTACTAAAACTTTTATAGCCGACTTAGAGCGACAATATGGCGTACTTGATGACCAACTCAGGCCAGCCTTTCAGAAACTTATTACTACTACAGGCGATTTTAACAAGTCACAGGATTTATTAAAGACCGCACTAGACCTCAGCGCGATGAGTGGCATAGATGTAGTAAGCGTGGCAGGTGATTTATCAAAGGCCTATGCAGGTAACACTCGCGGCCTTATGAAGTACGGGCTTGGCATATCTAAAGCCGAGCTAGCTACAATGAACTTTGACGAGATACTAACTCAGGTAGCAAAGGTAAGTAGCGGCCAGGCACAGCTTGCAGCCGATACTCTTTCAGGATCAATAGCTAAACTATCGGTAGCTAGTGCTAATGCCGCTGAGTCACTAGGTAAAGATTTAATACAGGCCCTTACAACTCTAGGCGGCGCGGGTGGACTACCTAAGACCTTAGGCCTTATCGAGTCAATAGCTAGCGCAATAGGCGATGCCATAGTGGGCTTTAGCCGTTTGATACGGCAGATAGATATTATTACTAGCAGCGGTAGCCCTATAGAAATGGTTAAGCGGCTAGCAGCCTTTAGAAAGTTATACCAGGCCGAGGATGCTGCTCAGCGTATGGCAGAAAGTGGCGGCGGTGGTTTTAGCTCTTACCAATCTAAAAAAGCCGCCGATGCTCTAGCCCTAAAGTCTGCTAAGGCTCTAGCTGCAGAGGCTAAAAAAGCTGCAGCTGCAGAGCTAGCAAAGACTAAAGCTAAAAAAGACCAGGCGGCCCTAGATAAGGCAGCGCTAGCCCTGGGTAAAGGGCAAAACGTTTTTGATATGGATGCTATACAACTTAACGCCGCAATGCTTAGCTCTACCGAAGCGCTAGGCAAAGCCACCTCGCAAACTCAACTACTTAGTATTGCTAACGATTTAGCACGCCTGACTATTAAGCAAGATATGTTAGTCCTGGAAGATGCTATAGCTGCTAAAGATGTAGCAGGGGCTACGGCAGCGGCTAAAAAACTAAACACAGATATAGCCATATTAGGTACTTTAAGTAATCAATCATTAAAATTGGCTGATATTAAAACTATATTAGAAAGTTTTGTACCCAAGAGTTTAATAGACCTGGCTAACCTTGATGCAGCTATAGCAAAAATAAAGGCACTTAACGCGTTGCAAGGTATTCAAATTATTGTACCCGCTGCGGCTAAAGGCGGCGGTGCAGGAGCAGGAGCAGGAGCAGGTGCAGGTGCTGGGGCTGGTACAACGGGGGCAACAGGCGGCAAGTTAGGCACAATAACCCAAGCCGAAACTACACTTTTATTACAAACTGCACTAGGTACGGATGCACTCTTTGAGTATTGGGATGCTGCAACGGCAGCGGCTAACGCTGCAGCCGATTTACTAGATTATCAAAATGCACAAAATGAGGCAGCTTTTAAGGCTAGCTCTTTATACAACGCTGGCTCTACTCTTAACTTTAACGCACCTATCTATACTATATCCGATGCTGAGTTTGCAGCCAATGTACAAAGGGCTATACAAAATAACAATAGGTTTGGCAATAACCTAGACTATGCAGGTGGCATAGGGTGAGCATCCCAGTAGTAAATGCTTTTATTAACTTTAGTACGGGGCCTAGTTTTGCTCAAGCGATGATATTAGACCAAGGGCTATTAGATACTAATATATTGGCCGATGCTGCTAGCGTTATTGTGGATGTAAGCGATGTAATAAATAACATAACTACACAGCGAGGCCGTAACGCACAGGCCGACCAATTCCAAACAGGTAGCCTAAGCCTGCGTATTGTGGATCAAAATGGAGATTTTAACCCGCAAAATGTAAATAGCCCTTATTACACTTATTTAACACCTATGCGTAAAGTGCAGATAACGGCTACATATCAGGCAACTACTTATCCTATATTTATGGGTTACATTACAAGTTACTCTACAACTACACCCCAAAATGCTAACGATGTGGTTTATACCACGATAGAGGCCGTAGATGCTTTTAGACTGGCCCAAAACGCTCAGATAGCAACGGTGGCAGGGGCAACGGCAGGAGATTTAAGCGGCACTCGCATTACCCAGCTGCTCGACACTATATCTTGGCCTAACTCGATGCGGTCAATTTCAAGCGGGCTAACTTCCGTCCAGGCTGATCCTGGTAGCCAACGCACAGGCCTAAGCGCTATGCAGGTAATAGAAACTTCGGAGTATGGCGCTCTCTATGTAGATGCCTCGGGAAGTTTTATTTTTCTTGATCGGTCTATTACGGCCTCATCTGTAACAGGTACACCCGTGCTATTTAACGATAACGGCAGCGATATTTCTTACTCTAATGCCGTTTGGATACTAAACGATGTCCTAGTTTATAACCAGGCCAATGTGACCCGCACAGGCGGCACGGTACAAACGGCTAGTAACCAGGCCAGCATAGATAAATACTTTTTACATAGCTATAACCAGCAAAACCTACTTATGCAGACCGATGCCGTTGCTCTGCAATACGCCCAAGCCTATGTTGCCAGTAGGGCTGAAACTACCGTGCGATGCGATGCTATAACCCTTGACCTCTACACGGCTAACTACAACGCTGGCATTATTGCAGCCCTCGACCTTGATTACTTTGACCCTGTAACTATTACAACTACCCAGCCAGGGGCCTCGACCTTGACTAAAACCCTACAGGTGTTTGGCAAGGCTATGTCAATCACGCCTAACTCCTGGCGTGTAACTATGACTACCCTGGAACCAATAATTGATGCCTTCATCCTTGACAGCGCGTTATACGGGCTTTTAGATACCAATGTACTATCCTACTAATATGAAAGAGAGCAAGTAAATGGCTAAACAGACCTTTACAACGGGCCAGGTACTAACGGCGGCTCAGATGACGAGCCTGCAACAAACGGCTATGGGCGGTGGATCAACTACGGCCAAGACTGCCAGTTATGTCCTAGTGGCTGCCGATGCTGGAACAGTTGTACAGATGAACAGCGCAAGTGCCACAACCATCACGGTTAATACCGCGCTCTTTGCAGCGGGTGACACTGTGCAAATACAGAATGTGGGAAGCGGCGTATGCACTGTGACAGCCGGCACGGCAACAGTAAGCACGGCAGGATCGCTTGCCCTTAGCCAATATGAGGGTGGCCAACTTTACTTTAATACAACAAGTGCGGCTCTATTCTTTGACATAGTACAGAGCAGCGGTATGACTAACCCAATGACAACAACGGGCGACATTATTTATTCATCTAGCGGATCAACTCCTGCCCGTCTCGGTATCGGTACTACTGGCCAAGTGTTAAATGTGGCAAGCGGATTACCAGCCTGGGCTACGCCTGCAAGTAGCGGTTCTACATTATTAGCCTATGCAACTGATTCCTACGGCTCTAACTATTCAACTACTTCTACTTCCTTTGTAGATGTTAATGCCTCATTATTCGTCTTGACTTTTACGGCACCATCAAGCGGGGCAGTAGTTTTGCGAGCAAGTATGCCAATGGAGTTTGTAGGTTCAGGGCAAGGTTCCTATAATTGGCGCGAAAGCACAACGGATTTAACTGGCTCAGATTTTAAACTATCTACAAATGGCAGCGTTGATTCTGTTGCAAGGACTGTAAGTTGGTCGTGTCGTCTTGGTGGCATTACTGCAGGTTCACACACTTACAAGCTAGGAATGAAAACGAGCGACGCATCAACAACATTGTACGGATACACAAACAGCGCAAGATACATTTTAGAATGTTGGAGTGCATAAAATGAGAATAGAAGAAGCCCTGCAAGCATTACGACCAGCCGCCGAGTGGGTTCTACGCGGTGATACTTATGATGACATTGAATGGTTAGACAAAGTGCAGACAAAGCCAAGCCAAGAAGATGTCACGGCGAAAATGGCCCAAGAGTTACCTAATCCAAAAGCAGCATTATTAGCCAAACTTGGCATAACTGCCGATGAAGCAAAACTGCTACTGAGTTAATGCTAACGAGTTACAACGGCTGGCCTGCATCAAAGGATCAAGCCGAAATAGGCATTAAGTCCTATGCCGTACCTGGCACGCTCATTAAGCTACGTTGCGCCGAGAAGGTAGCACCGCTTTTAGTAGGCTTTGCCGCAGAATTTCATAATTTAATAGAGCAGTTAGATGTAGGTAGCCTTGACGATTGGGGTTATGCCTTTAGGATGGTGCGAGGCACTACAGATAAGTTAAGTAACCACGCAAGCGGCACCGCTATAGACCTCAACGCGACTAGGCACCCTCTAGGTGCTGCAGGCACCTTTGAACCAGGCAAGGTACCGATGCTAAGAGCGCTTACTAAAAAGTATGGCTTGACTTGGGGCGGAGATTACAAAGGCCGCAAGGATGAGATGCACTACGAGATAAGTTTAGATGCAGCTAAAGTGGCGGCACTAATAACTAAATTAGGGCTAGAAAAGAGCGAGTAAATGAGCGATATACAGCAAGCCAATATACCTGCAAGTACCGTAACTCTTTTGGCCTCAGCGGCAAGGACTACAACAGCTGCGGGTACAGGCGTTACAGGCTTTGCAGCGGCAAGGCAATTAGTCTTACAATTACAGGTAACTGCAGCAAGTGGCACAGCCCCTACACTTGATGTAGTAGTGCAAGATACAACCGATGGCACTAACTACAACACCATAGCTACCTTCACACAGAAAACAGGGGCAGCGCGTGAGGTAATACGGGTTACAAGCGCTTTTACAGATAACCTAAGGGTGTCATACGAGATAGGCGGCGTCACGCCATCTTTTACTTTTAATGTTATTACTTGGGCGGACTCAAATTGAGCGCGCAACTTAAGGCCGCTGGCCTGTCTTATTTACGCGCAGCTGTATCGTGTGTAGGAGCGCTGTATATTTCAGGTATATCCGACCCTAAAGTGCTAGCTAATGCTTTTATAGCTGGGCTTATTGGGCCGCTAATGAAGGCACTACAGCCAAACGAGAAGCAACTAGGCATAGGCTCTAAGTAGATGGAGGCGCAGGCGTGGGTAGCTTTAGTCTTGGGGGTTATAGCTATCCTGTCTGCGCTCTATGCAGCTCTGCGCTATCTTGTAAAGGCGATACTGGCCGAGCTACTACCCGATAATAACGGGGGCCATAACCTGCGAGGCCGTGTGGATCGCATCGAGGCACAGGTAGACAGGATTTACGAGCTACTTATAGAAAACAAACTATCGCGCTAGCGTGTCGGTTTGCGATATGTCAGCCCTGGGGTTCATACTAAACCTACAACGCCGAGGGGCTACTCGGATAGTGCAGCCTTATCGGCCCAAACAAAGGGCTAATTATGATGGTAGATATATCGTTAATTGTACTTGCTGGTATCACGCTAGTTTTATGGTGCATAGTATGTTGGACTGTAGGTTTTAAGGCAGGTAAGCAAGAGGGATACACAGCTGGATATATGAAGGGGCGCAATAATGCCCGCAGCTCGGTGGCTACAAAATGAGTGGCTTTTTAGATAATTATGAGCTAGCCAATGACACCATTAAACGATTTTGGGTTGAGCATCCTACTGGGCGTATTCTGCCTATTATTGTGGATATTGACTTAACTGCAGGCTGGGTACTGTTTAAGGTTGAGGTGTACCGTGAGTACGAGGATCATCAACCTAGCGCAATAGGTCACGCATACGGCAACGTCACTTACTACCCTGCCAATATGCGCCGATGGTTTATAGAAGATTCAGAAACTAGCGCAATAGCCAGGGCGATAAAGCTACTTACACCTAGCGCCGAGAGGCCTAGCCGTGAAGATATGCAAAAGGTAGAGGCGTTAAAGCCAATGCCTGATAATCAAGACTTTTGGGCTACTAACCCTGCAGCTGCAGCTATACCTACACTAGCCGAGGCTGTAACTACGCTGGCTACCTCAATGGGTGCAGTAGTCGAGCCAGGTGTACCTCATTGTAATCACGGGGCGCGAGTGTGGCGCACAGGAGAAAAGAACGGCAAGGCTTGGGGTAACTATGGCTGCACAGAAAAGAGCCGCACTAACCAATGCGCGCCCTACTGGTATGTATTAACCAGCGATGGAAGCTGGAAGCCTCAAGTATGAGCCGATATATGGAGATTATTAACATAAGCTCGATGACAGGCCAGCTACTTGATGAGGGCGAAGTTATAGCAAAATACAAGGTAGAAACCTGCGATAAGTGCGCTCGCATTACTCAACTAGATATGTTTGGCTATCAAAAGAGCGACCCGCAAGAAAACGTCATATGGTTCTGTAAAGATTGCCGATGATGGACACCGAGCAGGAGTTATTTAATTACATTAAAGGGCGCTACCTAGAGGATTTAGTAAAAAGCGAGCACCCCTATGAGTACCACGATTGCACTAGCACCCTATACAGGCTACATATAGAGCTAAAATGCAGGCATAAGCATTATGAGGATTTAATAATTGAGAAGGATAAGTATGAGTCCCTAGTGCAACAGGCAGAACGCTTGGGCTTTACACCCTTTTACGTCAATGCAACGCCTAAGGGCATCTATGCCTTTAACCTACGTAAAATCACAGTTAAATGGACTACTAAAAAACTACCCCTAAACTCAGAGTTTGAGGATCAAGGGCTGGTAAATAAGACCGTAGCCCTACTGCCCGTAGGCCAGGCTGTGCAGCTATGAGCGATTACATACGCTTTGAGTGCAGAAAGTGTAAGAAAATAACTAATCAGGTAGAGCGCATAGTGACCGATAACCTGCCGCCTAATGTCAAGGTGCTCGAGTGCAGCTTATGTGGGATTATGGGCGTGTGCCTGTTAGAGGCTACCGATGCTTAAAATAGGCTCACTTTGTACGGGTTATGGCGGCCTTGATATGGCAGTTGAGGCCTACTATGAGGCCGAAACTGTGTGGGTGTCAGAGTTTGATAAATACGCTAGTAAGGTCATAGAGGCAAGAATAAATAAGCCTAACTTAGGTAACTTAAAAGTAATTAACTGGGCTGAATTAGAGCCTATAGACATATTAACCGCAGGTTATCCGTGTCAGCCGTTTAGTCACGCAGGACTTAGAAAGGGTGTAGAAGATGAAAGACACTTATGGCCGTATATCAAGACAGCCATTAGCACATTACGACCCAGTTACGTCATCTTGGAAAACGTACGAGGACATTTTGGACTTGGGTTTAGAGAAGTCCTCGGCGACTTTGCCTCTATCGGGTATGACGTGCGATGGACTCTTATACGAGCTAGTGACGTTGGAGCGCCCCATAGGCGAGAGCGACTATTTATCCTTGCCTACCCCAATAGCACACGATGGCCACGAACCAAGTCCTGCGACGTTCAAACGCAACAGCCCTGGGATAGCGGCAATAATTCTAATGAATATACGAACACCGACGGCCAGCGATGCAATCTGGGACAAAACTACGGCAACGAGGTCGAATATCAAGGGCAATCACAACTTATCGCTAGCGGACTGGTCGAAACAATTACTACCTACACCGATGGCAATACACGTACGCAACCACGACGAGCCAGTGGAGAATTACGAGCAGAGAGTACAGGACTACAAAGAGGGCAAAACAAAGGGCAAGTTGGGGGCGAGTCTAGGGGTAGCGCTGAGGCTATTTCCGACACCGACGACGGGCGAGGGGTCAGGACAATGCCGAGATTATCGCAGCGATATGACCCACGCAGCTCAATGCACCTGCAAGAAATACCGTCTCCATTGGATCAAGGTAAATTAAATGTAAAGTTTGTCGAGTATATGATGGGTTTGCCTAATGGATGGGTAACAGATATAGACCTGCCACGCGCTCAAATGCTAAAGATATTAGGTAATGGCGTAGTACCTCAACAAGCTTATAGAGCTTTAGAATTGCTCAATAATGTTAAATAGTTATCCACAGAAGTTATCCACAGAGGGTGTGGACAAACCGACACACCGCCCTGACCAGCACTTATACACTTACCTATTGACACTTGCGGTACGCTGGTTAGGCGCTGCTGGCCCTGAAAGGCTGAGGCCAAGCAAGCGTAACCCTCTAGTAGCCAAACTATGCTTACTAATAAGCGCATTACTAATCATTAACACACAAGAGGCAAGAGCATATAACCCATCCATAGAGGCCTATAAACTTTATGCTCATATGATGGTAGGCAGCGATAAACGATATAGATGCTTAGTAGAGCTATGGGATCGTGAGAGCCATTGGAACCCTAAGGCTGATAACCCTCAGAGCAGCGCATACGGGATACCTCAGCTATTACATATGACTACTACTAATCCATATAGACAGATAGAGTTAGGCATAAAGTATATTGATAACAATAAGTTATACAAGGGTGATACTTGTAAAGCATTGGCTAGACATAAGAGAATAGGTCATTACTAATGGCTATGGCAGGTGATCCCAGGTTAAAGCGCGCCTATCGTGATGGCTTTCGTACGCGCATACTGCAGCGTGATGGCTATGTGTGCTTCTATTGTGGCCAAGATGCAGACCAAGTGGACCACATAATACCCATATCTAAAGCGCCTGAGCTAGTAGTAAATGCTGATAACGCTGTCGCTTGTTGCAAGCGCTGTAATACAAGTAAGGGTAATAGGTCACAGGGGCTTTTTTTAGCCAAGAGCGCTAC
>Ga0114969_10004673_pt1 | contig 10819 bp, 8 predicted proteins | sample M_130807_MF_Meta_FD_87316 | JGI IMG/M metagenome (GOLD analysis project Ga0114969, IMG submission 87316) | Freshwater microbial communities from Lake Montjoie, Canada to study carbon cycling - M_130807_MF_MetaG | ecosystem: Environmental > Aquatic > Freshwater > Lake | place: Lake Montjoie...
GCTCTATATTTATCTCCTGCGTATCCAGAAGTCCCTGATGTACCATTGATACCCGAAGTCCCAGATGTTCCTGAAGTACCATTACTTCCATTTACTCCAGATGTTCCTGAAGTACCATTACTTCCATCAACTCCTGAAGTTCCTGAAGTTCCTGATGTCCCATCAACTCCTGAAGTTCCCGAAGTTCCTGATGTTCCATCAACTCCTGAAGTCCCTGAAGTCCCTGATGTTCCATCAACTCCCGAAGTCCCTGAAGTCCCTGATGTTCCATCAACTCCAGAAGTTCCAGAAGTCCCTGATGTTCCATCAACTCCAGAAGTTCCCGAAGTCCCTGAAGAACCATCACCACCCGACGCACCATCTAAGTTTATGATCCATGTCGTTTCTAAATTTGTAGGAGTACCTACAACACCAGTACCACTATGTAAGGTATTTCCTTTTGTGACAATCAATTGGTCTCCAATGTAAGAAGTAACCGTTGCTTCTATATAATTTAAACTATTAATTGCAAGTATTATTGATTGTCCAGCACTATAAGCAAGTCCTGATTCTATAGTAAGTGTCCAACCTGTCTGAGTATAATCTATAGTAAGTGTATTTACACTTCTATATCTATCACTAATACCAGAAGTTCCTGAAGTTCCATTTGTACCGTTTGATCCCGTTGGTCCCGTTGCACCTATAGACCCTGTTGCTCCAGTCGCACCTACCTTTCCAGCAGAAAAAGTATCTAATCTTTGACCTACATATTGAAAAGCAATTGCCCTAGGACCCCCATTTACACTTTTTATATAATTTATAGCGTTTGTAGCATTTCCTGTATCTGCAATAGCCTTAAACGCCACTGCATCCATTGTATAACCTAATCCATTATTGTCATCTTTTGGAGTTTTACCCACATTAAATCTAAATATACCCGAAAAGGTATCGATATCATATCCTGCATTAGGATATGAAACAAAGTTGAAAGTTCCATTACTATTAGGAGTGTATAGTATTATAGAATATCCCGTAGAAGCTGCCCCAGTGGAATCAGGAACATCCGAAATGTTTATTATCGGTTTTACCCATTCATTTGATGGTGTGAATTGTCCATATTGCTCCAAACTAGGAGTACCCGTATCAAGAAACCATGATTGATAAAGAGTACCATTTAATGGATATAAATAACCAGGACTTCCAATGAGATTATTTCCAGTTCCGTCAACCGAACTAACCGTACCTACTTTTCTTATTATATTTGGATATTGATCAGAATATACAGAAGCAGAAGCAAAAGTTTTGGCAACAGGAATAGTATCCATCCAAACCTCGTTAGACCTAACATTGTGTGAACTTTTGTAAGGTTCACTTCCTGCGTTTCTACCATCAACCGTGTTTACTTTGCCCAACCAGTGAAAAAACGCACCTGTTATTGGAGTTTTTAAAGCAGGATAAGTATTATTAGGATCATTTATTAGTGGCATATCTTATATGTATATTTTTATATCTATTATATATTAAATTTGAATCTTATTAAAATCCGGTAAATTGAATATCACTCAAATAAATAGATTTTCCTCTAGTAGTATTTTTAATTCCTATAAAAAGCCAGAATTTTATCCAAGGTGCGGTAACCAATCCTTTTGTAAAAGATATTGTTGAATTACCACCAGTACCTACAAAGTTCAAAGAACCATCTGTTCTTCCACTATATATTCCGGTATTTCCTGTCAAGAAAACATATTTAGTAGGTGCTGAATTTGGACCTCCATCGACTCCTATCAGTATAACAACATCTCCAGTTCCACTATTTGCGGCAATTCCTTTTTGACAATGAAAATCAGTTTCTTCTATATTGGACTCTAATCTGAATTGTCCTGTTGATGATGGATCACCATTTGCCTTTTGATATTGAGTAACATACCATCTATAATCATTTGTAGAAAAAGGTGTTGTAGTTCCCGTTGGATCCAAAGCAGTAAACATGTCAAAGCTTGTATTTACTCCACTCAACGCAGAATAATTACAATTTGTTCCAAAGTTGGAGTATGGCATATAAGTTGTGAAATCGTGTTGTGGATATATTATTCTTCCAAATATGTATTGAAGCTCACCGACATTCGCACCCGTGTTCAAAAGAGTGTTCGAATCGAAGGCACCATCTCCGAAACTCGCACGAACGCTGGAAAACGAAAGTCTGTTTTTCTCACTATCGATTGGATTACTCAAAGTAGTTGTAGACCCTGCTACGTCCGTATCTATTAGTGTTTTCTTTGTTGCAGAAGTTATAGTGATATCTGGATTTCCATAATCAAAAATTCTTGCAGTTATACTAGATAATTTACTAGAATCTAAAATATTACTTGTATTTGGACTGAATCCAGGTATATACCCAACTGACACCAAATTAGGGAAAAGTGTACTATTGTCGTTATTCATAACAACATTCACAGAACCACTTCTTGAAAAAGTTAATCCACTTTTGTCCCAGTTTATATCCCATCCTGTTATAACTGCACCTACTCCAGATTTTGTTCCATCTGCATGTCCGTTTAGAAAATTTGTAGTTCCATCATTCGTCATAGAAAGGTTATTTGGTACGAAATCTATTTGTTTTGTTGTAGGGAATGTTATGTCATTCAAAAGATTTATGTTTGATGCGGTCATTGCAAAAGTTGATCCAGTGTTGTAGTATGCAATTCCTGAAAACTTTTTAAGAACTGCCGTTTTTTCATCAAAGGTAACACCGCCTAAATTAGCACTTGTTGGTAAGACATCACTATCATAAAAGAAACTTATAGTATTCTTAACTATAACACCGTCAACACCATTGTTGTGAGTTATTTTGCATTTAAATCTTCCACCATTAGGAAATAAAGTTGAACAATTTATATTAGCAACAAGACTTGCAACTTTGAATTTATCTTGATCGTTAGAAAAGGCACCTAATACTAAAGAGATACCAGTCAATGAACTATCATCTGTAGTATATGTTTGTGCACATGTTGCAACATTTAATGTCTTTGTCATTGTTCTCAATGCTGTTGTCTCGTCTTCTTTAAATACTTCAAATTTTATTGTAGTAGTTTGTGAAGAACATGAAAATATAGAATTTGTAAATGGTGAAAAGTTGAATGAACTTAAATTTCCACTATATTTTGTTTTTCTGGTAGTTCCGACCGAAGTACCATTTGTTTGAAAATCTGTAAGCATACTCCAATTCCCTGTTCCAAAAGTACCAGGTGTCGTAGTTGGTGAATATGATTGTGTTGTAGGTAATGAGATATATCTATCTAATCCTGTTGCATCTATTGCAGGGTTAAATGCTGCAACATAATTAGGTGCAGGAATCCAAACCACAACTTCAGGTGTTTGTCCAGTAACGGTCACACCAGTTGCCGTAAGACCTTGTGCATGATTTACAACCACCGTGTTTCCTCTAAATATTATTTTATTTATGTCATTGAATTGTTCTCCTGTTAAATAATCTTGTATAGTAAGTGAAAAATTATCACCACCTGTTGTAGTTCCGGTAGAAGAAGATTGACTCGTAGTATAAACTCCATTACTGGAATCCGTATATTCATCATAATCAACACCAGATTGAAATAATACCCAATCTAAATTCCAAGATGTTTTTGATGCACTTGCACCACCAATCATTCTTACTTTAAGACCTTTGATACTATCTACCTTTTCACCAAATTTTATAGTAGGTACTACGACATGTTGCCATTGTCCGATAATATTTGGTTCTAATCCATATGCCATCAAATTGATTGTATTACTAGAAGCAGTTCCTGTATAATAACTAGAAGTTCCATATATCTGAACGCTTAAGAATCTATTGTGGTCCAATTCACTATTTAACTTAACCCTCATTGAAAGTGATGTATACTCACTTCTTTTTATTGAACTTATGGATCTTTTGAAATCTAAACCTGTTCTATAATCCGTATTTGCAGAAATACAATATGTTGAATTAAATTGTCCGGAATTATGTTGAAAATTTACATCACTTGGATTTAAAGAACCCGATATTTGATAAGAAGATGTTTCCCACTCAGAGTTATTTTCATATACCGTTTCTAATACTCCTATCTTATCTACGCTCTTTTTAATAAGTGCGTATTGTATAAGAACTTCATCTTCTTCAAGAACAGGTTTTTTAGGTATTGGTGCTGCTATACCTTCTTTTATCTTTATCACACCATCTTCATTTACTACTATGGCATCGATTCTATCATATGTTGGATGTGAAACCGATACTGATAAGTTTGGTGTACTTGCAGTTTTAAATAATATTTCATCAGCGAAGGTATAAGCCAAATTTGTAAGACTGAAAGTAAGTGATATAGGATCATTGTTTGACCATTCGGCACCACCATAATAAAGTCTTTTTACTGGTTTAACCAAAGAGTTTATATAAAACTTATCTACTATAGAATACTTTGAAAAAGTTCCACTATAGTTTAGATTATATCCAATTGGCGATTTAAACGGATATATTAAATATTCGCTTGTTATATTTGTGTGGCCATATCTTGATTCTTGCATCTTATTATTTAATTTTTTTTTTAAAAATCCCCTAAATATAAATTTTGGTCATATATAAATCCACTTGGTGTAAAAAGATCTTCTACATTATCTGAATTGTCTTTGTTTGATCTAGTATTATGAATTGAAACCGATGTTGTCGCTGAACAATAGATGAATTTTCCCGAAGTACCCGGACTATATCCAAATGAGTTATAGATTCTAAGATTAGATTCTGTTGCACTTATCAATATTGATCCTGAATTTTCTAAAGAATTATATATTTGAGTATTATAAAGATAAGTACTGGACATAGAAGCAGCATTTATATTTATTGCGTACGGATTTGTACCAAGACCTGAAGTTTTTATCAAAGAATTGTTTACTTTAAAATTAAGTTTACCACCTTCATTTATTATCGCTTCTTTTTTAGATATGATATTACCTGAAATTGATACATTAGCAGTATCTAATAAATTATCTTTATATAGATATACTCCCGGACACTCTACACCCGATATATTTCCAACAATACTAACTGTTCCCGAACTTATAGAGACTGCAGCATTGAAACCACCAGCGTTAAATGAAGAATTCTCTATCAAATCTGCATTTATTTTAACACTAGCACTAGCACTATTTACCAATAGTGCATGTTGTCTGTCTATGATAGGACCATTTGTATTTAAATCCGAATTACATTCTATAGAATTTGCATTCACTTCTAAAGTTCCTATAAACTTATTTGAAACATTTATTGTATTATACGCACCGATTATTTTTTCAGAAACATCTATTTTAACATCTGAATAAACATCTACATTACCCGCATTACTACCGATTAGTATTGCCTTTGAAAAACCAGATTTACATTTTATAGAATTACCTTTTAATTTTACTGTTGATTTTCCTGATGTATTAGTTACTTTTAAAACAACATTTTGATTGTCTATAACAGAAAAGTTAAATTCAATATTTGATGCATTTGTGACATCAAGTGGTACAAGATTTGTATTTGTTCCTATAAACTTAGCAAATCCATATATTGAAGTATTTACCACTTCATTTATATCAGTAAATCCATTTTGTGAGAATATTACATCTGGTTCACAATAAAAATCTATGTTGTTTTTCAAATAAACCGTATTTGTATATAAACCCTTTTTTAAATAAACCAAACCAGGATCCGAAGTAGAAAATGAATATGATGATGTCAATCCACTTATTGCCTTTGCAACTGTTAAAAATGGTTTATCAACTCTATCAACCAACCCTGACGTATCACTACCCTTTGCCGGATCGACATAAGCAATTTTATATGCGGTAAATGTACTAACTAACTTAGAATCTACATATTGTTTTGTTACTAAAGAGTTATTGACAAATGTAGACGTATAGTCTGCTGAATATTGAAGTCCTTTTAAATCTCCTGTGGTTATTATACTGGAAGTCGCACTAATTAAAAGATTTGAGTTATTTATTTCTATAAATGACTTTGATTTAATTGTACCGTCTGTTGATATAAGAATTTTACCACTGGTAAATCCACTATCCAATTGAATAGAACTATAACCATTGTCTGATTTTATAGAAGTTCCACTTCCCAATACTATATCATATGTTCCAGAATTATTACCAACTGCTAAAACCTCACTCAATGATGGATTGCTAGCACTAATATCCTCCCAAACCGTTGTTCCGTTACCTAATGTTTTAAGATATTGATTAGAATTTCCGACCACATTTGGAAGAGTATAAGCATTATTTATGTTTACATTATTTCCTAAATAAACCGTATCATTTGTTGATGAGACCAATCCTTGTCCACCAATTATTACTGAGTTTCTAACTCCTGAATTGGTAGTTGCATTTTTGGAATTTATATGAACATATACTTTATTATCAACCGTATCACCATCATAAGAACTTCCTATTTCTATAACGCCTATAGTGTCCTCAACCGCATCTTTGTTTTTATGTTTTATGGATATACTACTATCGGTCTGTTTTAACATAACCGATCCAGTTAAAGAACCTACTTCAACAGAATATGTGTTTCCTGAAAGTTGTAAAGAACCATATTTATTCTGCTGAGAGTTGAAAACATTTATATTACTGTCTTCTATTTGAATCGATGCTGTTCCTGTAGATGATGCAGTTGAATAGATGAAAACAGATTTGTTATAATCTAACTTAATACCCGACTTAGAGTTTGAACTATAAATAGAAGTTCCCGTACCCATCATTATAGAATAAATTCCGGAATCATTTCCAAGATTAAGAGTCTGTTTTAGATTCTGAGATGAACTTGTAAATAAAGGAGTGACAACTCCTAAATAATTTTTTTGCTTTATAACCCCATCTAGGTCATATCCGATAGTATATCCATCCGAAGATGGTGTCGCTGCAGTAGCGACCATGTTTATGCGGTTGTTAAATATAACTTGAGCCATCTAAAAATAATTATTTTATATTCTATATATAAAATTTTAGATTCTTTTTATTACTATCTTTGTTAAATGAAAGATTCTATAGATGAAAATAAGTATAAGGAGTATTATGACTTCATAGATTTCATAGTGAATATGGCTATTAAATCACAGAAATATGAAATCACTGCATGGATAAGAGTAGTTAAAAAAGAATTAGCATATTCTGTAGTATTTGAAGAAGATTTAACTATTGAAGATTTTCTAAGTTTAATAACCAAAAATATGGAAAGATTAGACGAAGAAAATAAAAATATTGTCACACCACATTTAAGAGATTTAAAACTTAAAATGCTCAATATTTAGGTGGTATTGGCATATCGGATGTTATTTGAATTTTGAATCCATATCCACTATCATCATCAGAACCATATTTGGTCTCGGTGTAATACCCACTACTACCATCAAATGAAATTGGTTTTGGTCCATTTGCTTGCTTTCTACGTATCTCTTCTGATTTTAATCTAGCTTCTTCTTGTGCAACCATTTGTTCAAATGTTAATCCTTGATCAACTGATGTTGGTGGTAAATCATTTGGAATTATAGACTGTTGATCATTTTGATAACCATACTTTCTCAAAAGTTGCTCAGCTTCCCAACTATCTATATTTGGATTTTCATTTGTTTCGACTTGTTGACTTTGTATAAGTCTTACTTCTGGTCTTTGCATGTTTATTTTTTTATTTTTATTAGATTTATTCTATTCCCATTATTTTCCATTTTATAACCCTCAATTGGATTATTAGAAAGATATCTCAAATAAAGTTTTGTTCTTTGAGTGATTGCAAACTTATTTTCATTTTCTTTTCCAAGACCTTCGAACCTCAATAAATTTACCCAGGAATTTTTACTTAAAAATGATGGAACTATCTCACCAAAAATTGTTTTCATTACTCTAAAAACATTAGAATTTACAATTTTATCAATACTCCAATCTTCTGTTTCCTCATCCCAAACAAAATAGGTTAGTTCATATGATGAACCCACCATTGGATTATTTTTTGGTCCAATCACATCATTTTTAAATTGCACCAAATATTCATTTCCCTCTAAATCCGAAAATACATATTTAGTAATAAAATCACTATTGGAAAATATATCAACTTTGTATGATTCAATTCCCTCAATTACCATAGTCATAAAATTTTTTAAATATTTCATGTATTATATATTAAAAAAACATATAAGATTATTATAAAATGTATAATCAATTAGATTATATATAGACTATGGAATATAACATAGTAGCATTAGATCCTTCTCTAATATCAACAGCGCTTGTAGTGAGCTCTGGAGATACTTTCAAGATGTATAATTATTGTAGAGAAAGTTCGGTATTTGGTAAAACCGGAATAAAAAAATGGTTCAAATTGGCAGAACAATTCGTAACTTACAAATTCATAACATATAGAGAATTTAAAGACTATTCCGAAGGAGAACTTACAAAACTTAAAGATTATGACAAAATAACCGATGATATCATATCCGACATATTATCAAATATCGATAGTTCAAAACCGACAAAAATTGGAATTGAAGGTTATTCATTTTCGAGTAAAAATGGGGACATCATTGATCTTGTAACATTTTCCACACTTCTTAGAAAGAAAATATTTGATCAGATTTCAGAGGACATAATAGTTATGTCTCCGTCTACACTAAAATTAGAGTCATGTAAGTTAACTTATCCACCAATAGTCACCGAGACTGGTAAAAAATTAAAAAAGGTAAAAGTAGAATATCGAAATAATCTCGGATTGGCGGGAGGTTCTTTTACAAAAACAGATATGTTTATGGTAATAGTTGAAAACAATGAAATGTCCGATTTTTGGACAAAACATTGTAAGTTAGTAAAATCCGATGTATTAGGGGTTGCAACAATACCAAAACCATATGAAGATGTCAATGATGCATTTTTGATATATAACTTTCTTAAAAAATAATTACGCTTAGTTTACTTTTGTCTTTTTGGACATTGTATAGGAACATCTAATTTTATCACCAGGCATTGGTGCTTCATAAAATGTTATTTTATTTCCAACGATTGTATAATCCGTATTAACATCACTATCTTGTAAAAGTCCATTTAAATATAGGTGCTCACTATTTTTTACAGGTTCAAATAATAATATAAAAACTCTATTAATACCATTTATCAAACCAATAGGTTTTTCCTTATTTACGGCAGTGGTTGAAATCTGTTTTAGTACTTTATCTGCACTCCAGATATCTTTTGTACTAGTCCCATTGTCATTGAGCACATAACCTGATGATACTACCGAATTTAAATTCGAAATTAATATTTGATTTGGAGTAAATACCGTATTATTCAAACCACCTCTTTCCATCGGAAGTATTCCTGTCCAGTTGACAGATAGGTTATGTATTACTGATGTAACACTTGATGTTCCTACTACAGAATTATCCAAAGTCTCTATATCTAGCTCTATATTACTATCATTTGTTATTATTATATTTTGAGCAGATGCGGTAGATCCATTAAATGATTTAATACCACTGGAAGAAAGTATGGCATCATCTATAGCTATTGGTGAAACAATTACACTATTTTGTTTAATAGTATCAATGGAAGACTGTAGTTTGACTAAACCGGCGGTTGATTCATCGTTGCTTAAAAAATCTAAAACTATTATTACATTACCCGTTAAAACTACGATTAGATTATTGTTACTAACATAAACTCTTAAAACTGAAAATGGATTTATAGTATGAACAGGATAATTCCTATCATCATATATCTTAATTGTCTGATCAGACGCATTTACGGTTTTTAAAAATCTATTAAAGCTATAACCCATTTTAACAATTATAAGTTTGTTCGTTATATATTAAATAACAAAGAACTCTTATTTTTTTTTAATACTTATCCACTACCCCCCTTTCTTTAAAAAGGTCAGTATTATTTACAATCAATTTTCTTTATATTATAGAAATAATGACCATCGCATTATTTCTATTTCTTCCAAAATCTATTAAATTAAATCTTACTATATAACTACCCAATTCTTTTATTTCAGAAACTTCACTAGAGACATTTATTGTATCTTTATAGATTAATACATCATCTTCGATTATTGTCATCACACCATCTCTATTATCCTTTATCTCATGTATCATACCATAGATTAGATCCTCTTTGGAAATCGGAATAGGACCTTCATACGTTGATAAATCAATGTTTATTCTAAACAAATCACTATCAGTTGTAGATATTTGACCTAAGTGTTGTTCATTACCGTCGATTGTTATTTTTTCACCAAAAAAGTATTCTTTAAAAAATATTACCGGTGGTGTTGTATCTGTTTCTAATAAACCAATATCTTGTTTATTTTCTAAGGCATAGATTAACATTGAATGTGATTGGTTACAATCAAATGTTGTTAAAAACTCCAAAGTGATTGGATCAACCTGTGAATCAATTATTACTAATTTTAAATCACCATCTCTTTCGATTGATCTAATTGTGGATAGATAAATATAAATTATAGGTTTTGGTGGCATACTTTTATCCATAATAACAATGGATTCACCTGGTATATGTGATTTTATATCAGTAAAGTTTAAATTTCTCAATGAAGAATTTGACTGAATATAACCATCTCTTATATTACCATAATATCTTTCTATGAAATAATCTTCGCCATTATTTCCTATATAAACTATTCTTTGTCTACTTTCGGTTTGATTACCAATGACCACATAATAACTTTCTATTTCATATCTACCTAACTGCATCTTTTTGTTTATTTATTTTTATTATCCTACATATATATTAAAGTTGTGCCTAACAC
>Ga0114969_10004677_pt1 | contig 10815 bp, 14 predicted proteins | sample M_130807_MF_Meta_FD_87316 | JGI IMG/M metagenome (GOLD analysis project Ga0114969, IMG submission 87316) | Freshwater microbial communities from Lake Montjoie, Canada to study carbon cycling - M_130807_MF_MetaG | ecosystem: Environmental > Aquatic > Freshwater > Lake | place: Lake Montjoie...
CAAACAATAACATTATTAAATAATCTGAGTGAGAAATATAAATTACCGTATTGGGTCAATACTAATAAAACCATACCGCGCAATTATAAACGGTGTCATCAGATGTATCATTTCCCTATGTTTTGTGCAGATGGTAAGATATATACCTGTTGTGAAAATAAAGGTAATCCACAGTTTGCATTAGGTGATTGGGACACTGGGGATTTTCGAGATCTGTGGTTAACTAAGCGCCATCACGACATATACCAAAAAACAAATGTAGCATTTTGTCAACCTTGCCGACCGAATGTTACTAATATCAACATACAAAATATTTTAGACGATCCCAAAAAGATCGAGGCGTTATATCTATGAAGTTTCCGGTGATTGAATTATTTGATCGACTAGCTATCGCTGAAATTAAATGGGATAAAACTCACAGCAATCAAGAAGAACTTGCGTGGTATCAAGATCAAGTCAAAAGTTTTGATTTAACACTGATACAAGCGCCGTTTGATACTTTAAAAGATATTCACAATACCATATGGGGATTAGAAGCAGAATTAAAAAGTGGCCGTGACGCAGAGCTAAGTCTTGAAGAGATAGGTCGGCGGGCTATATTAATCAGAGATTGGAATAATAAACGTATCGCGATTAAAAATATTATTGCTGATCTGCTAGGATGTGGTGTAAAAGAAATCAAGCAGGATCATCTCAGTGAATAAGAAATACGTACTTGGAAAAGTAGAACCGTGGTGGGATGATAGTTTTAAAACTCTTGATTATCTCTATATACCTATAAAGAACACACACGATGAAGAAAGATGGATACAAGAAGGATATGGTAATGTGACCTTAAATGGTGCATTATATAATATGGCACAACCTATGCCAGAATATGCAAATGGATTCTATGATATTTTTCCGTGGAACAATATGGGCCTGGCATTTTTCCGTATGAATACATTAGAAATGTTTCCGTTGCATCAAGATCATTATACATCATACAAAGAAATGTTTGACATTAAAGATCCTGGTGTTATTTGGAGAGCTGTGGTATTTTTAGAAGATTGGAAAAGTGGGCATTATTTTGAAGTTGATAGCAAGCCAATTGTGGGTTGGTCTTGCGGAGACTATGTAGCATGGAATTATAATACTCCGCATTTTGCTGGAAATTTTGGGATTGAACCTAGATATACCATGCAAATAACAGGAATGCAGAAGTGAAAACTTTAAAAGATTATACAAATCCTTTCCAAGCTATCTTACATTTTGAAGATGCGATATCAACCTATACAGGTGCGCCCTATTGCGTAACTACAGATTGTTGTACCCATGCTATCGAAATTGCTTTTAGACTAGTACACGACGGTAGTCCTGTTAGTTTTCCAGCACGTACATATCTAAGTGTACCCATGACCATGTATAAGTTGGGTATAGATTACAAACTAACTGATGAAGTATGGCGCGGAAGTTATCAGTTTGAAGGATCAAAAATTTGGGATTGTGCTAGACAATTTGAATCTAATATGTATAAACCTGGTAGTGTACAGTGCATAAGTTTTGGTATGAGTAAACCATTACAAATTGGTCTTGGTGGGTGTTTACTCACTGATGACAAAAATCTATATGAGCGGGCCAGTCGCATGCGTTATGATGGTCGAGATATCTTTAATTATAGCCCATGGATTTCACAAAAAGAATTCACTGTAGGGTATCATTATTACCTCAGACCAGAAGAATGTGTTATTGGATTAAATTTATTAGGAGAAAGGAAGTTTACTCCGCAACTGGATAAACATTTTGATTATCCTAACTGTAAAGAAATTCTCATAATATGATTAATTTTAATGATCCAAAAAAATGGGTCATCCTACAATATCGTCCCGGTGCAGGTGGTAAATTCTTTAGTGCATGTTTAATGACTATTGAAAAAATTTCTCATTGGGATTTTAGAGTAGAGAATAAAGAAATAACCTTTAAGGAGTGGGTAAATACCCAATGGAATTATGATACTCCTTTTAAGTGGATTGCGTATGAACCCTTGCATGATTGGAATACAACATTTTTTAGTAGAACTTTTCCGAGAGGAAATGATGTATCGATCGACGAATATAATAAATTAATGAATAGTTATGCTAGCAATTATCTAAAACAGATATGGGCTACAGATAAATTAGTATTAGATTTTATAAACAAAGAAAATTTCCCTGCATGGTGGCAAGATTCATTCCATATTACCCTTGATACTCAAGAAAACTGCCCGTTTCATAAGAATTTTTTATTATCTAAGATTTATCCTTATGATAAGGATAGTAAATTTGGTACAGCAATGATGGATAAACCACTTCAAGAAAACAAATATCAAAATGCTCGTGTGTTTGATAATCAATTTGAATTTGGCCCGTTTGATACTTGTGATGATTGGTATAATTTCATTTGGAAAAATGATTTTAGATTAAATTTTAATTTACCGCATTGTGATTTATTATTAGATGATCTATTAGATTATCAAAAACTGAAATCTCATATTAGTAAAATAGCCAAAGAGCTAAACAGCCAATTCGATGAATCAGATCTAGAGTACCTATTCAACTATTGGATTAAGAAAAAAATTGATATTTGTTGACACAGACCTAAATAACATATATAATATTAATAATACGGCAATCCTCTGCCTTAACATCGGAGATAGAAATTGAGTGATAAAACAATAAGCGAACGAATTCTTGAACGCATACAATCAAGTGATACTAGATATTGGGCAGGTGACAATATCTCAGAGCATATCTTAGAATCAGAACGTGCAGAACTGGTAGACGAACTAACAGGTAAATTTGAAGGTGTGTTAGATAGTTTGTTAATCGATAGACACACTGATCCAAACAGTCAAGGCACAGCGCGGCGACTAGCTAAAATGTATTTGTATGAAATCATGTCTGGTAGATATGATTCAGCACCAGATGCAACAGCTTTTCCAAATGATAGCAAAGATCGTTATGAAGGTATGTTGGTTGTCCGCAGTGAGTTACGTAGCATGTGTAGTCATCATCACCAACCTGTCGCAGGTGTAGCATATATTGGTATTATCGCCGCACAAAAACTAATTGGATTATCAAAATATACACGTATAGCACAATGGTGTAGTCGTCGCGGAACACTTCAAGAAGAACTTGCTAATGATATTGCTCGTGAGATTATGAAAGCCACAGGTAGTGATAATGTTGCAGTTTATATCCAAGCAACACATGGTTGCTGTGAGAATAGAGGTATTATGGCACACAGTAGTTTAACGCAGACTACGGTATTGAAAGGTGCGTTCAAAGATGATGGTAATACTAAGAAAGAGTTTTTTGACAATATTAAATTACAACAGGAGTTTGCCCCAAGATGAGCACATTAAAAGATCAAGCAATACAATATTTTGAAACATTTAGTAATAAAGACCTAACTGGTCTGTCAGAGATATTTTCTGATAATGCTGTTACCCGTGATTGGGACACAGCATCGGAAGGTAAAGTTGCTGTATTGACAGCTAACAAAAATATTTTTGACAGCGTAGATACTATCACCGTTACTCCATTGTCATTATATGAAGATGGTAATACGGTAGCTGCAGAGATTGAAGTATTACTCAATGGTGTAGAAAAACTACTAGTAGTAGATGTGATTACATTTGAAGGTGGTAAGATTTCTAGTCTACGTGCCTATAAAGGATAATTGTGAAAAAGTTATATGTAGATGATCAACAGATTCGAGAATACGTTAATAAAATCTCATATCAGATGTACAAGGATAATTGGCGTCCAGACTATATCGTTGGACTTACCCGCGGAGGACTTGTTCCCGCGGTGTATATGAGCCATATGTTGGATATTCCAATGGAAACATTAAAGGTAGCCCTACGTGATGGTGAGGGTGGTGAAAGCAACTGCTGGATGGCTGAAGATGCATTTGGATATTTAAGTGCTAGTAGTGTGCCTAGACCAGCAGGCGAACCTACAAGTGATCCTAGTCTACGTAAAAACATCTTGATCTTAGATGACATTAACGACACAGGTGCTACACTTGATTGGATCATCGAAGATTGGCAAGGTATTAATCTACCCAATGACACAGCGTGGGATGATGTCTGGGGCAACAATGTTCGCTTTGCTGTGTTATTCGATAATCTGAGAAGTGAGTTTAGCCGCAAAGTCAACTACAGTGCTGTGGAAATAAACAAAGCAGAAGAGGATGTTTGGATTGTCTACCCTTGGGAACACTAATTGAAAAATATCTACTTATGGAATAAAAGTATATATTCTGGATTAGTTGTACCGACCCTCTGGTTTTCAGCAAAAACATATTACGAAGAACACGGTCAGAAAGTCAGTGACTGGAGTTGGAAAGATCCATTTATACACGAGCGGGCTAAAGAACACATACTTGAATTATGTGACGAATCTCCACCTGATTTCTTTGGATTTAGTTTGTACATCTGGAGTCACATCGAAGCCAACGATCTAGCACAAGAGATTAAACGTAGATATCCCAATTGCCTGATCGTCTATGGTGGCCCGCAAATTGACATCAAATATACCAATGACTTTTTTATAAAGCACCCATGGGTTGATCTAGTAGTTCCTAGTGACGTATATGGTGAACCTATCATACATCATATCTTAGATAATTTTGATAATTTAAAACATCAAGAAATCCCAGAAGTTTTTTATCATAAAAGCAAAATGAAATTTAAAAGCAAACACGATTTTGTTAAACGTAGTTTCCAATGGCCTAAAAATATATTTGCGCCAAATGCAGATCAATTTACCTTTAATACTACAAATAGCATGGCCATCTATGAAACTACTCGTGGTTGCCCATATAAATGTACCTATTGTGACTGGGGTGGTGGAACATTTACCAAGGTTGTTAAGAAACCGTTAGAAACTATATTTGCTGAAATTGAATTCTTATGCGCTAACAAAATCGAATACTTTTTTGTAGCTGATGCTAATTTTGGTATCTATAAAGAAGATGTAGATATCGCCAAGCACTTCGTAGCCATGAAGGAAAAATATGGTTATCCTATCAACATAGCTGTAGAAAACGCTAAAAATAATCTACCGCGTGTGATGGAAATACAACGCATATTGATCGAAAACAAATTAGTATTCTGGTATAAGATATCAGTGCAGAATTCCAATGAAGAAATTAAGAAAAATATCGAACGTGTTGATATACCATTTGAGGATTATCTAGCAGAAACTCTTAAACTTAAAGAAGAATTCGATGCTCCGGTCATGGTTGAAACTATCTTAGGTTTACCTGGTGATAGTTATACACGCACATTAGAAAGTATCGATTTATTCCATCGCAGTACCGTTGATATTTTTAGGACACAGATATGGAATTTACTTCCAGAAGCCCCTGCATATGATCCTGTACAACGAACAAAGTTTGATATACAAACCAAGTGGTTTGAGATTTATACGCAATCATTTAGATACAAAAACGACATCACGGCTGATCCGGGGGTGATCACTATTTCAAATCCAGACAGTATGTATGTTGAAAATGTTATCGGCACTTATTCTTATTCTAAATACGAGTGGTGTGACATGTTTGCTGTGAGCATGCTAGCAGGCATGTCAAAAACCATTGGTGTTAATTTCTTAACCTATTATTTGGATCAAGAACACAATCTAGGCCCGAGTGTATTTTATGATAAATTGTATAAAGACATTATAGGCAATAAAAAATTTAGTAATTCTATATTAAACGATAAGCTAAGTCTATTACAAGAGAATCTACATGAACTAGTAGACAATCCAGATGTTTTAAAATTAGAATATGATATTGACGAACGATTTCCGATGATCCTAGCACCGCATGTCTATGTCGGATTTATCATAATGCTATATCCAAAAGACTTTTTTGTTACAGTTACCAAATACTTTGCTGACTATTTAGATGACCCAAAATTTGAAGATTTGGGTAAATTTTTATACAATATCATGATTGATTTGGATTATGATCCAAAAATCAAGCGCACATTTTCTACAGAATATAATTGGTATAGCTATGTATTAGAAAATAAACAGTTGCATAAAAGTTCATATGAGTATATAATATCAGATATACAATTAAAATTTAAAGGATCTAATGATTTTGAAGAATCAGATTATCCCACAGCAAATGATTACGATCAAAAAGTTAAACAATTCTTTTATCACAGGGCCAGTAATCCTGTGAGGAAAAAATACGCAGAGCATATAATTGAAAATGAAATTCTTTAAAAATAACAGTAAACCAATAGGATGGCTGGCTAATATCATCACCGTTGTTGGTGTTGTATTCACTAGTCTCGACGTGTATCCGCTCAACATTATTATACTATCAGTAGCCGGTGTATTTTGGGTCATAACAGGCATACTATGGAAGAAACCAGAGTTATGGACATTGAATGCCATAATATTATTCATATATCTTTATGGGTTAATTAGATGAGTAAACTTAAAGTCAGTGAAATATTCTATTCAGCACAAGGTGAAGGACGCTTCATTGGTGTTCCTAGTGTGTTCTTAAGAACCTTTGGTTGTAACTTTACCTGTGGTGGATTTGGTATGAGTGATCGTACACAGATGAGCACAGAGCGTGAGTTCATCGATCCAACAAAATATCGTATATATGAAGACTTACCGTTAGTAAACACAGGCTGTGATAGTTACGCTAGTTGGGATCCTAAATTCAAGAACTTCAGTCCGCTATTAACTACAGATGCTGTAGTCGAGCGTATGCTAGATCTAGTGCCCAGCAACAGTTGGGTCATGCCCAACGGCAATGACACACATCTGGTTATTACAGGTGGGGAGCCGTTGTTGGGTTGGCAACGTGCTTATCCAGACTTGCTAGCTCATCCAGATATGTATAATCTAAAAAATATTACATTTGAAACAAATGGTACTCAAGAACTACACGAAGACTTTGTTACATATCTTAAAGTATGGAAACGTGCAGGGCGTGAGATCACATTTAGTGTTAGTGCTAAACTAAGTGCAAGTGGTGAATCGTGGGCTGACGCAGTCAAACCTGAAATCGTTAAGAGTTATGAAAAGGTTGGAACCGCATATCTTAAATTTGTAGTTGAAAAGCCTAGTGACTTTGACGAAGTAGATCGTGCAGTATCAGAATACAGGCGGGCCAAGTTCAAAGGTGTTATATACATTATGCCAGTAGGCGGTGTGGTTAAAGTCTATGATGGCAATAAATTTAACGTAGCTGATGAAGCCATGCGTCGTGGTTATTATTACAGCCCAAGATTACATGTTGATCTTTGGGGTAACAGTTGGGGCAAATAAAAGGAAAATATGAGCTATCTATTTACAAGTGAAAGTGTTAGTGAAGGACACCCAGATAAGGTAGCAGACGCTATCAGTGATACGGTGTTGGATTTAATGATGCGTGAAGGCAATACTGCCTATCGTTGTGCTTGCGAAACATTGGTAACAACTAATCAAGTGATCCTGGCTGGTGAATACAAAGGCATTTACAATCATCTAGAAGTTGAAAATGCTGTACGTCGTGTCATACGCGACATTGGCTATGAGCAAGATGGATTCCATTGGGAAACCGTTGACATTAAGAACTACATGCATGGACAAAGTGCTGATATTGCCTTAGGTACAGACACATTTGGTGCTGGTGATCAAGGACTTATGTTTGGCTATGCTACTAATAAAACTCCTAACTACATGCCACCAACTATCTACTTCAGTCACAAAATTGTAGAAGCATTGACAAAGTTACGAAAAGAAGGTGCTACTTGGTTAGGCCCTGATGCTAAATCGCAGGTAACATTAAAGTTTAACGATGATCACTCACTAAGCCATGCTACTAAGATCGTATGTTCGACACAGCATACAGAAGCAACAGATATTGCTACTGTGCGTGCTAACGTAGAAAACATTATTAGAACTATCTTACCAGCAGAGTTAATAACTGATGAAACAGAGTTCTTAATCAATCCAACTGGTCGCTTTGTCATTGGTGGTCCAGATGGTGATACGGGCCTAACAGGACGTAAGATTATCGTTGATACCTATGGTGGTAGTTGCCCGCATGGTGGCGGTGCTTTCTCAGGTAAGGATCCAAGCAAAGTGGATCGTAGTGCAGCTTATATGGCTCGTTATCTTGCTAAGAATATCGTTGCCAGTGGCAAGGCTACACACGCTACGGTACAGTTAGCTTATGCTATTGGTGTAGAGCAACCTATGAGCGTATATGTTGACAGCGATGGAAATAATTTTGAGCTTACCTCATGGATAACTACTAATGTAGACCTAACCCCTAAAGGCATTATTAATAGATTTGATCTATTCCGCCCTATTTACAGTAGCACAACTAACTACGGACACTTTGGTAAACCTGGTTTACCATGGGAAGAGTTAGATCTATTCAAGGATTAATATGATAAAGAAATTGATCAATAGTTTATTTGGTACTAAACCTGAAGAGCCAGTTATCAAGAATCAAAAATCCAAAAAGACTCCAAAAGAACTAGCCACAGACGCAGGTGAACCATGGGTAGAAGTGATTGGTATTGATATCGATAAAGATAATCCAGGTGCAGGTAGTTTTGAATTAGATTGGAATGATAAATTCGTAGCTAATTTAATCCGTGCTGGTTATCAAGGTAAGACAGATCAGGACCTAGTAGACAATTGGTTCCGCAGTGTTTGCCAAAATGTTGTCTTAGAAAACTACGAGCAAGAGCAAGCGGACCCAGATAATCGCCCAAGTAACCGCCGTGATCTAGGCAATGGCAGAACGGAAGTAAGTTGATCCTGTACGTCAATGGTGACAGCCACAGTGCTGGTGCTGAAGCAATAAATTCTCATGCATTTGCTGAAGATGATTATAGTCTTCAATCCCATGGACGTAAGCCTCATCCAGACAATCTAGCAGTAAGTTATGGACAGCGACTAGCAGATAATCTAGGCTATGATTTAATTTGTGAGGCCGAAAGTGGTAGTTCAAACGAGCGTATTATACGTACCACACGTGAATATCTTTCTAAAGATAACATTCCAGAATTAATTGTAATTGGTTGGTCGACTTGGGAAAGAGAAGAATTTCTGATAGATGGGGTTTATTATCAATTTAGCGGAGGGATACGTGGGATTGGGTGGTCTGATACTATTAAAGAATTGTATAAAAATTGGGTCGTAGATGCACAGCCGTATAAACGTGCTGATTTTTGGCACGAGCAAATATACAAATTCCATCTTGAACTTTTAGATAAAAATATTAATCATTTATTTTTTAATACACACACTGCATTTAATCATGATTTTATCAAATCCATTGATTGGCAGCATAATTACATTGGTCCATATCAAGATGATTATACCTATTCTAATTGGTTAAAAAATCAAGGATGTACAACCGTAAATCCAAATAGTTATCATTTTGGTCCAGATGCCCATCAGGCCTGGGCAAATCACTTGACAAAAATCATAAAAGAAAGTATAATGGTTAAATGAGATATCTATTAGTTGACACAGCAAACACATTTTTCAGAGCCCGGCATTCAGCACATCGCCAAAGTGATACCTGGGACAAGCTGGGCTTTGCTATCCACGTAACTCTGGCAAGTATAAACAAATCATGGCGTGATCAAAAGGCTGATCATGTTATATTCTGTTTAGAAGGACGTAGTTGGCGCAAGGACTTCTATGAACCCTATAAGAAAAACCGTAGTGTAGCTCGTGCGGCACTAACAGAAAGCGAAGCGGAAGAAGATCGGTTATTTTGGGAAACCTTTGATAACTTAAAAACATTCGTCGCAGAAAAGACTAACTGTAGTGTCCTTCAACACAGTGAATTAGAAGCTGATGATTTGATCGCAGGTTGGATACAGAGCCACCCAGATGATCATCATACTATCATATCCAGTGACACAGACTTTTATCAACTCTTAGCAGACAACGTTAATCAATACAATGGTATCAGCGATGAGCTCCATACCTTAAAAGGCATCTTTGACAAGAAAGGCAAACCAGTCATTGACAAAAAGACCAAAGAACCTAAGAAGATCCCTAACCCACAGTTTATACTTTTTGAAAAGTGTATGCGTGGTGATCCTACAGACAACGTATTTTCAGCATTTCCAGGCGTGCGCACCAAAGGCAGTAAAAACAAAGTAGGTCTTGAAGAAGCCTACAGTGACAAAGATAAGAAAGGTTATAATTGGAACAACATGATGCTACAACGTTGGGTTGATCATAACGGCATCGAACATCGTGTGTTAGATGACTATGAGCGTAATCGTGTTCTAGTTGATCTAACAGCACAACCAGATGCGATAAAGATTAAGATGGCAGAAACTATAGCGGCTGCACAAGTGCCCAAGAACATGCCCATGGTTGGAGCACAGTTCTTAAAGTTCTGTGGCAAGTATGACCTGGTTAAACTCAGTGACAATGCCACTGCGATCAGTGAATGGTTGATGGCTAGTTATCCGCAGAAAGAACATGCATGATCACAGATGATAAGTTCCTAGCATTAGATTTAGAATTAAATCAACCGTCAGGTAAGATCATACAGGTTGGTGTTGCTATAGGTGACAAGAACACACGCTTTGAAGACTATGTGGTCCGTAAATGGTACATAGACCCGCAGGAACCGATCAGTGAATTCATCAACGATCTAACAGGCATAACTGATAGTGATATACGTGCAGAAGCATATAGCCATGAACATGTTGCCCGTGAGCTCAGTGAGTTGATCAAAGAGCATAAGTGCTTTATCAATCCAGTGACCTGGGGTGGTGGTGATAGTGTGGAATTATTG
>Ga0114969_10004678_pt1 | contig 10814 bp, 10 predicted proteins | sample M_130807_MF_Meta_FD_87316 | JGI IMG/M metagenome (GOLD analysis project Ga0114969, IMG submission 87316) | Freshwater microbial communities from Lake Montjoie, Canada to study carbon cycling - M_130807_MF_MetaG | ecosystem: Environmental > Aquatic > Freshwater > Lake | place: Lake Montjoie...
CTGATACGACGGTCATTGGCGACATAGCAACGTTCAGCAGTGTAGCTGTATCTTTGAAAGTTGTTAATGTTCCAAACGATGACGGATATGTGATATATTTATATTTTTGTATACCGGCGATAAAAGCATAAGTATGTGCCGCGGTATTTGACAATTCTGATGCTCTTAAAGAAGATACATCTGTATCTGTTAGTGATCCGGACACATGTTCACCGTAGTAGATTTTCCAATACCAATCTACAGTATATGTTTTTGACAATGATCCTGTGTGAGTATTTTGAGCATATATAGACCATGCGTGTGAAGAATCTGTAAGATACTGTATGGATGAGATTGAAACGTTTTCAGTTCCGTCGTTTGCAAGACCTGTAGCAAGAACAATTGAATCGGTGGTATCTTCTATAGATACAGAATTTGTAACAATGTTTGATGAATTTGTAGTAGTCCAAGTGAATGTTTTATAACCAGCGGAAATTGTATATCCAACTTCTACTGGAGATGATTGATTTAGACTAAATGATGAAAAGGATGGTACTTGATACGGATACAGCAATGCATCAAACATTGTAGTAAGAGGTACGTTATTAAACGTTGTACCTGCTTGAATTCCCCCAAGGGTTTGAGGTACAGGTGTTGGATTGGTGTAAAACCCTACACCAATGGGGCCAGGCACGCTTCTGAACGATCCACTTTCAAATACTATAACATCGTAAGTGCTTGTGACAGCAGGAGTCAGAAACAACGATGATGTTATTATGCCGGTTGAATCCGTGTGAATTAAACGCGACGATCCAGATATTTCAACCACTTCGTAGAAGTCTTGAACATTCTGACGAAACTGCTTGAATATAAACGAATTTATTTGTGGATCATAGTTGCCCATAATGAATCATTTGACTATTGGTATAAATATAGTATCAATACCAAAGAAAATAAAAAACCGCTGATATTACAGTATCAGCGGGGATTATCTAAAACTTTAAATTATATGAAGTTAAGATGGACTAAATGTACCATCTCTGATATTAAGAGACCCGTTGCCATATTTCTTGGTCAACTTGTTCATCAACTCTTCTTCGGTTTGTTGAAGTTGAATATATTCAGTTCTGTGTTTTTCTTGTTCCTTCTTTAAAAGGTCAAGTCTTTCTTGCAATTCAATGGTTTCAAGATGAATTTGTCCAAATTTGACCAACTTGTCTTGAAACTTACCCTGAATATATCGTAGATCTTTTACTTCTTCGTCTGTGAATTTGATTGGTTCTGGCATAACAATATAATGTGTTCATGGATACATAGAAGGTAATTCAACTAATTGATTGTTATAAATTAACGACCGGCGGATAAACTATAGGAGCATCTTTAGCATCAATAACTGGAAAGACTATATTATCTCCATCTTGTTTTAATGGATTGATATAAGAATAAGGATATGGTTTGTGATATGATGTTTTAGTCAAATCAGCATTGACTTTATCAAGAATTTGTCCGTCAACTATTTCACCAGTGATAATAACTTTTCTAGGTGTGAAGCTCTTGGTTGTGGTGAGTTTTTTATTTTCAAATGAATCACTCAACAAATATGCTTGTACCGTCATGTTAAATGTGGTACGAACCATGCGATCTTTTCCTGACTGTACCTCAGTATTGTTGCTATAATCGTTGATATAGACTCTAAACTTAAATCTTGTTGGATCACCCCAATATTCTTCTGTTGCCCAATTGATTTTTTCAATCAACGAGTTCATTTGTTCAACATACTCTGTCCACAACATAAACTCATAAGTGAGTGTTATGTGATCGGGTAAAGTAACATTCATTACTTGTGATGTAGGAGCAGTCTTTTTTGTGAGAATGGAAAATCTATCGTATACGTTCTTTTGATCGTATTTTCTCAACACTTGAACATTCAAATGACGATTAAACGTTGCAAGACTTTCATTTTTTGCAACCGTATTTCGTTTGAACATTATGGCTGGAAGTTGTAATTTTCCATTGTTATCACGAATACCACCATCAGATTGAATAGCTTTCCATCGTTCAGGATTTCCGTAAAGGATTGGTACTTTGATATTATCACCCCCATCAACAATTGTAGGATTGATAGTGTTGTCCAAGTGATCTACAATTGCAGAGTCGATATCAAGAAGAGTAACCGTGAAGTTTTTAAAGTCATCGGTGTCTCTGCGAACCTGAAACTCCCTATGTACAGCAGTTTTCTTATCAGCGACATGATCGCTGTTATTTTGCTGATTTGGAGCTGGATTATTTGGATTACCTTTCCATGCCATAGGTTGTAATTATCGTTGAAAAATGTTAAGCTTGGATAGACGAGAGTAGTGAGTATTACAGATAAAGCTGTGACTCTTTGTATCTTGTCCGCCCAAAAATTGTTCTTGAACCACATTGTCAACTTCATGATAACGATCATTGAAGAAAACAATGTCTCCGATTTGAGGAAAGAAGTTCACTTGTTGACACATCTTTTCTCTGAATTTGAATACCACCGATTGATCGCGATCAGGACCAAATCCTTCGTCTTCGCCTGTAATATCACCACGATCAATAAGTGCGCTCAAGTCAATGCCTGGATAAAAGGTCTTACCTTCAGTTGGAGCAGATTCTCCATACATGTTTACACGTGTTTCCGATGCAGCGATCTTAAACACGGTCACAAGCGTTTCAATGATATCACCCATCAATTCAGCATTGATAGAATTGATCAGACGAATATCACGTTCGCTAAAATATCTTCCTCGTAGTCCCATAAATCATCCAATATAAATAAACATTGGTACTTTTCTAAGAATGTCCTGACTCTTCTCAGCTTTATTGGCTTGTTGTTCAACTAGATTAGAACCAAGAGTGGATTCCAACATCTCTCTCAGTTGTGACATCAGTGCTTCTTTTTCTGCTGACGCTTCACTTCTTAGTTCGCCACCGTCGAGAGTAACCTCTCCTCCAGGAATTGGAATCGTACTATATTTTTGGCGAATTGCTCCAAGCACTTCTTTGCAGAGTGCCAAGAAGTATTTTCGTATCCATTGTCGGCCAGGACCATTGATTGTACGATATTTTAAATTATCATATGGAACATTACTATAGTCAGAGACTTTATCATAGTTATTTCCAGGCGAAAAAATGTCTGCTTCTTTATCATTCTCCAAACTATATTCAAAATACACTTTGTAATTGGTATTGGGAATAGGAAACAACCTAAGTTTGTTGTTAACTATTTCAAATGAATATGCGCTTTTACGAACCATGTCGTTAAACTCAATTGCTTGAGCTCTCAACAAATCTTCAAAGATAGGCGTCATCAAAAATTGAACAGCCGGACTATATCCTGCAAATCCCATTTCATTCAAAACGTTACTATAACTCATGCCCGTCATACTGAATGGGTCATAGATACGTGCTGTTGCAGGAGATTGATCGTGGAATATTCTTTTTATTTCCAATCGATTTCCCGATCCAGATGCTTGATCATAAAGACACTGTAGATCGTAGTTTTGTTGTCCTGCAACAACATCAACATGACCTTTCTTCCAATCAACATTTCCACCAACGCCAACTTCCGACCCATATGCTTTTGAAAGGTTTATCACATATGGTAGAGGACTTCCTGTTACTGCTTTTCCAGTAGCATCTTTGTTTGCAGGAGTTCCCAACAAATTCAACATATTGTTGCGAATGTTGAATTGATTGACTTGAGAACTATATTCGTTTACTGATTCTTCAAAAGCAGCATAAAAGTTAAGGTCGATGAGTTCAATATCTTCGATTGGATAACCAAGACGAATAGCTGCCCATACAGCACTACTGCTACACTCCGATGTGAACTTTGGATCGTCGTCATAGAACCCAAATGGGGTTCTGCCGGGAACGGCACTGCCGCTTCCAGGCCATCTTACTCTATCGGAATCAAGATTTGCACTCATGGTTTATAAATATCACGGCGAATTGGTTATCTTCACTATAAGTTTGTCATTTTGTTTGATAATTTTGTAGTATGTTTCTTTATACGCCATCGACATAATCACTATACTCACTCGGATCGCTTGTTAATTTATGTATAACAATATCGTTACGATTAAATTCTACATCCTGTATTTTCTTCCATGAATATCCGCCACCCGTTTCATAAACGTTATAGGGTATATCTATTTCATATATTCCCTCCTTAAATTGTCCAACAATATATACGTGTTGTTCATGAGTGCTACATACACTTTGAACATTCTCAATCTTATGACTATACAAAATACTGATTAAGTCATCAGCTATTAAATGACATATACCCCCACTGCCCAATTCAACATCTTGACCATTATGATCTTGTTTCCAATCATCGTATTGTTTTTGTGCAACTTTAACCATGTCATCCTTAACGACATCTGTAATATCTTTAACGCTATTCAATGAAGATGTATCAAATTCATCTTCAAATTTATCGTTAATTTCATCTAACTTTCCAAGATCATTAAATCTATCATCATCTATCTTAGTTTTTACATCTTGTATCAATTGATTCAACGTGTTGTAGTCAGTAAAAAGAATAGATGAAACTTTCTTCTCCGGGATTAATGTTAACAAAGTTTTTCCATTTCTATCTTGTAACACCATTATACATCTAAACCTCATCAACTTATTTGGAGTATTTAAATCCTTAGGTTCCAAGCTATTTGATGTCATGTTTATCAAATAATTGTCATCTGCCATCGTAAATTTATTTGATAATTCGCTTTCGGGAACCTTGTCGAATTCATTAACAATGTTGACAAAATAAAGTTTGTCATTGGTTTCTATATGAAATCTTGCACGCAAAGAACTATTTCTTATTGATATGCGTTTTGGCATATCATGTTTTGTTTGATTTTTTATGAAATCAGCAACATCAAACAAATCTACTTCATATTCTGGAAACGCACGTTTAAGCTGATTCAAACAAATACTACCGAATTTTTCGTCAGTCATATACCCTTGGCCAACGACTATTTCTTTCAATAAATCTTTCAATTTGATCATATTCAGTGGAATGTCAAGAAGTTGTATCTGACATCCTTTCGTTGAGCTGGTCTATCACTGTCACCGCCTGGCAACGTAATAATAGAAAACTCTCCCGGATTTCCTTCTACAGATGGAAGTTCGTCGGTATACTTCAACGAATCAAACGTGAGAGCATCAAATTTAGAATCAGTATGATACTTGTCATAGATTCTCTTCTTCAATTCATTTCTGCCATTCACAGGATCAGCAAACTTTGACTTGCCGGATTCATCTTTTTCGTAACCACGTCCTCTAGTTGGTTTGAATATTCCAACAAACACTTCCTTTGGAACAATTACCGATTTCTTGTTTGCGTCATGCAAATCTTGAGTTCCACCAACAGAGTAGGTAACAACAAATCCAAGAAGTTCGGCAATATTTACAATACCTGCCATTTTGGTGTAAAAATATGAGTTTACTTTGTATCCGTTCTCCCATAGTTTTTTAGTTACTTTAACCGCAGAGTCAAAATATCGTTGAGCAAAAAAGTCGCCAGCATCATTCCAACGAATACTCAATATGTTATCTTCTCTCTTTGCTTTGAAAGCATACAATTCAGCTTCTGAATATGCTTGTTTGACATATGAGTCTGGATCTTGAAGTATTTGTTGAAGACGCTGTGCCAACTTGATATTCTTTCCATCATTCATGATGTAGAATCCTTGTAGAGCGTAACAATCCAACGCACACGATCCCGCAGCAGGGCATGTATTAACCACTTTGAATGGTTTTTCAGAATCATCCTCATCATAAACAAATCCACGAAGAGCAGGAATGCCGGTATTGATTGTCAAAATTCCCTGACCCGATGAGTGTTTTGATTTTTCTCCTTCGTCAAAGATAGTTTTAGGCGGAGTGGTCAACAACTTGGCAAATGCTGGAATATCAATTTCACTTGTACCAAGTTTTAATTTGATGTTTCCTTTGGAAATACGTGGCATCCCGAGAGATGCTTTTCCACCAACAGAAACTCTGTTTAATTCGCTGTTGAAAAAACCTACTACCTGATCCATCGTCATACATCTAGTAATTTTTGCATCACCTAGATCGGGGGATGACCAGTCGATTTCGTTAATCACTTCTTTGATTAGAATTTTTAAGTCTGTGAGTTTCATAGTTTTAGAAATTTACGTAAAATGAACATTGTGGACCGCTATATTTGAATCCTGTAATAGGTACTTTGATTTTTAATCCTTCACGAATATGTGAAAAACTTCCCTTCTTAACATAAGCAAGAGTCATGTGGGGATGATAGTCTGGATACGAATCCTCATTTTGATACTTGTCACATCTATTTCGTAGTTCCATAAGTTGATCATTCTTTTCAACATCAAACTTCACCACGTCATATTTTTCATTGTTAAATTGAGTTAGTGCTTTTAACACCACATCAAATGGTTTCATGTGTTTCAAAATGTTTGCAACATCTCGTTTCTGTAAGTCAGGGATAAATCCATATTTAAGAGTAACATGAGGTTCTTCGTTGTATCCATATGTAGGATCTTCTGGATCCGTGTAAAGTATTTCAGGGGGAATCGCCGTTTTTCCCAATTTTACAATATGCGACCCGTAATCAGGACTCACTCTTGCCATTAAACATCCTTTTTTAACATGCCTATTCATACTTTAATTTTATCATGTATTATACATATTAAAAATTCTAACAAACCATTCACATTTAAGTTTGACTGTACAAAATTCCAAGTCCGTAACCATCTTTTATGTTGAAATAGTTGATATTGAACTTTGCTGAAATGTCTATACAAACTTTATCTATATTTTCACACGAATATGTATTGGGAAGAATAACCACGTTAGAATGTTGCACTGACCACTCGGTACACTCATATACATCAGTAGGATGATCTCCCAGATCTACATGAATCAAATCAAACATTCTAGTTTCAGACTTGATATACTCAGTGTGATATTTTCTTATCAATTCAACATTGGTATTATTGAATTTTTTACATACATTTTCGTACATCAAATATCTTTGTTCTTGACTGTCTCTATCACCAATATATCCATCCACACCCACAACATGGCTGAATAACTTTGATAAAATATCTGTGCTGTATCCCGACCCCACTCCGAATTCCAATGCCGAATTTCTTGTTACTTTGAATGTATCAACTATGGAAAGCATGTAATTTTCAAATCCTCTCCAATCGGATACAACCTCTTTTATTTTGTATGGCCATTTTCTAACGGGCAAATAGATCTTATTCATGATATAACACTTTGTCAAATAAGTAGTATTGCCACAAACAAAAACCCCGCTCCGAAGAGCGGGGTTTGATTTAATCGGTTGATCCGACTACAACAATCAAGATTAGACCTGATCGAGATCGCCGACAAGAATCTTGCCGTAGAACTCAGGGCGGACCATCTTCTTTGCGTAGCGAGTCATCACACCACGACGTGGAGTGAAGTTCACTGGATCATAGACCAATGGAGTTTGGACTAGTGGGATGTATGGAGCATACACTGCACCGGTTTCGAGGAAGTTGTTTCCACGGAAACCAACCAAGATGGTGTTTTCAACCATGTATGGGTTCTTGTAAACTTGGAAGCGACTTGCGAAGCTACCAACCTTACTTACACCCATTGCGAACTTAGCACTGTCACCATCGGTGTTGACAACGAAGCCTGGAATTGACTCCAAGACTGTTGCAACATCTGGTGAACAGACAAGGAAGTTAGCACCACCACGTAGTGTCAACTGGTGAATCTTGTTACTGACCTTTTGGATCTTGTTACCAAGTGTTTGGAACCAAGTTGACTTGGTGTAATATCCACCTGTACCAGCAGTAGTGGTGTCAGTGATGACGCCGCTGTCGCTGATTTCACGGTTGATCTTAGCACTCCAACGTGCAGTGGTTACTGCTGGTGCGTTGGTGATCAACATGTCTAGGATTTCCAAGTCGATTTCCATCGAAACGTACTCAGACAACAAAGCAGTCAATTCTGCTTCTGCGTCAATGCTGTGGTAAGCATTCAAGTCTTGAGCGAGTTCTGGGGTCCAGACTGCCTTCAACTTACGAGTCTTAGCAACGATTGGCTCGCTCTTCAACTCTAGGTTGACTTCTGGAATACCGATAGAAGGAGCACTGGTTCCGTCACCGGTTGTGTCTTCGAAGTCACCACGGTTACTGTCCTTAGGTTGGACACTGTAGTTAACGGTCAAACTTGCCGAAGCAGGGTTTGAACCAGAAACAACGAATGTTACTTCAGAACCGTTGATCTCGGTGAATTGTGGGAAGTAGGTAAGAATACCACTACCTGCGATGGTGAAGGAGCGAACTCCGTTTGCATCGAACACGTTACCTGCAGCACTAGAAGCACTGTAGAAGTTGGTTGTGGTCAAGGTGTAAACCTTACCAGAAGCAACTGAAGCACTGTAGTTTGCATCGAAGTTAACACCATCCAATGTACTTACAGCAGCACGTGAAGCACTTACAATTGTGGATTGGTCATTGACCGAGTAACCGAAACGACCAGGACCATAGAGACCGCCAGTAGCGGAATCGGTTGAACCTAGCTTGGTTCCAGTACCACCGAACAACGAACTGTAGTTGTTGGTAGTATCCTTGGTGAACACACCGTTGTTGGTTCCATACTTGAAATCAAGATAGAAGATAAGACCGCTTGGGAGGTTCATTGGTTGAACCGAAACGAACTCCTTAGCTGCGATTTCTGCGAACACACGGCGAACGAGTGGGAGAGCAACGCCTGCCCATTGTTCACTGTTTGCTGAAGTACCTGTTGAGGTTGCTTCATCAAGCAATTGCTTTGCTTGGTTTTCGAGTAGGATACTCATGTTTGCCTTCTCAGTGCCCTTTAGGCCTTCAAGCAAACCTGTGTTTTCCCACTTTGCTGTCAATCCACGGGTCTTGGCCATAAGCTCTGCCTGTGGATTCATGTTTGTTGTCAATAGCGATTTCATATCACTCATATTATTATCCTTGTTTAATTTGTTGTTAAGACGTTAGATTACTTATTGATACCAGCGAGTGTCTTAAATCTCTCTGCCATCTTATTACCGCCAGACACAATTTCTTGTGATGGTTTTGTACTTGCAACTGCCTTACTTGCCAAACCTTCGGTGATAGTAGTTGCAGTTGTATTCTTTTTCTTAACAACTGATCCACCCAAATTAAACGATTCGGCCATAATTGCGTATGTCAACTTGACTTCACGTACATTCGTAGTGAGGTCAAAATTCTCTACAACCTTCATCTTCTGTTGATTATTCAAACTATATTGTTTGAACAACTTGTTAGTATAAAGCAACTTAGCGTTTAGCAAGTTAACTTCATTGATTTGATTGCGCAAAATTTGAACGGTCTTCATTGCTTCGTCACGTTCTGCTGTGACTTCTTGAAGTTGTTCTTCCCATGCACTTTCATCGACGGACATTGAGTCGTCGTGGCTCTCAGAACCATCTTCCTCTATTTCGAGTTCAGCAAGAAGTTCATCGAGATTGATTTCTTCCATTTCATCCTCAGCAACAGGTGCCATAGGAGCAACTGCGTTTGGATCTGCTGGAGCAACAGGTGCCATAGGAGCAACTGCGTTTGGATCTGCTGGAGCAACAGGTGCCATGGGAGCAACTGCGGTTGGATCACATGGTACAGCAGCGTTTGGATCTGCTGGAGCAACAGGTGCCATAGGAGCAACTGCGGTTGGATCAACTTCGCCCTCTTCTTCAAGTCCACCGTCCTTCTCCAACTCAGCAATAATTTCTGCCAAGTCAGCATCGGTGATTTCCTCTACTTGTCCGTCTCCCATTGAACCATTAACTGACGTGTCGTCGTGATTGATTCCGGGTGAAACATCGGTTTCTTCTCCATCGACTTCGCTCTTGAGTCGTTCTGCAAACATAGCTTGAATGCGTTCGCCGAAAGCTTCTTCGAGTGCTACTTTTGCATTAGCAAGAGCAGTAGCACGAACAGCCTTAGCGTCCGCAAGCGCTTCTTTCAATAGATCTGACATAATTGTGATTTCCTTTAGTTCTGAAGTTATTGTGGAGGAACTTCAATGAGAATTGGTATTCGTCTGGCAACAAAGATGTTGTTGCATTTTGAAATAAATATATACAAAAATTCGAAACGAATAAAAATGTTGAGATTTGTATGAATTAACGTCTATTTATAGAGTACGAGTATTATGCCATCAAAAACACCAGCACAACAACGTCTGATGGGACTTGCCCTATCCATTAAAAGGGGCAAAAAAAGCATTTCTAGTCTTCCAAAGGGACTACAATCAAAAGTGCATCCTCTTCTACACATGACGGATGACCAACTATCTGATTTTGCAAAAACCAGATTCAAAGAAATAGTTGCTGACATTGTAAATGAAATCTTGAATGAAAACGATGATAGCAATATTTCGGATAGTAACGACATTGAAGTTGCAAACTTTGAAAACTATTTGAAACTGCCACAAAACATTGGTATCTCATTTACTCAGAAAGAAAAAGATGCAACACTAATTCCAAATCTCCCCGCTCCTTTTGCTAAAAGCATATTTGAAATACGTTACAAGAGCGTCGAAGGGGTGATGTCAGATGGATCAGAAGTAAAAACCAATAAAACTACGGTCATTAAAAAGATTCGTATTGGTGAAACAATGATGTACAAATCGTTTACATTGTTAGAGCCATCAGAGGAACCAAAAAAGGACGGATCGGGAGATGAGTTAAAAGAAGCCGATGTTCCTCCTACAGGTCAACAACCAAAACCGACTGCTCCTCAACCGAC
>Ga0114969_10004681_pt1 | contig 10811 bp, 8 predicted proteins | sample M_130807_MF_Meta_FD_87316 | JGI IMG/M metagenome (GOLD analysis project Ga0114969, IMG submission 87316) | Freshwater microbial communities from Lake Montjoie, Canada to study carbon cycling - M_130807_MF_MetaG | ecosystem: Environmental > Aquatic > Freshwater > Lake | place: Lake Montjoie...
AGACGTCGGTCTTCAGGACGCCGTCCATGCGGTTGGCGGCCTCGATCTGGTTCACGAACCCGTAGGCGGCATTGTAGCTGATGTTGTTGATCACCCGTTGCCACGTGTGGATCGCGTTGGCGTTGGCGAAGAACGTCTGCCGGTCGGTGGTGCCGAATCCAAGGTTCATGCCGAGACCGACGTTCCCGTGCCAGTTGGTCGCGAAGGGACGCAACCAGGCCCCGTCGAGGAATCCCGGCACCGCGACCAGCGCGGGTGCGTTGGTCTTGGCGAGGGGACCTCCGCCCGGCACCGGGGTGGGCGCGGGCCTCGGGGCGGGTGCCGCCGCGGTCCGGGCGGGCTTGGGCACGGCGGGCGCCACGGATTCGCGGCGCAGGATCTCGGGTTTTTGGATCGGGATTTTTCCGGCAAAGACGGACTTCAGCACCAGGAGTTCGTCGGTCTCGCGCACCAATTCGCCGGTGATCCGGTCGCCGTTCCGAAGGTGGACGACGACCACGGGCGCCGCGAAGGCGTGGCAGGCGGCGAGGATCCACCACAGGCAGCCCGACGCGAGGCGTGCCGCGAACCCGCGGGCCTCAGGGCTTCTTGTCTTTTGCGAATGGCGATTCATCCGGCTTGGGGGCGGCTTTCTTGGGCGTTGCTTCCGGGCTTTCGATCGCCGGCGAACCCAGCCGTTCCCCACCGATGACGGTAGCCACTCCGGCATCATTCATCCGGATTTGCGGCCGCCGCTCGGTCATCCGGTAGTTGTCCCGCGTCAGCACCGTGCCATTCGGGTCGATCACCAGATACACGTAGCCGTCGGCCGTCATCTGGTTCATCAGGTGCAGGCGCGCCATGCGGTCGACGACCGGTTGGGGGCGCGCGAAGGAGACCATGCGGCCGATCTGGATGACCTTGATGGTGGTGGACTCGGTCTCGTCGGTGACGCGCACGTAGAGCCGGACCTCGCGGAGATGATTGGCCTGCTGGAGGAGATACTTCCGGCGCACGGTCTCGCCCGTGCCCGGGATGCCCACCTCGCGTTCCCACAGCCGGGAACCACGGATCACCTCGAAAATGACCGGCGAACTCTGGATCTCCTCGTGCTCGGGGGTGACGACGGTGGCGGTGAGTCGGTAACGACCGGGACGCGAGAGGTCGAAGATCGGCTGGAGATCGTAGCGAAGGGTGCCCTTGGTGGAGGACTCGAGCATGAACTCGCCGCTTTCCGCCACTTCCGACAATTGGTTGACGACCGAGCCCTCGATGGCCTCGACGTGGAAGCGGATCCACTGCGGTTCCCGGCCGAAGGTGAGTTTGCGGCCCGAGAAGTTGCTGATCTGGATGGCGGTCGTGATCGTTTCGCCGGGCAGGAAAGCCTCTTGGTCGAGCTTCAACCGGGCTTCCACCTGCGCTAGCAGTGTCGCGGGGACGAGGCAGATCAAGAGAGCAAGGAGGTGCTTCACGAGGTTCGAGTCTAGGCGCCGGCGACCGCAGGGCAAGACTGCCCGGACCGGGGCCCGTCCAACCGCCTCCGGACTTCCCCGTGGACCCATTCCGGTCCGATCCGCCGGAGGCAGGCCATGGGTTCCCCGTGGCGGCATGTCGGTTTCAGACAGGGAGCGCAGGGCAGGCTCACGCGCAACACGGAGTCGAGTTGGCCGTACGGACCGGTCCGTTCCGCGGCGGTGGGGCCGAAAGGTGCCACCACCGGCGTTCCCAAGGCCGCCGCGATGTGCATCGGCCCGGTGTCGTTGGTGACCAGAACCGAGCATGCACGCAGCCACTCGACCAATTCCGGCAGCCCGATCCTGCCGCACAGGTTGTGGATCCGGCCGGGCACCGCGGCCGCGATCGGCGCCGCCAGGGCCGCGTCGTCCCGTCCGCCGAAAACCACGATGCGCAGGGAAGGGTCCGCCGCCAGCCGTTGCGCCAATGCCGCGAAATGTTCCGTCGGCCAGCGTTTGTTCAGCCAACGGGCACCGGGTTGGAGACCGATCCAGCGGGTGCCCGGTTCGGAACACCGGGCGCGGACCGTCGCCGCGGCACTTTCGCGGACGGGCAACCATTCGAACCGCCGGTGCACCGGCACGCCCAGATGGCGGAGGACTTCCAGATACCAGTCCACCGCGTGCGTCGTCGGGGAGGGCCGGGCAACCGCCACGTCGTAGAATCCGGAGGCGCCTTCGCGCGTGTCGTCGAGGCCGATGGTGAACCCGCCGTTGGCCAACCAGGCGATGGCTCCCGTCCGGGCAAGGCTCTGCAGGTCGATCACCCAATCGTAGGCCCGGGTCCGCAGGTCGCGCACGGTGGCCCATGCTTCGGGCCACCCGAGCGGGCCCACCCATCCCTTGCGATCGAACGGAACGATGCGTCGGATGTCGGGATCGCCCTCGAGAAGCGGGGCGAGCTCGCGGTTGAGGAACCAGTCGATGGCCGCGTCCGGTCGGTGGGCGCGGATGAGTCGGGCGACCGGCAGGGCTTGGACGACGTCGCCCAGCGAACTCGGCTTGAGGATGAGGACCTTCAACGCGTCCGGCCGGGGTCAGCGCCCGGTGGCAAGGCGCTCGGCGAGCCGTTCCGGCAACCCGGCCGCGCGGATTGTGCGCTGCGCGGTGGGGATGTCGTACTCCAGCCGTCGCAATTCGATGGTCTGCTGCGGGAGATCGTAGATCACGTAGGCGGCGCGCGGATCCCCGTCGCGGGGTTGGCCGACGCTGCCGACGTTGACGAAATACTTTTTGCCGGCCTCGACGCGGAACTTGGAGTAGGTGCCGCCGCGCACGCCGGTGTCGCGGATGAAGGCGACGGGGACGTGGGTGTGGCCGAAGAAGCAGACCTGGGTGTTCTGGTAGGTGAAGCTGGCCGCGGCCTCGAGCTTCTCGAACACGTAACCCCAGCGCTGCGGCGCATCGAGCGTCGCGTGGACGATCGAGAAATTGGCGACCAACCGGAAATACTTCAGATCGCGGAGCCACTTCCGGTCGTCCTCGGTCAACTGGTTCCGGCTCCACGAAACCGCCTCGGCCGCGGCGTCGTTGAATCCCTCGGGATCCTCGCTGCTGCCGATGTATTCGTCGTGGTTGCCCTTCACCACCGGGATGTTCATGCCGCGGATGATGTCGAGGCACTCCTTGGGGTTGGCCCCGTAGCCCACGACGTCGCCCAAGCACACCACGTGGGTGCACTTCTGTTGTTTGATGTCTTCCAGCACGACCTGGAGGCCTTCCAGGTTGGCATGGATGTCGGCTATGATCCCGTATCTCATCAACGCACTATCTCGAACCCGCGGAATTCGCCCCGCGGTTCCGACCAAATTTCCCGCTCTTCCCGAATCATCGGGCCCAACCCGCACTCGCGGATGGCCTCCCGAAACGATTTCAGCTCCGCTTCCGTCCCTTCGGCGACCAACTCAACACTGCCATCCGGCAGGTTGCGAACGATTCCCGTGATCTCGAACCCCGTGGCCACCTGACGGCTCTGGTAGCGGAAACCCACCCCCTGCACGCGCCCGGAGTAAATCACCTGCATGCGGCGTCGGTTCATCCACTTCCCGTTGGTCCCACGGTGTCGCGCTCCCGCGCTTCCATCCGTTTGCCAACAGAGGCGTGACTAAGCCATATCCGTGCCGTCAGCCGCAAATATTTTGTCGGACGTCCGCGCGGGCGCGCTCCCTTCCACGCGGAACTGCGGATGGCATTCGAGCGCGGCGAGGGTCGCCGGACTGGGCGGTGCCTGCCGGTACACCGGTTCGAGAAGGGGTTCCGCACTCGTGGAACGTCGCGCGCGTCCCAGCCATTCCGCGCCCAACGGGGCCGGCACCCACGCGGGATCGGTGGCCGCCACCGTCGTTTCCTCCTTTTCGCCCGTCGCCGTGCCCGCCCCGACCCGGAATCCCGCCAACAGCAGGGTGACCCGCAGCAGGGTGCTCCGCGAATAGGTCGCCAGCGCGCAGCGTTGCCCTTCCGGCACGAGTTCCCGCATCCGGCGGAACACCGGCAGGGTCCACATGGCCGGGTTCCGCGCCGGGGAATAGGCATCCCACAGCACCGCGTGCGGCGCCGGCACGGCCATGGCCGCGGGCGATTGCAGCCAAGCCGGGAAATCGCCGACCCGCACCCGCCACACGACCTCGGAACGGCCGTTGGTCCACGCGGCCTCGCGCCGGTCGAGCAGCGTGTCCACCGCGTCGCAATACCCCCCGAAGTATCCCAGCGACTCGTGCTCGGCCCGCGCGAATGCCAGGGGCGCCAAGGTGTGGTCGAAGCTCTCCACCCGCACCCGCACCGGCACGTCCGCCAATGCCCGCAACGCCGTCAGCACGTTGGCCGCCGCGCCCAACCCCACGTCCCACAGCACGAATTCCCCCGGCGTCGCCCGCGCCCGCGCCGCCAGATCGAGTTGGCGCACGTACAGCGCCTCGGCTTCGTGCACCGGGCCCACCACCGGATGAAACGTCTCGCCGTCCCTCCGCGATCGCACGCTCCACGCACCGCTCGCCACCCGCACCAGTTCGTAATCGCCCGGTTCCATGTTCAGCTGTTTTCCAAGCCGGCAAGGTGACGTTCCGCGGCTCCGGTTCAAGCCCCGACGCCGGACGCATGCGGAAAACGGATGCTCTCGCGCCCGTCGGGATCGTCCCGGGCTTCCGCGCCACGCCGTCGGACACGGTGCGCCGCGGCGACGGCGTCGGTCGATCCCCATCCCGTTGATCCCGTCCTCCCGATGCCTTCCGCCGTCGACGCGGCGGGAAGCGGGCGGGGCGCTGGAACCCGGGCCGGGGCGCCCCTCCTTTTGGATCCGCCGCAAAAGGGGGGATTGGCGTCGTGCCCCGTAATGGGTTTCATTGGCTCGTATCCCGATGAAAGCGTCTCCAATTTCCAATCCGGTCCGCGCGGCTTGGCGCCGCGTCGTCCTCGGGTTGGCCGCGTGCCTCGTCCCGTCGACCCTGGGAACCGCCGCCGAAGGTCCCAAGGATCCCCTCTGGTCGGTCGCGCCCCTCGTCCGTCCCGCCGTCCCGCCGTCGTCGCGACCCAACCCGATCGATGCTTTCGTCGACGCCCGCCTGGCCCGCGAGGGACTCCAGGCCGCGCCCGAGGCGGACCGCGCGACCCTCGTCCGCCGCCTGTCCTTCGACCTCGGTGGACTGCCGCCCACGCCCGAAGAAGTCGATGCCTTCGTCCGGGACACGGACCCGCTGGCGTACGAGCGTCTCGTCGACCGGTTGCTGGCGTCGCCGCGCCATGGCGAACGCTGGGCCCGCCATTGGCTCGACGTGGTGCATTTCGGCGAGTCGCACGGCTACGACAAGGACAAGCCCCGTCCCAATGCCTGGCCCTACCGCGACTACGTCATCCGCGCCTTCAACGAGGACCGTCCCTGGGCCCGCTTCATCCAGGAACAGGTGGCCGGCGACGTCCTGTTCCCCGGCACCCGCGACGGGATCGAGGGACTCGGTTTCATCGCCGCCGGACCGTGGGATTTCATCGGGCACGCGGAGGTGCCGGAGTCGAAGATCGACGGGCAGGTGGCGCGGCATCTGGACCGCGACGACATGGTGGGGAACACCGTGCAGTCGTTCGACAGCCTCACCGTGCAGTGCGCGCAGTGCCACAACCACAAGTTCGACCCGATCTCGCAGGAGGATTACTACGCTTTGCAGGCGGTGTTCGCGGCGGTGGACCGCACCGATTTCAAATACGATCTGGATCCCGCCGTCGCGGGGAGGCGCGCGGCGCTGGCGAAACGCCGGTCGGACGCCAGGAAGCGGGGAGCCGAACTGGCCGCCGCGATTGCCGCCCGCGCGGGCGAACCCTTGAAGGAGGCCGAGAAATCGGTGGCCGCGGCGGAGAAGCAGGCGCCGGGCAGCGAGGCCGCCGGCTATCACACCCAGATCGAGCCGCGCGCCGACGTCGCCAAATGGGTGCAGGTCGACCTCGGCAAGCCGGTCGCGCTCTCGCGCATCGTCCTCCATCCGTGCCACGACGACTTCAACGGGATCGGCGACGGCTTCGGCTTCCCGGTTCGGTACAAGATCGAGGTCTCCGACGATCCCGGGTTCGCCGCGGGCACGACCGTGGTGGTGGACCGGACGGCTGCGGACGTTCCCAACCCGCGCGTGGCGGCGGTGGAAGCCGCCTGCGGCGGTCGCACGGCGCGGCACGTGCGCGTGACGGCGACGCGGTTGGTGGCCCGGCAGAACGACTACATTTTCGCGCTCGCGGAACTCGAGGCGCTGGATGCGTCCGGGGCCAATGCGGCGCGGGGCGGGGCCGTGACCGCCCTGGACTCGATCGAGGCCGGGCCCCGGTGGCAGACCAAGAATCTCACCGACGGCTGGTACCCGGGCGTTCGGGGCGACGGACTGGATCTGGCGGCGGCCAAGCGGAAGCGCGACGGGTTGTTGGCGGCGGCGACCCGGGACGACGAGCGGGCCGAGCAGGCGAGGATCGAGCGCGAGTTGGCCGACGTCACGGCGGCCGAGGCCCTGTTGCCCGCGCAACGGGTGGCCTATGTCGGCGCGGTCCACCATGGGTCCGGCGCGTTCGTGGGAACGGGATCGAAAGGCGGCCAACCGCGCCTCATCCGCATCCTGGACCGCGGCAACGTGCAGAAGCCGGGACGCGAGGTCGGCCCGGGGGCGTTGCACGCGCTCGCCTTCGAGCCGGCCCGGTTCGCGATCGACCCGGCGGCGGGCGAGGGTGCGCGGCGCGCGGCCCTGGCGCGGTGGTTGTCCGATCCGCGCAACCCGCTCACCTGGCGTTCGGCGGTCAACCGCGTCTGGCAATACCACTTCGGCCGCGGGATCGTGGAGACGCCCAATGATTTCGGCCACATGGGCATGCGCCCGACCCATCCCGAGTTGCTCGATTGGCTCGCCGTGGAGTTCCGCGACAACGGACAGTCCCTGAAGCGGCTCCACCGGTTGATGGTGACCAGCGCGGCATACCGGCGCTCCACCCGCGGCGACGCGGCGGCGGAGCGCATGGATTCGGACAACCGGCTGCTGTGGCGCCAGAACCGGCGCAAGCTGGAGGCGGAAGCGGTGCGCGACTCGATCCTGATGGTGGCGGGCCGTCTCGACCTGCGCATGGGCGGCCCGAGCTTCCAGGATTTCGTGGTCGAGAAGCCCGAGCATTCGCCGCACTACGAGTACCATCTGCACGATCCCGAGGACCCGGCCTCGCAACGCCGCTCGGTGTACCGGTTCATCGTGCGTTCGCAGCCGCAGCCGTTCCTTTCGGTGATGGACTGCGCCGACCCGTCGATGCTCGTGGGCCGACGCAACGAAAGCGTGTCGCCGTTGCAGGCCCTCGCGCTCCTGAACAACGCCCTGGTCCTTTCGATGTCCCGGCATTGGGCCGAACGGCTGGAGGCCCTGCCGGGCACGGTGGAGTCGCGGTTGGACCGCGCGGGCCTCGAGGCCCTGGGTCGCCCGCTGTCGGCCGAGGAACGCGTCTCGTTGTCCGCCTACGCCCGCCGCCATGGAATGCCCAACGCCTGCCGCGTGCTCTTCAACCTGAACGAATTCGCCTTCGTGGACTGAATCCCGATCTTCCCATGAACCCCGGTTCTCCTTTCCATCGTCTTTCCCGCCTCCCGCAGCCGCCGGTCTCGCGCCGCGAATTCCTCTGGCGTTCCGGCGGCGGCCTCGGCGGCGTCGCTCTCGCCGGATTGCTCGCGTCCGACCGCCTGCTCGCCGCCGGCAACCCGTCGCGGCATCCGGCGCCCGTCTTCCGGCCCAAGGCCAAGCGGGTGATCCAGTTGTTCATGGGCGGCGCGGCCAGCCATCTCGACCTGTTCGACTACAAACCCGAATTGGTGAAACGCGACGGCCAGAAAAGCGATTTCGGCGAACACGTGGAGGCGTTCCAGGATGGGCTCGGACCGTGGATGAAACCCGTCTGGGATTTCCACCCGCACGGCCAGTGCGGGAAGCCGCTTTCCGAAGTCGTCGCGGATCTCGGCGCGGTCGCCGACGAAATGGCCTTCGTCCACAACCTCGTCGGCCAAACCGGCGTCCACAGCCAGGCCACCTACCTCCAGGCCACCGGTTTCCAGTTGCCGGGGTTCCCCGGGGTGGGTTGCTGGGCCAGCTACGGGTTGGGATCCGAGAACGAGAACCTGCCCGCGTTCGTGGTGCTGCCCGACCACCGCGGGTTCGCCTCCAACGGACCGAAGAACTGGGACTCCGCGTTCCTGCCCCCGCAGCACGCCGGGACGGTCGTGCAACTCGGCCGGCCCAATCCCATCGCCGACTTGTTTCCCGCTCGCGGCGGCAAGTACGTGACCCCCGCGAGCGAATCCGAGGCCCACGCCCTGATGGCCGCGCTGAACCACGGCCATGCCGCCTCCCGCGCCGACGATGCCCGCCTCGACGCGCGCATCCGCAGCTACGAACTCGCCGCGCGCATGCAGTTGGCCGCGCCCGAGGTCCTCGACATTTCCCGCGAGCCCAACCACATCCTCGATCTCTACGGCATCGACTCCTCCACCCGCACCTGGCCGGCCGAGATCAATGCCGCCGAGGAGATGGATGCCTTCGGCCGCAAATGTCTGGTCGCCCGAAGGCTAGTGGAACGCGGCGTGCGCTACGTCCAGATCTGGAGCGGCAACGACAACGGATTCCCCCGCCGCAACTGGGATTCCCACGAGGACATCCGTCGCGACCACGGACCGTTGGCCCGCGGTTTCGCGCGCGGTGCCTCCGCCTTGATCCGCGACCTGCGCCAACGCGGCCTTCTCGAGGACACGGTCATCCTCTGGACCACGGAATTCGGCCGGATGCCGTCGTCCCAAGGCGGGAAGGGGCGCGATCACAATCCGTACGTGTTCACCAATTGGATGGCCGGCGGCGGCATCCGCGGCGGCACGACGGTGGGCGAGAGCGACGAGTGGGGTTACAAACCGCGCGATCGCAACAAGCCGACCACGGTCCACGACATCCATGCCACGCTCCTGCACCTGCTGGGGTTCGATCACGAGAAACTCACCTTCCGGCACAATGGCATCGACCGCCGGTTGACCGACGTTTCGGGCGAGGTGATCCGCGGATTGTTGGCGTGACGGGCGGCGGGCGGGCGCTGCCCGTGGTTGCGCGGCGGCGGGGCCGCCATGGCCGGGACTGCCCGCGGAGGTACTCGCGCGCGGTTTTCCGGGGCCCGGCATTCGGGGAACCGGGGCTCGCCGCGGGGTCGTCCAAGGTGCCCGGACCGCCTCCATGTCGAACTTTCCAAAAAAATCCCTTGAGACCCGCGCCCGCGTTTGGCTTTCTTTCGGGCCGCCCGGAAGGGCGCACTCGGTGGTAGGATGCCGGAGTGGTCAATCGGAGCAGACTGTAAATCTGCCGGGCTAACGCCCTACGAAGGTTCGAATCCTTCTCCTACCACCATTTTCCCCGCTTCGCGGGGAACATCGAGATCCCGGGCCATCGGCCGCTCGATCCCTCCATGGCATGCTTGGGGGCTTTCTCCCTCCTTCCGCGTCCCGAAACCGCCCGTGCAACCGGCGCCGGCAATGGGAAGAGCATCTCCGGACGCCTCTGGGCTTGGGTGCCGTGGCGCCTTGGCGTGATCGCCGTCGGCGTCGGTCCGGAGGGAATGGTGGGCGAGGAGGGATTCGAACCCACGACCAACTGCGTGTAAGGCAGCTGCGCTAACCGCTGCGCCACTCGCCCGTGTCCGTGGCGGACGCCAAAGGAGGTACCAATCGCGCGCCCGGAAGGAAACCGCATTCTGCCCGGAATGCACCGGGACTTCCCGTGCTGCCGCCGTCGGGCGAGGGCGGGCCCGGCCTGTCTTCTTGTGGCTCCCGCCGTTTTCTGTAGCCTTCCTCCATTCCAAGAACGAATCGCGCGGCGCGCGCGACACGAAACCATGAATACCATGCTCCCCCGGCCTTGTTGCCGCCCCCGATTCCCGGCCCGCGCCCATGGCGTCCCCCCGGCGTTCACGTTGATCGAACTGCTGGTGGTCATCGCCATCATCGCAATCCTCGCGGGCATGCTCCTTCCGGCGCTCTCCAAGGCCAAGGGCAAGGCGCAGCAGATCAAGTGCCTCAACAACCTCAAGCAGGTCGGGTTGTTCCTGCAGTTCTATACCGACGACTACAACGACTATTTCCCCGGACACCGCCTCATGATGCCGAACACCCTGCCGGCGAACGACGACTGGTGGGGCAACTATCTCGGCGCGTATTCGCGCGGGAATTCCAACCTGTTCCATTGCCCGGTGCTGCAGGGGACCCGCAACCAATACTTCCCCGGCTTCAAATGGAGTTGGGCCCCCGCGGTCTATGCCGGCGACCGGGTGGGCTACGGTTGCAACACCTTCTTCCTCTTCTCCGATCCCCCCTACACCCGTGGCGTGGCGTCGGGCCCCGGCGGTTATATCAATCCCGGCCGATTCAAGCGCACCGCGATCCGGATCCCGACCCAGACCATGATGATCGGCGACAGCGAGGGATATTACAGCATGAGCCTCTGGTGGCCGAACGCCGTCATGGATGGCTCCAACACCGCTTTCGAGGGCGTGGCGACGCGGCACGGAGGGACCAAGGCGCGCGGCAAGAATTCGACCAGCGGCCGCGGCGTGGTGGTGTTTGCCGACGCCCATTCGGAAGCGGTGTTGGACCGGAACATCAACCCGCCGTCCAATGGCAGCCTGGTCAACGTGAAGTACTGGGATCCGGAGTTGAAATACGACCAATAGACCCGGTTGGCTACCCCGTTGGCTATCGCTGCCAGCCCTCGATCTTGAAGATGCGTTCGGCAAGCTTGCGGTCGGCTTTGCCCGAGTCGGGTTTGAACCAGACTTCGAAGCGCGCGG
>Ga0114969_10004682_pt1 | contig 10809 bp, 11 predicted proteins | sample M_130807_MF_Meta_FD_87316 | JGI IMG/M metagenome (GOLD analysis project Ga0114969, IMG submission 87316) | Freshwater microbial communities from Lake Montjoie, Canada to study carbon cycling - M_130807_MF_MetaG | ecosystem: Environmental > Aquatic > Freshwater > Lake | place: Lake Montjoie...
ACTGGGTATTACAGCCGGTTTTGCGGATGTTCACCAGCAGGTGTTCACCTTCACCATCAGGCGTAAATCCCAGATCTTCCAAGACGATGAAATCTTCCGGGTTAGCTTTCAGCACACCACGGGCCTGAGGCTGGCCGTACAGCCAGGTCAGATTTGCCATATCCATTCGTCTACTCCTTGATCAACAAGGCGACGGCTTCACAGGCAATGCCCTCACCGCGCCCGGTGAAGCCTAGTTGCTCGGTGGTGGTGGCTTTAACGTTAACGTCATCCATATGGCATTGCAGATCTTCCGCCAGGAAAACGCGCATCTGAGGAATATGCGGTGCCATCTTCGGTGCCTGAGCGATAATGGTCACATCCAGGTTCCCCAGGCGATAACCTTTGGCGCGGATGCGTTTCCACGCTTCACGCAGCAACACGCGGCTATCGGCCCCTTTGAATACCGGATCGGTATCTGGGAACAGTTTACCGATATCGCCTAACGCCGCTGCCCCTAACAGAGCATCGGTGGCAGCATGCAGTGCAACATCACCGTCTGAGTGCGCCAGCAGACCTTTTTCATGAGGAATGCGAACACCACCGATCACCAGCGGCCCTTCGCCGCCAAATTTATGGACATCAAAACCGTGACCGATACGCATAATGCGCTCCTTAATTGTTCAACTGAGTCAAATAGAACGCCGCCAGCGCTAAATCCTCCGGCCGCGTCACTTTAATATTGTCCGAACGCCCCGCCACCAGCAGCGGATGATAACCGCAATGCTCCAACGCAGAAGCCTCGTCGGTCACCGTTGCGCCTTCGTCCAGCGCACGTTGCAGGCAGAGTTTAAGCAATTCCAACGGGAATAGCTGCGGCGTCAGCGCATGCCACAGATCCTGGCGCTCAACGGTGTGCGAAATAGCACTTTGGCCCGTTTCAGCGCGTTTCATGGTATCACGCACCGGCGCGGCAAGAATGCCACCGACCAAACTGTGTGCCGTAATGGCCAACAGGCGCTCCAGATCGTCTGCGTGCAGACAAGGACGCGCGGCATCATGCACCAATACCCATTCGGCATCGCCCGCCAGCCGCAACCCGGCCATCACCGAGTCGGCACGCTGCTGGCCCCCCACGGTAACGCGCACGCGAGGATCCTGGGCGATCGGAAGCCGGTGGAATTGATCATCATCGGGGCCGATGGCCACGATCACCTGTGGAATACGCGGGTGCCGCAACAGGGCGTGGATCGCGTGCTCAAGGATAGTTTGATGGCCGATAGTTAAATACTGTTTTGGACAATCGGCCTGCATGCGGCTGCCGATACCGGCAGCAGGCAGGACAGCGACCACCTGCGGCAAAGCACTTGCGGAATGATTCATGCGTTATTTTTGTAGGTTGTTTTGCGTGGAAGACGCCGCGCTGCGTCTAGATTGGTCAGGCACAAGACGATAGAAAGTCTCACCGGGTTTAATCATCCCCAGTTCATTACGCGCACGCTCCTCAATCGCTTCCTGACCGCCGTTCAAATCGTCGATCTCGGCAAACAACTGATCGTTACGCGCCTTTAATTTGGCATTATTGCTCTGTTGAGCCGCTACGTCTTCATTGACCCGCACATAATCGTGAACACCATTTTTACCCAACCACAGCGAATACTGTAGCCAGCCGAGCAATGCAAGCAATAGCAGCGTAAGTTTTCCCATCTCCGCCCCCTGAAAAACCGACCAATCATCCCACAACTCTCCGTTTGACTCCACACCGGGAGCGGCATTTAGCCAGCAGATTCAGAGTAAGGATAAGAGCTTCCTGAGCCTAGCGCCTTATTTTCGCCCGAAAGCGGCAAAAAAAGCCACTTTATACCGCAGAAAACGGCTGTGGGTTCTGTTTGATCTCTCAGCCATCCCAAGCAGGTTATGCAGTAATAAGCACTGGCTACCGCGAAAATCCTCCGACACTTACACCACGATTAAAATAATTATTCATATTTAACACTATTAGTATTTTCATCATTATGTAATGGTTGTGTTTTTATTCATATAAGCTTATTTTTATGCACGTAAAGTGCATAAATAAATCCAATATATAACCTTTAATTTCTGGGGATCGACGATGTTAAAACATTTAGTGCTGATTGGTGCCTGTCTGGCAGCCACTTTTTCTGCGGCTTCCTTCGCAGCTGAGCCGACATATGTGGTTGGCTCTGGCGGTACTTATCGCCCATTCGAATTTGAAAACAGCAAGAAAGAGCTGGAAGGCTTTGATATTGATGTCATTAAAGCAGTGGCCAAAGTGGAAGGTTTCCAGGTGAAACTGGTCAATACGCCGTGGGAAGGGATTTTCGCCACCCTGAATTCTGGCGATCGCGACATTATTATTTCTGGTATTACCATTACCGACAAACGCAAGCAAATGGTTGATTTCTCAGCGCCTTACTTCCCGGCAGAACAGGCGATCGTGGTGCCGAAAGATTCCACGGTGGACTCCATTGCCGCACTGAAAGCGCTGAAGGTTGGCGTCGTCAACTCCAGCACCGGTGACATCGTGGTTTCCGACACCTTGGGCAAAAACAGCACGGCGATTAAACGCTTCGACAATACGCCACTGATGCTGCAAGATCTGTATGAAGACGGTATCGGTGCCGCCGTCGGCGACGTTGGCGTGGCCAAGTTCTACATCAAAACCCACCCGGAAAAAGAGTTCAAACTGGTTTCTGACGCCAAGTTTGAGCGCCAGTACTTCGGTATTGCGGTCGCCAAAGGTAACGATGAACTGCGTAACAAAATCAACGCCGGACTGAAGAAAATCATCGCCGACGGCACTTACGCAAAAATCTACCAGACCTGGTTCGACAGCAACGTACCAACGCTGCCAGCACAATAAACTGAGCCAATCAGAAGGAACTGCCCTTGAATTTCCGTTGGGAGATCATTCAGGAATACGCGCCATTATTTATGGAAGGTGCCCTGATGACCATCAAATGCACCATCATCTGCGTGCTGCTGGGCACCACCTGGGGATTGATCCTCGGGTTGGGCCGCCTGGCACAGGCACCGCACGGTATCTGGAAACCGATTCTGCACTACGGCATTCAATGGCCGGTGCGCATTTACATCAGCGCATTCCGGGGCACGCCGCTGTTTGTGCAAATCATGGTCGTGCACTTTGCTCTGGTGCCGCTGTTCATCAACCCGCGTGATGGCCTGCTGGTCACCAGCGGCCTGATGAGCAGCGATTTCGCTCGCGCGCTGCGTTCTGATTACGGCGCATTCCTGTCGTGCGTGGTGGCGATCACCCTGAACGCCGGTGCTTACGTGTCAGAAATTTTCCGTGCCGGTATTCAGTCAATCGATCGCGGCCAGATGGAAGCCTCACGCTCGTTGGGGATGAGCTACGGCAAAACCATGCGCAAAGTGATCCTGCCGCAGGCGTTTCGCCGTATGCTGCCACCGCTGGGTAACAACGCGATTGCCATCGTCAAGGATTCGTCACTGGCTTCCGCTATTGGTCTGGCCGATCTGGCCTATGCCGCCCGTACCGTTTCCGGCGCGTACGCCACCTACTGGGAGCCCTACCTGGCCATCTCGCTGGTCTATTGGGTCATCACCTTCCTGCTTTCGCTGATGGTGCAACACATGGAAAAAAGGTTCGGTAAAAGTGATTCGCGTACATAACCTGCAAAAACAATTTGGCGAAAGCCACGTGCTGCGCGGCATCTCCTGCGAGATCGCGCCTAATGAAGTGGTGTGCATTATCGGCCCTTCCGGTTCCGGCAAAAGCACCTTTCTGCGCTGTATCAATGCGCTGGAAACCCTCTCTGGCGGCGAGATTGACGTTAACGGCTTTGCCATTCATAGCCAGAAAACCGATCTGAACCAGATGCGTGAAAGCGTGGGCATGGTATTCCAACGTTTTAACCTGTTCCCACATATGACGGTGCTGGAAAACATCATCATGGCACCGATGGGGGTGAAAAAGTTGTCGCGCAGCGAGGCCATCACGCGGGCAGAAGTGTTGCTGAATAAGGTTGGGTTGATCGATAAGATCGACGCCTATCCCAGCAGCCTGTCCGGTGGCCAGCAGCAACGGGTGGCGATCGCCCGGGCGCTGGCGATGGAGCCTAAAATTATGCTGTTCGATGAGCCGACATCGGCATTGGATCCAGAATTGGTCGGCGAAGTGCTGGCGGTGATGAAGTCACTGGCGCATGAGGGCATGACGATGGTGGTGGTGACCCATGAAATGGGCTTTGCGCGTGAGGTGGCCGATCGGGTGTTGTTTATCGATCAGGGCATTATTCAGGAAGAAGGCACGCCGCAGCAGATTTTCAGTCACCCTACCAATCCGCGCACCCAGGCATTTCTAGGCAAAGTTTTGTAACCTTACGCATGGCTTTAACATCTCTCGGGCGCAGATCTGCGCCCTGCTTATTACCAGCCGCTCAAAAAACTGAATACCAACCAGAACAGGCAAATGACGGCCACGCCGGTCGTCAATAAGGTAAGAAATGGTTTGCCACGTAATAGCATGCTGACGGCGATCCCAACCAATACCGACACCGGCATCAAGGCCAGGAAGAACGGCCAGGTATAGAGCAGGAAGAACAACGTGTTGGAACCGTAAACCAGAAAGGGAACTGCAAACGCCAACCAGTAGAAGGCAAAGCCGCTGACGGCCCCCAGGAAAGAGTACGAGGGCTCCTCTTGCTGCTGTTGCACATCAATCAGTACTGGCGGGGCATTTTGCATAACGATCCCTGGTCATTCATAGTCTATTGGCGCGCTTTGCGGCGGGCTTAGATTAAAAAGCGCATGGCAAAACAGCCACACGCTTTTTTCGAATTCAGGGTTTGATAATAGCCTGACCACGCAGAACGTCTAACAATTGCGCAGTCAAATTTGTTACCAATTGTTCGCCATTCAAGTGAACATCGGGTTGGGCGGGAGCTTCATAAACTGAGTCGATCCCGGTGAAGTTACTCAGTTCACCGGCACGGGCTTTTTTGTACAGCCCTTTCGGATCGCGCGCTTCGCAAATGGCCAACGGCGTGTCGACAAACACCTCCACAAAACGCCCAGTATCGAGCATTTCCCGCACCATCTGCCGTTCGGCGCGGTGCGGTGAAATGAAGGCGGTCAAGACCACCAGCCCGGCATCCACCATCAGTTTCGCGACTTCACCGACGCGGCGGATGTTCTCACGCCGATCGTCGTCGCTAAAACCCAGATCGCGGCACAGGCCATGACGCACGTTATCGCCATCCAGCAGATAGGTACTGACCCCTAACTGATGCAGCGCCTGCTCCAGTGCACCGGCAACGGTGGATTTCCCCGAGCCGGAAAGGCCGGTAAACCACAGCACCACGCCTTTATGACCGTTTCGCGTTTCACGTTCCGCCCGCGTTACCGCATGCGGATGCCACACCACGTTTTCATCGTCTGGCCCGGTTGGCCGGATCTCAACCACGCGATTTCCCCCCAAGCAGATCGCGCGCTTCCCAATGTGGGAAATGCTTACGCACCAGCGCATTCAGCTCCAGTTCAAAAGCGCTGTAATCACCCGCTGCTGCTTGATGGCTATGGTGCAGCGCTTCGCGGATCAGCCCGGCGCCGACCGTAACGTTAGTCAGGCGATCGATAAAGATCAGGCCGCCGGTGTCGTGATTCTGTTGATAGCTGTCCAGCACCAGCGGTTCGTCAAAGGTCAGCTCCACCAGCCCGATGCCGTTCAGCGGTAAAATATCGGCATGATGTTGCGCCAGCGAGTTAATCTCCACCTGATGGCGAATGCTTTCTACCCGGGCACGGGTTTTCTTGCCTGCCACTTTGATGTCATAACTTTGGCCCGGCAACAGCGATTGCTCAGCCATCCATACCACATCCACCAGTGCGCTCTGCGCCGCTTGTAGCGTTTCAGCGGCATCTACCAACAGATCGCCACGGCTGATATCCACTTCGTCTTTCAGCACCAGCGTAATTGCCTCGCCCGGCACGGCCTCCTGCAAGTCGCCATCAAAGGTTACGATGCGCGCAACGCTAGATTCCACGCCAGATGGCAGTACTTTGATGCGCTGGCCGACGCGCACTATACCGGCAGATAAGGTGCCTGCGTAGCCACGAAAATCGAGATTCGGGCGATTAACGTATTGCACCGGGAAGCGCAGCGGCTGGCTTTCCCTTTGGCTGATCACATCCACGGTTTCCAGCACTTCCAGCAGCGTCGGGCCGCTGTACCACGGCATCTGTTTGCTCTGGGTTGCCACGTTGTCACCGTCCAACGCCGACAGCGGCACAAACTTGATGTTCAGATCGCTGGGCAGTTGCTCGGCAAACGTCAGGTAATCCTGCTTATATTGCTCAAACACCGCTTCGCTGTAATCCACCAGATCCATCTTGTTCACCGCCACCACCAGGTGACGAATGCCCAGCAGAGTGGCGATAAAGCTGTGGCGGCGGGTCTGATCCAGCATACCTTTACGCGCATCAAGCAGCAGGATCGCCAGATCGCAAGTCGACGCCCCGGTTGCCATATTGCGGGTGTACTGCTCATGCCCAGGCGTGTCGGCGATGATAAACTTACGTTTTTCCGTAGAAAAATAGCGGTAAGCCACGTCGATGGTGATGCCCTGCTCGCGCTCGGCCTGCAAACCGTCAACCAGCAACGCCAGATCGAGCTTTTCGCCCTGCGTACCAATGCGTTTGCTGTCCGTGTGCAGCGTAGAGAGCTGATCTTCGTAAATCTGGCGAGTATCGTGCAGCAAGCGGCCGATCAGGGTGCTCTTGCCATCGTCGACGCTGCCGCAGGTCAGGAAGCGAAGCAGACTCTTGTGCTGCTGCGCGTGCAGATAAGACTCTACCCCGCCCTGTTCAGCAATTTGTTGTGCAATAACGTTATTCATCCGGCGGCTCCTTAGAAATACCCTTGGCGCTTTTTCAGTTCCATCGAACCAGACTGATCGCGATCGATCATGCGGCCCTGACGTTCACTGGTGGTGGAAATCAGCATCTCTTCGATGATCTCCGGCAGCGTTTGTGCCGAAGAGTCCACCGCGCCGGTCAGCGGCCAGCAGCCGAGGGTACGGAAACGCACCATACGCTGGCTGATCACCTCACCCGGTTGCAGATCGATACGATCGTCATCCACCATCAGCAACATGCCGTCACGCTCGACCACCGGGCGCGGTTTCGCCAGATACAGCGGCACAATGTCGATCTTTTCCAGGAAGATATATTGCCAGATATCCAGTTCGGTCCAGTTCGACAGCGGGAATACGCGGATGCTTTCCCCTTTGTTGATCTGGCCGTTGTAGTTGTGCCACAGCTCTGGCCGCTGGTTTTTAGGATCCCAGCGGTGGAAGCGATCGCGGAACGAATAGATACGCTCCTTGGCACGGGATTTCTCCTCATCGCGGCGCGCACCGCCGAAGGCGGCATCAAAGCCGTATTTGTTCAAGGCCTGCTTCAGGCCTTCGGTTTTCATGATATCGGTATGTTTAGCGCTGCCATGGACAAACGGGTTGATACCCATCGCCACGCCTTCTGGATTTTTGTGCACCAGCAGTTCGAAACCGTACTCTTTAGCGGTACGATCGCGGAATTCGTACATTTCGCGGAATTTCCAGCCGGTATCCACATGCAGCAACGGGAACGGTAAGGTCCCCGGATAAAACGCCTTGCGTGCCAGGTGCAGCATCACGGAGGAGTCTTTCCCGATGGAGTACATCATCACCGGGTTACCAAATTCAGCGGCGACTTCACGGATGATATGGATACTCTCCGCTTCCAATTGTCGCAAATGAGTGAGTCGTTTTTCGTCCATAGCAGATCCTTAAACGCCTTGCCGTAATACTCGGCCTAAGCCAGATTCACGACGGAGGGACGAGATCCCCCTTCCGCCTGCGGTTGATGCCCAAACCAGGCAATTTGATGGTGCAGCTCCACCACCTCACCGATCACCAGCAGCGCCGGTAATGGTGCCTGTTGGGCTAATTGTTCCAGTTGTTGCAGCGTACCGATCCGCACCTGCTGATCGGGCCGCGTACCACGGCTGATCACCGCAACTGGCGTGCTGGCCTCACGGCCATGAGCAATGAGATTGCGGCTGATATCCGCCGCCTTCATGGTACCCATGTAGATTGCTAAGGTCTGGCGCGCTCGCGCCAGATCGGCCCAGTCCAAACCGCTGCCATCCGGGCGGCAATGGCCGGTAATAAAGGTTACGCTCTGTGCGTGATCGCGATGCGTCAGCGGAATTCCGGCATATGCTGTCGCCCCGGCGGCAGCGGTCACCCCCGGCACCACCTGGAACGGAATGCCGGCGGCGGCGGCCACCTGCAACTCTTCGCCACCGCGGCCAAAGATAAACGGATCGCCGCCCTTCAGCCGCACCACGCGCTTGCCCTGCTGCGCCAGTTCCACCAGCAGACGGTTGGTTTCCTCCTGAATCACCGAGTGCGCACCGGCGCGTTTGCCCACGCAGATGCGCTCAGCATCACGACGCACCAAATCCAGCGTTTCGTCACTGACCAAGTGGTCATACAGCACCACGTCGGCCTGCTGCATCACCTGCAACCCGCGCAGCGTCAGCAAACCCACATCGCCCGGCCCTGCCCCGACCAGTGCGATCTCACCCTGCTGGCCTTCATTACCCTGCGCAAAGGCGGTTAAATCCTGTTCCAACTGCCGTTCTGCCTGCACCGCTTGGCCATTAGCCACCAAGGTGGCGAAACGCCCGCTGAAGGTTTTCTCCCAGAAACGGCGTCTTGCCCCAATAGATGAGAGCTGCTGTTTCACCTGGCCGCGCCAACGCCCGGCCACTTGCGCCATTTGCCCGAGGCTCACAGGCAACAGTGCCTCCAGCTTTTCGCGCAGCATCCGCGCCAGCACAGGTGCCTGGCCACTGGAAGAGACGGCCACCACCAGCGGTGAACGATCGATAATTGATGGGAAAATAAAGGAGCAGCGCGGCTGATCGTCCACCACGTTCGCCAACACCCGGCGTTTATCGGCCTCGGCATACACCTCGGCGTTCAGGCGGCTGTCATCTGTCGCGGCAATCACCAGAAACACGTCATCCAGTTGCTGCGGAGCAAAAGCGTGCGCCAACCAGTGGATCTGACCTTGCTGATGAAGATGTTCGATTTCCGGTGAGAGAGCCTGCGCAACTATCCGTATTTCCGCCCCGGCGCGCCTGAGAAGATCGACTTTACGCGCAGCCACTTCGCCGCCGCCAACGACCAGCACCGGGCGTTGTTTGAGGTCGGCAAATATTGGTAGATAGTCCACAACGGCCTTTTCATATAACAGAAAGATAGTGTGACTATACGGGGTGAGATTTGGCCTCTGAAATGACGAAAAGGAATGTCTTGTTCGATAATGGAATATAGGCCGCAGCACCGGGTCTGAAGGGTAACAAGCGGAGGGAAAGTCTGCGTGTTAGGCCGCAAATTAAGAGACGAAGAAATTGTGTAATCCTCAATAGCATCCCATACTGAGCGCCGCGAAAGAATAATCGGCCTCAGCGCTGCCCAAAAAGGATTTTTCGGTATGTTTTCCCGCTTTTGCCTGAGAGTCGCTTTACTGATGGCCGTTCTCGGCAACGTTGCAAGCGTTTCGGCCACCACCAAACCAGCCAAAGAAGCCACCTTGGGCCAATTTGCCGCCGAACATAGTCTGATCATTAACAAGACAAACGCTCCGGCGGCCACAGAACCGGCACCGGGCGAGTTTGCCGCTGAGCAGATGCTGCTTTCCACCGTCAGCCATGCAGAAAAAGTTGCGCCCAAGGCCAAATCGACCAAAGAAACAAAAGAAACAAAAGAAACAAAAGAAACAAAAGAAACAAAAGAAGCTAAACCAGCTAAAAACGCAGCATTGGGTCAATTTGCTGCGAAGCAGATACGATATATCGCTACGCATTTCCCCGGACGTATGGCGGGTAGTCAGGCAGAATTACTCGCCGCAGATTATCTGAAACAGCAATTCGCCAGTATGGGTTACTCGAGCAACACACGTAGCTTTAATGCCCAATATCTTTATGCCAAAAACGACACCAGCGAAGATTGGAACAAAATTATCGTTACTTCGGTGATCGCCGCCAAAAATGGCACCCAGGCCAAGCAGATCATCATCGTGGCGCATTTCGACACCTATACTCCGCATAATGATAGTGAAGTGGGCAACAACCTGGGCGGCCCCACTCTGCAAGGCGTAGATGACAATGCTTCTGGGGTTGGGGTAATGCTGGAACTGGCGCAGCAGATGAAAGATATCCCCACGACTTACCAACTGCGTTTTCTGGCCACCAGTGGTGAAGAGCTCAAATCATTGGGGGCAAAAAACTACCTGAGGCGCATGACGCAGGCAGAACGCGACAATACTCTGTTGGTGATCAACCTTGATAACCTGATTACGGGCGATCAACTCTATTTCCATTCAGGGCGTCATACCGAACCGGAAGTCGCCAAAATCACCCGCGATCGTGCGCTAGAAATCGCTCAACGCTACGGCATTGCCGCCGCGATTAATCCAGGCAATAAAGAGTACCCCAAAGGAACTGGCTGCTGCTCCGAACACACGGTTTTTGACGACGCAAAAATCCCGATCTTAGCGGTAGAAGCCACCAACTGGTCGCTGGGGGATAAAGATGGTTACCAGCAAACGGCCGTCAGCCCACAGTTCCCACAGGGAGTAACCTGGCATCGCCCACAATACGACAATCTGCAATATCTGGAGAGTAATTTGCCGGGGCGGATCGACCAACGCAGCCACGACAGCGTACAGATCCTCTTGCCATTGATTAAAGAGCTGGCGCAAGCTCAGCCGGTTGCG
>Ga0114969_10004683_pt1 | contig 10809 bp, 8 predicted proteins | sample M_130807_MF_Meta_FD_87316 | JGI IMG/M metagenome (GOLD analysis project Ga0114969, IMG submission 87316) | Freshwater microbial communities from Lake Montjoie, Canada to study carbon cycling - M_130807_MF_MetaG | ecosystem: Environmental > Aquatic > Freshwater > Lake | place: Lake Montjoie...
CAGAAATAGAAATACCTGTAGAAGCTTTCTTTACAGGTGTTTTTCTTGTTGTTGTTTTTTTAATTGCCATAACTATTTCTTTTTAGTAGAAGCTTTAATTTTCGTCTCTTGTTTCAACATAGCTTTAGTAGGTTTCTTTCCAGAACCTTTAGCAGCACGGATGTTATCCCAGAGTCCTTTCTGGGAATAACTACCGTCTTTTCTTTTAAGCATCTGCTTAGGCATCTTAGCAAGATTTTTTACCTTTCATAGACATACCATACTTAGCTTTTGGAATAGCTGTTTTAGGAGCTTTTGAAATTCCACCAACTTTTCCTCCTGGAGTCTTATCAGCTTTAGTCAATTTTTTTGACTTTGTTTTAGTTACATTAGTTGCCATTTTATTTAAATTTAAGAATTCCATAATTTCTCCACAGAAGAGCTAAGTTCATTTAAAATATCCTCATGTAAAGGATTTTTTAAGTGCTCTATAACATCTGATATATTTCTACCAAGTAAGCTTCCGCTCTTTGCATGATAAATATAACCATCTCCCTTATTAATAATATACTTAAAAAAACTGGAATCACGCACAATTGATTTAATTTTTAATGTTTCCATGTCCAAATTATTTGCATCTATGAATGATTTTGCAGCTCTTTCTTTGTTTGCTTCAACTCCTTCTCCAGTAATATGTCTATCCATATTCTCATAGATAGTATCCATAGGAGTAGATTTTCTATACTGAGTACTATTACCATCTACAACTTTTGCAATGTAGAATAACTTAGTACTATTTTTATCATATAATTTTTGAAGTTCAGCAAGAGCTTTATTACGCATCTTTTTGTACTCTGTTCTGATCATTGAAGTTTCTTCTTCTTTATCAAGATAAAATTTAGGAGGAACTGGTCTTGATCTTGCATCCTCATAGCTTTTTGCTACAATAGAAAAACCTCCAGCTTCAATTGCCATAAGTTTAATTCTATCAAAAGGATTTGTCATATCTAAGAAAACTGGTTCATTACCACATTTGATATCAATTTTATTCCAGAATTCTGTATTGTCTGGTTTAAGAAGTTTTACTTCTTTCCAAAAATCTTTATGTTCCGGATCAATAATATTAGCAGCAAGTTCTTTTTCTAAATCTGCTATAGTTTCTCTAATTTGTTTTACTCTAGCTTCTCTTTCTTCTTGTGGAAGAAGTTTAATTTCTGGAGCAAATTCATTAAGACCTGTTAAGTATCTGATGACACCATTGTTTTCAAGACAAGCTAATTGTTCATGATGTTTTACACTATCATAAAGAGATAGGCCATATTCTTCAAGACCCATGTTAGTTGAATGACTATCAACAAAAGGTCTGATAGCTAACTTTGTTTTTTTGGTGGTAGTAGTTTCTACCATTGTGAAATTTTCCATTGTTGTTGGTTTTTAATTATTAGTTTTTATTTTTAAAACTTAAAAAAAAGAGAGGAGTTGCCCCCTCCCTTATTTATTTATAGATTAGATTAGAATGATCCACCAGTTACTGGGTTTCTCATAACAATCTTAAGTACTTTAGTTGGATCCTTAACCCAAATAGCTGGGAAAGTTTGAGTCATCATAACTCGGTATCCATTGAATTGACCTGAAGACTGGAAGCCTTGGCTACGTCCCATGTAATCCATTGTACCATTTTGATACCACCATTTCAATTGATTATCCCATTTCAATTTCAACAAGAAGATGTTGTCATTAGTATTATCAGTGATGTCAAAGATAATGAATGAGTAAGAAGATAATGGGAAACCATCAATGATTGGGTTTTCAATATCATTTGTATGGATGTTGTCAAATGCAGGGTTCAATACAAACTTAACATTTGCCAAGAAAGGAATTACATAAGAAGTGTAAGCAAAACCAAAGTTCAAGTCCATACCTTTACCAGTGATTGCACCGATATCAGCAGCCTGAATCAAAAGACCTGAAGCCACTGCTTCTCTTTTGATAGCTTCATTTACCATTCTCATTCCACCCATACCAGTTTGAACTACTAAAGATCTTTTTGGATCTGGACCTTGGAACTCAACTTTACCATTAAAGAAGTTGTAGATTTCTCCACGGAACAAATCCAATGTAAAGTTATTCTTGTTGTATATTCTTTTGAAAGAGTTATCTAACTGTTTCCAAAGACCTACAGAAAGTCTCATGTCATCAGCACCATCTTGACGAACTCTACCTCCATGACCCCACATTAAGTAAGTCTCAATGTCAGTAGCAATTTTAGATAAGTGAGCTGCTTCCATTTGAGTTAAGAAAGTTCTAGAAAGATCTCCATTGTCAAATGCTTTTTTCACTTTGTCTTTACCCATAACTTTGATCATATCTTCCAAAGAGCTGATAGATGGATCATTGTTAGAAGAAAAGTTTCTCCAGATCTCAGTTACAGGAACTGTACCATCTGCATTCATACCTCCTTTAAGCATCAAATCTGCTCTTGAAGATACAGAGTAATGAACGTGAGCCTCAGCATTACCAACAAAGTTGTAGAACTCACGGAATGAAGTTCTTGTTGTAATGTCAGAGAATCTCTCACCATACTCACCTCTTGCAGAACCTTTTCTGAAGATTTTAGTACCATTCAAAAGATACTTGTGATCTAAGAATTTGTAGTTGTCATTGTTTACCAATTGTACAGTGTAGATGAAACCATCTCCAATAGGCATGATATCTTCATCAGTAATGTACATCTCAACACCATTGTATTTGTCATAAGTGATTATATCACCATGTCCAAACTCACGTCTGTTGATTTTGATTTTGAATGTAGAACCATCTGTACCAAGAATCTTAGCTGGATCCTCAATGTCTTCAATAATGTAAGGAAGATCAATAGATACAGGAGTCTGCCATCTATATTCTCCACGGTGATTATCCACAGAGATTACATTTTTCCCACCAAAACTTGACATTTGGTAAAGCGGCATTTCTACCTTTTGAGCCATAGCCCATAAATCAACTGGACCTAAATCCATAGGTTCAGCATCTTTCAGCATGTTAACCAAGTGGTACGAATCCACATGGGAGCTAGCCTGATACGAGGTATCCCGGAGGAATATACCATTGTTTAAAACTGGAGTTGCCATTTTTTATTTGTTTTTAATTGTTACTATTTAAAATCTCTTAAAGATATTACTACCTCTTGAGAGTGTCTTTTGTGGAGCTCTAGTAGAAGTGTTTGATCTTCTTTCAGCTTCTTCATCTTGGTCTGTGTTAGATGAAGTAATTCTTCTAGACTGCTCTGTTTTTAATTGTCTTACTACTTTCTCTGTAGCTGCTTTACCACCTTGTTCTCTAATCTTAGCTTCAAATCCATTAGGATCTGCAAGTAACCATAGAGCTTTAGCAATTAAGTCATGTCTTGGTTCTACAAATTGATACTTTTCTAATAGATGTCCAAGTAAGTTAGTTGGTTTGCCCGAGATGGAAGGATAGTTAGGTTGAACAAGTCCAGAGTATAATTGAGCTTGAGTTTTCTTATCAAGTTTAATACCACCTAATTCTCCTACAGATAATGTATTATATACGTTGTCTGTGTAAAGTTTAGCTTGTTGAGCTTGTTGTTGTTTCTTGTGCTCTTGTTCTACAAGTTGTCTATTAATAATCTCATCCTGCATTCTATCTAACTTTGGCTTAAACTGATTAGCTTTTTGTTCTAATCTATCTAAATCTTTCCAATCTTGAATTTCAGATTCAATTTCTTCTGGAGTTCCAAACTGAGTAGCATACAAATATTGTCTTGCAATTTCAGCTTGATCAGATTCATTATCTGCATCAAGTTCTCTAATTTCTTCTACTTGAGCAAGAGTTCTAAATAAACCTTTTAAATCTTGACCACCATCAGCTACATATTTAGCTGCATACTGAAGTTCTTCTGGAAGAGCAGCAAAGAATTCTTTTGGAGTATTCTCTCTAATTGCAGCTTCTCTTTCATTAAAGTTAGCTTCAAAAAGTTCTCTAAAGTCTTTGGTTGTGTAATCTTCTAAAGACTTATCATCATCAAAACCAAATAGAGTACCTTCTTCAATCATTTTAGCAGCTAACTCAGCAAGACCTGATTTATCAATCTTTGGTCTTCCCTTATTACCTGCATCTTCTTCTTGAGAAATTAGACCATCAAGTTCAGCAATGGTTTCTTCAACTTCTAATTTCTTTTCAGCATCTTCTTGTCTTGCTTCTGGTGTTTTATCTTCGGGCTTGTCAAAGAACGTCATATCTGTCTTCTCCTTTGTGAAGACTGTTTTCTTTTCAGGTTCTGAATTATCATTAGGGAGCATTACATTTTCTGCTCCAGGCATTCCAAATAATTCATCAATGTTTACATCCACCTGATCCACCGTTGTGGATTCTTGGACCTGTTCATTCAGGTCATCTATTACTTTACTCATGTTGTTGGTTTTTTATGTTATACTTTAATATACAAAATAAACTTGGAAAATTTAAAAGTCACTTATTCTTTTTTAGCACTATATAGCTATGACTTATTTTTTTCCCTTATTTCCATCATATTTATTTTTGTTTTCTCTTGCAATTTCTAATTGTTTGTCTGCAATTTCTCTTTGAACTTGTAGTTTTTCTCTTTCAATATCATCCTTCTGAGATTGCTGAATACTTCTATTTACTTCCTTCTCTCTTTGAAGATCAGTCTGTTCTTTGTACTGTTCAGTATCCCGGATGTCTTTCATTGCATCTCTATAGTCTGACATTTGATTTTGATCAATATCAACTGTAGATCCATAACCAGCAGCTCTAATCTCAGCAACAGTAATGTTATTCTGAAGTTGTTTGTCTTGTTTCTCAGCTTCAGCTTGAATAAGTGCTTGTTGTTGTTTTTCTTGAGCAGCAAGTTGTTCTTGTTGCATTTGCTGAGCTTGTTGCATTTCTGATTGTTTCTGAGCTTGAACTTTTTCTTCAGAAGATTTAAGAGCATTGTTAAGTTCTGAAATAGAGTCGGACTGAACAACTTTTCCTAAGTCAAATATACTAGCTCCTGTAGTATTGTTTTGTAATGCCATTCCTTTAAGTTGTTCAAGAACAGCTCTATGGTTTGCATTAGTACTACAGAAAATATTTAAGTCTCTCATTAATAATTCAGTACCATTCATTTCAAAATTTACTTTTTCATCTGCAGTAGTTATATAAGATAATCTTACAGAAGCATCTGTTGCATGATAATACTGAGCTAAGTCAGTTCTCATTTGATGTACTCTTGGCATTAGATAATCACAGTGCTGCATAAAGAACATTTCTGTTTGTGCATATGAGGATGCTACAGCTTGTTCTACACCAGTTGCTGTTTGTTGAGCAATAGGTTGTCCCATTCTTTGTGGATTAACTCCTATTACTTCATAAGCCTGTTGCTTAAAATGATTAGCTAACTGTATTCTAGTCATTAATCTTTCTGTCTGAGATAAATCTAGTTTTTGAAAATGAGAGAAGTTTAATGCATTCTCTGTATTTGTAATAGAAGTATCTAAAGGAAGCATACCAAAGTTCTTCATTGCCACGTATGCTTTAGCTAAGTTACCTTTCCCCCAGTCTTCTCCTAATGAATGTCTAGGTAATGAGTTTTGATCAAGCATAATAATTGTACCTAACTCATCAACCAAGATATCAGCTATCTGATTATTAACAATATTATATCCAATCTGATATGGCTTCATTAAGTCTAACAATGCAGTTGACTTAGTATTTCTATCTGAGAATACTGATCCTTCTACTGGGAGTTTACAACCATATAAATTTTGATCACCTTTAAATTGGAATTTAATAGGGCCCATTTTATTTTGATTAATCCCTATATACACTGGAGAAAATCCACCTGGATTATTCATACCCCAGTATGAAGGAAGATTTGGTCCAATTTTTACACCACCCCATACTTCATTAATCCAGATCCAGTCAATGTGTTCTCCATATACAAGATTGTCTTTACTTTTATTCTTAAATAGTCTTGTATCATAAATTGGCTTTTCTGTTATTTTATAATCTTCTGATATTATTTCTACAATAACTTCACCATTTTCTTCAATCTTAGTAAGATGTCCAAGTTTTTTTTGTGACTTCCAATAAATAGTACTTACTCTAAGTAAGAAAGCTGTGCCTTGATCATAATAGTCTTCACCTTCTGTAAGGATCTGATTAATAATATCTGTGTTATCTGCTACAGTACCATTCATTGCTGTTGTATATTGTCTGTAAGCAAGTGATGGCATATTAGTATTCCACTCATGAGATTTGGTAGCATCATAAAAAGTACCATCATTTTGATATCCTCCAGTAGTATATCCAGCTGAACTAATAGGATAAACAGCTTCTAAGGATTCCATTTGTTCTTGGGTTAAACACCATCCATATTTATCAATAACATCTGATACAGTAAACATATCTGTTTTACCTACCCAGTTTGCTTGAGAAATATATCTTGCATCTGGAGATTTATGATAATAACTAATTACAGGATTCCATAATTCTACTTCATAATCATCTTCCATCATTTTAAAATGCCAAAACTCACGGTCAGTAATTAGCATATCTCTAAATCCTCTTTCCTCAAGTTCATCCATTTTAAATCTCTCTACATCTACTTTGTGTTGATGTGATGCCCATTGCTCTATCATTGATCTGTAATCTTTTTTAAAGAAAGATTCAATCTCTGGTAAGGATTTTAATTTATCTGGATTAGTTTGTTCTTGTGCTTCAGGTGACTCTGGATCTAAACCTTGATCAATAAGAGCACTTAGTATTTTAAATCTTGCATCATCTAGAAGAGTATCTTCTATCATCTTTCTTTTTTCTTCTAAAAGCTCATTGTAAGAAATATCATCTACAGCTCTATATACTAACTTAGTTGATCTTTTTGCAAATTCAGCTACTAGAACATTAATAACATTTGGGATTATTGGATAGAACTTTAATTCTAATGCAGACTCATCTTCTTTAGTAAGTGTCTCAACTATATCTCTGTATTCATTATTTTCTGCAACAATATAGTCTGACTTATCTATAATACCTTTTGCAAGTTTATAATTTTTCATTAGTCTGCGAGCATTCCTACGGATCTGTTTTAATCCTTGCCACTCTATCCAATCAAGATTCCAAGCTGACCATTCATCAGTTTTTTCTTTTTTACTAAGAAACTGTAATGGTTGCGTAACAGTGCCCATGCGGTTTGTTTCCGCTTTAGCTCCATTTTTTAACTGTAGTGCATTATATATTTGCATACTGATTATTTAAAGTTTTTAAAGGCTGATCTTTTAATACTCTGCCCACTACCGAGTTGTCCTTTCCCCATGTGACGAAAAGGGCTGCTATTTAATTTAAACAAATTTTCTGACTTTTGCAAGTTTTTTATGCTATCATCTATTACTGTTTTCTTTAAATATCCTCTATTAGACTGTTGAATTTTCATAAAAGCTACAAGAGCACAGAAAGAAACTAGTCTATCCACATTGACTCCTACTGCATATTCTCTCATTTCTTTAAGCAACATAGGGTCCGGAATTCTTTCAATACCATATGTAGTTTTAACTACAGTACCATCTTCCATAATTTCTTGATCTAATTCTTCTCTAGTGTATTCAATTGCATAACTCAGAAGATGGGCTTTGAATAAAGATCCTGTATTCTTCCAACCATACTCTTGGTAGACATTAGCATTTGCACCAAGATCTTTTAAGAATACAATCTGATTTTTAGGTACTAAGTATTTATGCTTTCTTCTTTGAATCATATACTGAATGAAAAGAGAAATGTTATTTTCAATAAGAGCCCAAGCATTATACCATTCAATTATTAATTCTAATTTTTGATGAGTTCTTTTAATATCATCATATCTACCACACCATGCAGCTACAATCTTATCTTGTTCTATGTATGTTTCTGTTTCTCCAGCATGGATTTTAGTTATTTCTACAGGAGCTTTCATTATATAAATAGAACACAATGAGTCTGATGTTGTTGTTTTACCTTCTGACACGGGATCTATAGAGGCATAATATGTTCCAAAAGATGGATTTTCTATTGGTCTTTCCCATACTACTAATACACCAGTTTTATCTTCTAGTTTTTTAGGAACTGGAAATTCCATAATAGGTCTTTTATCTGTTAATTTTACAGCAGGTAATCCTGTTTCATCAGCATAGATATCTAAGTATTCATATCCATATTCTTTTTCTTCAATTCTTCTTTCTTGTGCTGCAAGTAGATGAGGTGGGAATACAGATACAGATCTATGATCAAATGCTTCTTTAATATTTCTAGGATGCTTCGATATTCTTAGCTGATAGTCTTCTGGAGATAATTCATTTTTCCATTTTATAAATTGTTCTTCTAAAGCTTTTAATGAGTCTTCTACTTGTGAATTACCATATGGATCAATATGAGGGGGCATAGACCATTGCTCAGGAATAAATAAACCTGACATACCATAAGTACCTTTATCATCAATAAGATTGCTTTCTATTGCATATATATCTTTTGATCCAGGATCCTGAATCATATCTTTTAATGGATAGCATTGAGATAAATCTCCTACAGACCCAGCTGCAATAAACATCCCAGTAGTAATTAAACCAGATCTCATTGCCGGTCTCATGTACTCATATGTCTTATCCATCTTAGGAGCAATCCCTGCCTCTTCATGAAAGAAGTATTTAACTGGTCCACCGACACCATTTGTTGGATCTTTCTCAAATGACATACCTTGTATGGTTCCTTTAAGACCTACTTCTGTTTTTCTGTCTCCTTTTCTAACCTCAATCTTTTGTTGCCACATCATTACTTTGTCTGGAGACATAGGTCTATACCATGCGGTATGTTCATTTAAAAATGCAGCATACTCTTGTAAGAACTTCCAGGATCCTTTTTCATTGATATAATCTTTAAGACTTGCTCCAATCTTAAGAGTAACTCCGGCCTCAAACCATTGCTGATTTATTAGCTTACCCATGTGATAATAAGAAGAAGCAATCTGCCTTTTCTTTAATATAGCAACATGTTTATAATTAAGTTCTGCTAAAAGTTCATATAGTGCCATATGGTACTGAGCATCTCTAATATCAGCAAATCCAAATTGTTGTATCTCTTTGTTAAATATAGGTAGGAAGTTCAGCCACATATAGTATTCTCTTGCAAGAAACCAATTGTTATCACCCTCTTTAATTATAATACCTTTTCTACATTTTGTCTTTTGTTCATCCCAATAATTTATGAAGTCTTTTGACTTAAAGGGAGCTGTACAGTATACTCCATCTTTTCTAAATTTATCTGACTCAGATACAAATAGTTTATTTGTAGTTGTGTTGAAATTGTATTGACCTGGTTCTTTGAATAAATCAAAGATGAAGTCAGCGAAGTCCTTTCTGGATTCAAAACTTGTGGTTGTCCATGTTCCATTGTCATATGTTGGTATATCTTGATAAATCTCACTCATAACTTTTCTTATTGATCATATGCCATGCCAATACCACCTCTAACTTTGCTAGATTGTTCTTCTTGAAGATCTTTATAAGCACCTTTAAAAGATTGTCTTATGGCATCATAATTTTTAGCTGCAGCAATTAGAGAATTAAAATTACCATCTCTACCTGTAGTAATGGTACTTGTCTCCATATATCTAGCTAATCTATCTAACATAGATGCAATACCTTTATATGCTCTGGATGTAGGTGTTTCATACATTCTTTCACAAAACTGTAATGCTACAAATATTGTATCATCCTCTGTAGAAAAATCTCCATTTACTTGGTTTAGGATAAGTGATTCTTTATCAATGTCCGGAGTAAAGAAAAAAGGATTAAGATCGGGATTAGGACAGCACATATAAAACAAATACATGTATATTTTAAGATAATCTTCAGGGTATTCATCCATTACATCTTTAAGAGCCTTTAATGTATAGCAATGTTCAGTAGGAATAACTACTCCATTTTGTACATCAAATAGTTTAGTGAAACTCATTTCTTTTTAATTTTAATTTTATTATCATGAAGATAGTGCATTATTGATTGCACTTCATCAAATAAATATGGTAATGCAATTGGCTTTACTTCTTTTAATACGGGTTCTCCATTAGCATCTCTCTTGGTTACTGGATATCCCCAATCATTTTCTGCTTCTACTTCAAAGCTGACATGATGAATAAATATCTTGCCTGGTTTTAACTTTGGGTTATGCTTCAGTATAATATACATATAAATACTCAACTGTAGTGCATAGTGATAGAAATGACAGTCATCTAAATTATCTACAGGAGCAAGCATTTTTTCTGATTTGCCCTCCCAATCTACATAGGACTCCATTTTAATTTCTTTGTTTGTCTTATAGTCAATGATGTTTATTTTACCATTGACTACTTCAACTAAATCTGATTGACCACAGATACCAACTGAGCGTAAGTATACCATGTGTTCTGGGTAAATACCTGGATCTAATTTTTGAGATGCTGATAACTTAATACCTTCTTTAACTTCAGTAGGTTTAATTACGGGTATAGTAACTCCTTCTCTTTCCATTGAAGATAAAGCACAGATATCTGACTCTCTTTGATTATGATACCATGTACCAAGAGTAGTAGATCTGTCAGCTTCATTAGTCCATATTTCTTGTATCAATACTGGATCCATACCTGCCCACTTAGACTTTTTACTCTTGCTTACCTTTTCAGCTATTTTCTTAGCATCAAATGGTTTTTTAAAGTGAGACACAAGAGTAGTTACACTTATCCAGTTGATATTGTCTTCATCTAAGCTTTTATAGCTATGATCATCTGCGTTAAATACAATCATA
>Ga0114969_10004686_pt1 | contig 10805 bp, 15 predicted proteins | sample M_130807_MF_Meta_FD_87316 | JGI IMG/M metagenome (GOLD analysis project Ga0114969, IMG submission 87316) | Freshwater microbial communities from Lake Montjoie, Canada to study carbon cycling - M_130807_MF_MetaG | ecosystem: Environmental > Aquatic > Freshwater > Lake | place: Lake Montjoie...
ATGATGCGGGTGTGTTCGATATGCTCGTTTGCTATCTGGCGAACCAGTTGTTCCCCAAGCCCGAAATTAGTGTTCAATCTCGCCCGCACTCCCGCGTTTAGTATTAGGGCTTTGTATTCAGAGAAAGTCAGCTGCTCGAGTTTCAGCCCCATATCCTTACGGTCTTCGTGGGCGCTGGCGTTAATTTCTTCTTGTTTGGGTTCGGCCATCTCGATGATCATCCTTATGAGATTCTCGATTTCCTGAAGTAGGAGGAAGTTCTCAGTTAGCCTGAGAAGCTCCTCTGCTAGGTCGCCCGACCTGACTACCGCAAAGCAGCGCCCTTGGTCATCTTTGACGTAAACATGACCATACTTGGTTATCTCGAACTTCTTGTCATAAACAGATTCCGATTCTCTTACGAAGATTGGGTCCCTGCAGATTCGGCTGCACTTTACGGTGGTCCTGTCTCTTTTGAGTAAGTCCTGGGTCGCGATGTCGTCCCAAGCGATGGTGCCAACGATCTTGTCTTCAGAAATGCCGACAGGGACGAAGTCCACATTTTCTTCGGCTAGCAAGATGGCTGCTGCCTCGATATTCTCTTGCGGCGCGACTACCCATTTGGGGTAACCTTGACTATTGCCTTTAGACTTTGATTTGTCGCGCAGGGCGCGTTGGTTGTCCACGACCTTCAGCATGCCGAACGTGATAATCGGCTGCCTGACATCTTCTCGCTCTTCGTCTGATTCCGCGTCGGTGGCGTTTCGGTCAATGACTTGGACGATTGTGTCTAGATTGACGGAGTAAAATTTCGGGGTGGTTGTGAGGTTTAGCTTCTTTAGCGTGCGTCTAATTTGAATAATGGCATTACTGCTACGCCGTTCCCAATCGAAATGAGATAAGAGTTCTCTGACTGTTACGAAGACCTGCTCTTCTTTTCTTAGTTTTGTCGCCTGCTCGACCAGCCAAGCCGGCGGGATAACTTGTCTGCTCATAGTTATTTGAGGATGGCTGTACAGATGTTGTTGGCTTCTTCGATGATTTGTCCGTATCCTCTGGCCAGGTTGATTCCTCAGTTGTATGTACGTGCCAGTACTCCTTTGTCCTGTAGCGACCAAGTTTTTGTAGGACTTCTACGAACTGTCCCTCGGATGGGAATCGTTCGCCTGCTTTTTGTGCTATCGCGTTAAGGCAGTAATTGAATGCCGTGATGCCGGAGCTTTTGAATAGGGCAAATTCTTTGTGACTATCGAAGCAGAATGGGGCGACCTTCCTCCAAGCGTTCCAGTAGTCGATGAACATTCGGCAGATTCGCTCTGATTGTCCATTCTCCCAGGCTGCAGCGTAGGTACCGCTGTTGAGTGGGAATTTAAGTGAGTTCATCATCCCTTTCGCGGTACACCAGAATCTTCCCTTATCGTTCGGGTGCTTGATCTTTCCTCGCAAGGGAGAATCTGCGTCGAGTCTCAGACGTTCGCAGACAACGAATGCACGTTGCTCCCATGCATTTTGACTAGTGGGTACCGGACCTCCCCCCTTGAGTATGCCTGCTGTTGCTAGGTACTTGTCGACTTTCTTCGCCTCAGAGTTAATTACCGAGAATTGATAGGCTTCGACGTCGACGTCCTTTGACTCGATAATGATGACGGGAATCTCAAAGGCCTGAAACTTGGCGTGATGAGCCTTAAATGCATCCATCTTCCTGCCAGTAGACTTTGATGAGTATAGACCAGCGGCCACCATTAATCCTCCGAAACGATGTTGTCCGTCGATGATCCATAGCTTTTCGCCTGCAGGCACGATAATCTCGCAAAAGCCATGCTTGCCTTCCTTGTGCTCAAGGGCGCCGCGGTATGAGGCGATGATTGCCGGTGGCAGGATCGCATTACCCTTGGTTTTCGCGTCCTTGGTGGTGAGGAATTTTGCTAACTCGAAGAACCTCTTTTCGTCCGGTTTGCGTTGGTAGCCTAATTTTCCTGAAGCAGGGTCGGCGAAGTCCACCTCACAGACCTGGGCGAGCTGGCTGACGGTCATTTTGGTGCAGAATAGGCCGATGCCATTCTGGAGGGTCTTTATGCCGAAGATTTCCATGGGTTTACGCACGTTACTCATCATTCTGTCTTATTGAACAATAAAATTGCTTTTCACTTCAACTGACTTTGCCACCATGATACATATGTACAAAAGCGTCATATTATCCTCTAGGCACGTAGCCATCCCTGCCCAGGGTAAAGCGCTCAGCTTGAAGGTATCAGGGGCGGTTAACGATAAGCGCTTTGACCGGCCGGTAACCATGCTTGAGGCCAGTGACGGTCATTTATTGGTCAGGAAGCGCGACAAGTCAGAGCACCGGACTGCTTTCAAGAAATGTAAGTTGAAGATTAATGCCTTGGAACTTCCTCGTGGTAGTAATGCTATCGACATTGAGGTCACTATGGGTGTCCCGATGGCCTCGCTTAGCATAGGCCAAAGCAAGATCGGCATTGGGCGATCAAGAAAAGTTAGCCAGTTTAGGAGATACGACTGGGCTAAACTCCATAAGATTCTTGGCTATGGAGAGCAGGTAGCAAAGGCGCTAGGGAAGTCCAAGGGTGCTGAGGTACATCTTTTGGTTCTTTCGCCCAAGAATCGCCCCGTGGTTCTAGGCTTAGACAAGAATTCGCCTTTAGCAAAACTCCCTGGCTCTAAGTCGCATCGGCTGATTAACTTTCTTCTGATGCCAGGTAAGCCGCGGATTCTTAAGATAAAGAACTGATGTCGGTCAGCGTTAACAATCTCTGCTGGCTAGGATAGCGTTCACCACCTCATTTAACGAAATTGTTCCTACAGCTATGTCGGCTAGTACTGACTTCCAGGTCTAGTTGGTGCTTTGGTACTAGTCAAAAAGGATGGCCAACTGAATCTGCGCTTTAGGTCCTACTCACCCATTTGCGCCCCGCGGCGGGGTAATGCGATCGACCTAAACCTTCCGTTCCGGCACTTGGCGTCGGATGGTGTCTATGTCCACGTAGGGGCCGAACACGGGGTCAGGCCGTACCTTTGGAGTGCTGAACCAAAACTGGCATGAAAGATGCGGTTTTTGGTTCAGGCTTTGGGTGGGTACGGCCTGACCCCGTAATTCTCGCCTAGTTAAAGACGAGAGGCTTTTAAATCTATTGTCAGGCGGAAGCTTCCGTTGAAAGATACGCCATGCGTTCATTCATTCTCGGTTTGGTTTTACTGTTCGGTGCGAGCTTGCCGGTCCAAGCTTTGACCGAGGAACAGCTACTCGATGTCTACAGCCACGCTTACGGCGCCTCGGGCAAGCTTTCGAAGGCTGACTTCAAGCAGATCGTCCGCTTCGAGCTTCTGGCGGCGGATTGGAATTCCGAATTGGCACCGATGGTCAAAGGCTTGCGAGACCCTGGGATGGTGCCTGCGGAGTGGGCCCGGTCGGCTCGACGCAGCCTGGATCAGGTCGCCCAGATCAGGCTCAAGATGGCCGTTGCGGTCTCGCAGGTGGAAGATCAGTCCGCCGGTTCATTGGTTCGGCAAATTTCGGATATCAATGGCCAGATACTTACGGCCTGGGAAGATCTACGCCAAGCAGTGATGGACGGCGATGACGCCGCCTATCGCCGTGCTGGCATGAGGGCACAGGCTTTAGCCCAAGAAAAGGTAACGGTCGCTGGCCCGATGCTGCGTCGCCTCCGAGAGAAGGTGGGCGACAAAGCCGTTGATGGCGCCCTCGAACGGGAGCTCCGAGAACTTTCGCGAAAGCTCGGGTTGTAAACCACTCACGAGGCGTTGAGCTCCCAATTATAGGACCCGTCTTCTTGGGGGCTATTCGCCGGTAAGGTCCTTACGGCGCTGTTCGCGACGCTGGCGCTGGAACTCCTGAAAGGCCTGTTTTTCCTCCTCCTCTGATTCAGGGGTGATGCCGCTATGGATGGCATCATTAATCTGTTCATGATAGTGATCCATGACCCCAGTTAGGCATGATAGGCAGCGGGACATCTGTTTTTGGGTGAGCAAGGCGTCCTCCAGGGGGAATTCAATATTGGCCCGAATCTCCCCATCGCCAGGGTCGTACTCGAATTGGACCATCTTGGTCCGGTAACTGATGTGCAGGAGCGTCTGAAAGAGCGCCATCTTATGGAACGAGCTGGCGTCCTTGGGTATGTTATAGGCTTTCGGTGCCATGAATTTGATGAACTCGCCTCCTTCGACCAGTTCGATGATGATGCGCAGGGACTTGCGTCCCTCATGGTTCGCGTAGTGCTCGGTCTTGAAACCGGTGCGGATGTAGCAGTCTCCGGCGTCGTGATCATACTTAAGGTCCTCGGCGTCGAGGAACCCTTTGATTTCTTCGATAGTCGTGCTCATGGGGGTGCGGTTAGATTGCAAGTCATCTGAATAGCTGCAATTGGTAAGCGGACACGGCTTTAAAGTATTATATAACTTTAAACAATCAATCTTGTCGGGGTTATGCTTCTTGGCACATTGGGTGTATGAGGATACTTCTAGCTCTGGTTTTAATGCTTTCTGCGCCCTTCCTAAAGGCGGATAACCTAGCGCTGGAGCTGGCGGCCAAGGCCGGCTCGTCTTGGGCTCAGTATAAGTTGGGTAGCTGCTACTATGCTGCCGACGAGGGCTATCCGATTAACTATGAGAAGGCCGCCTACTGGTATGAGAAAGCCGCCGAGAATGGCCATGATAAGGCCCAGCTAGCGATCGGTATCGCGTATCGACGAGGGCAGGGTGTGTCCCGCGACATCCCCTTAGGGTTGTCCTGGATGCGCAAGGCCGCGGCCCAAGGGCATGGCCTGGCGATGTACAATATCGCCGTCGTCCATGACGAGGTCTACCGCGATTATGAGGAGGCCTATGCTTGGGCGCTGGTCGGCCGCGATAATGGGCAGGACGAACAACACCGCCAGTTTTGCAAATACAAGTTGGAGGAGTTGGATAAGAAGGTCTCCCGTAGCATGGCGGCGTCCGCCCGGGCTCGGGCTAAATCCATCGCGAGTACTTTAGGCCTGAAGTGATGAGGCTGCTCCCCGCGTTTCTCGCTGCCCTGGCTGTCGGGCTTCTCACTGGCTGTCCGGACAATGATCGGGCTTTATTTACGACCCCTTCGGATTTTCCGGATAAGCGCTACGCTGGGAAGACGGTGTTCATCCACGACGAGACCGCCCACCGCCGCGCTGAAGACTTGCGCGCCGAAATCGTCCAAATTGACCGCGAGATGATGCGCCGCATGCGGGAAGCCAGTTTCGGGCGCCTTTCGACGACGGAACGGTTGAAGTACGTCAACGAATGCCGCGAAGAGACGGCCTCACTCATCCGGGAGCTTCGGGAAATTATTGATCAAAACAAATGAAACACATGAAAACCCTCCTAGCCTTCCTGCTTTTTGCGGCCGCACCACTGCTGGCGGACGTGACCTTCACGACCTCGGTCACCTGGGAGGCCTTTGGTCCGGCCGGCCCCCAGCGCCCCACCATCTCTTCGATTAGCTGGCGAATGAGCGATAGTGCGAAGACGCTTGCCGTCCGCGACCCTGATTCGGGTGAGGTTGTAATCGTGCGCTATCTGGGGACCAAGACCGATGGCCCGACCACGGGGGTCATGATGGCTGGCACCACTTCCAGCGGACGACGGGTGCTTGTAAATCTTTTGGGTCGTGCTGGCCGTGTTAACTACAACTTAACCATCATGAATGGCTCAAAGGAGCACATGATCTATGGCCCATGTTCTGATGAGCTGGAACAGTGCTTCCACGTCTACCGCTAAATCTCATGAGTAATCCCGAAAAAATTAGTTATTGGTCCTGCTGGTGGACCGCCACGTGGGTTATCTTTGCGGGTCGTTCCCTGCTCGGGTATCTATCCTACGGCGAACAAGGGCTCTACGTAGCCATCGGTAGCGGTATCATTGCCGCACCTTTAGCGGGCCTATTCTTCGGCTGGATTTACTGGCTGATTAAGAAGTAAGGCGTCAGGTCCCGGCGTGGGCTGGCCCTTACATCCCCGCGGGCAATTGGAACTTGGTGCCACATCCAGGGCAGCGAGGGCGATCAAAGGTGTCGCCGAAGTTCTTTCCAGTCAGGCCGCCGAAGATGCCCCCCGCGATGGCCCCAAGGCCAGCTCCAGCTGGTCCGAAGAGGAGACCTGCTTTGGCTCCGAGGAGTGCTCCCGCGCCTGCACCGCCGACGCCACCAGCAGTTTTCCCCCCGTTTTCAGCGAGGTGGACAAAGCCCATACCGCAGGCTGGGCAGTGAACGTATACTTTGTCGGACATGGTTAGGTGGGGTTGTTGAGGGTATAGGTGTGACGCAGTTTGTAGAGGGCGAGGCGGTCGTAGACCTTATAGGTCGCGTAGAAAGATAGAACGTTGAGGACGTTAACGACGATGAAGAAGGCGTCGATTTTTATGGTCCATCCGACCAGGATGAATTGGTAGATGGAGAGGCCGAGTAGAACGATATTCAGTACCCATGACAGGGTGCCGAGTCGTTCGAAACGTCGAATCATCACTTCGAGTTCCGCCAGATTGAACTGGGAGGTGGAAGGGAGGGCAGAGGGCAGTTTGTTCATGGGAGTTATCCGAAAAGCACGCCAATCAGGATGCCGATACCAACTCCTGCGGCTTTAGTGCCCCAGTTGCTGTCGGGTTGCTGTTGCTGTAATTCCATGATGGAGCCAGCGACGACGACCACCTTGAGGCCTTCCTGCTTCATGAGTCTCTCGGTCTCGTCGTGTGAGAACCCTTGGTTAACTCCAGCGAAGGCCATGCACTTGATCATTTCCTCCAACATTAGTTTGTGGTTCTGGTGGATGTTACGGATGGCGGGTAGGCGGCCAATCATGGTCTTACAGGCCTCCTGTGAGACCGGGTGCAGGTTTAGAATCGCCGCTCGGATATTCCCATGCCCGTGAATGAGGGGAGTCATGAGCGGGTAGGGGGCGTCGAGTGTTCTGGCTGGCTTGGCTTGAACAGTTCTTCGGTGAGGTTGACCTTTTTCTTTGGCCAAAGGCCTGCGCGCGTTGCCAAGTTCTTGAATGCAGCGTTGGTTTTATTGACGGCTAGTCTGCCGCGGGGGTGCCAACTGATGCACATAGCCAAACCAATGAAGAAGATGGGGGCTCCAGGAATGATGGGCATAACCCAACCCACCAGGCCAAGAACCATGACCGGGATACCGAGGAGAGCTATGATGGTCCGGCGCAAAGTAGTCTTATCGGCCGATCACGAACTTATGTCCGCTGGAGCACTTATATACCTTGCCCCGGTAGTCGTATTCGTAGGAGTCGGAAAGCGTTCCGAAGCAAAACTTCACGGGACACTTCACATTCATGATGGTGGAGCCGTCAGCTGTCTGGACCGGATGATTTTCGCACGCCGCGACCATGGAGCCAAATGAACACAGGAGGGCAGTGAAGAGGAGTTTCATGCTTCACTTCTATGCTTGGCTGATGGCTTGGCAAAACCTGAAACCGGGCTTTGGGATATATATTATTATAATAAAGATGTCCAAGGGTAGGCTTGTCGGCCGCTCCGCAAGCGGCCGCAAATGAGCCACTCGACCGTCCTACGGGTGTGCGTTCTGCTCAGGGCCACGGGCAGGGCAAAATTTCCTAACCATCATGGACTTGTTTCAGCCGGCAGGGCTATTTCTTCCCGTGCAGAACGAAACAGTGCCCGGATTCCGACGATCAGTGCGTACTACCCTCGCCGCAGGCATCTACTAGGGTGGCTCGAGCGCGATGAGAAGAAGCGCCACCACCGTAAACAGATCACCTTCATCCAGGCTAAGCTCCTATGAGACTATGGTAGAGCAAAAGGAATCATCACTGTCAGTATTATTAACTGTTGACAGTTTGGTGTCTTGGTTATTGGGTTTAGGAAATTAGCCTTAACGACCATGAAATACCATGAATGCATCTAAGAACATACGTCCCGACTTACTGAAGTTTGAGGGAGAGCTCGCCCCGGTCAATGAGGTGGTGGGCTTGCTGCGTGCCGCCGGCGGCCGTCCGTTCTTCATGGGCGGGTGCGTCCGCGATGCCTTGCTGGGCGCCGAGTCCAAGGACTTCGACATCGAGGTCTTTGACCTGAGCGTGGCCCAAATCCAGGCCGCACTGTCGGCCCGCTTTGAGATCATCTCGGTGGGGGCTTCCTTTGGCGTGATCAAGGTGAAGGACTTGCCGGTCGATGTGTCGGTGCCGCGTCGCGAAAACCGCGTCGGGGCAGGGCACAAGGATTTCGAGGTCTTTCCTGATTCGACGTTGTCGCCGAAGGAAGCCGCGGCTCGCCGCGACTTCACCTTCAACGCCCTCGGCTGGGATCCCGTGACTGGCGAGCTGTTGGACGACTACAACGGCGAAGCGGACCTGCGTGCCGGGGTCATCCGGCATGTCTCTGATAAATTCGCCGAAGATCCTTTGCGCGTCTTGCGCGCGATGCAGTTCGCCGCGCGCTTTGAATTCACGGTGGCACCCGAGACTGTGGCGCTTTGCGCGCAGCTGCACCCGCATGACTTGCCGGCCGAACGCCTCTTCGAGGAATGGTCCAAACTGATCCTGAAGGGCAAGAAGCCTTCGTTGGGCCTGAAGTTCCTGCGCGATTGTGGTTGGCTGCGCTTCTTCCCGGAATTGGCGAATCTCGTCGATGTTCCCCAGGACCCACACTGGCACCCGGAAGGCTGTGTCTGGACCCACACCTGCCACTGCATGGACGCTTTTGCGCGCCGTCGCGTCGGTGACCCGCGGGAAGACCTCGTGGTGGGCTTCGCGGTGCTCTGCCACGATATGGGGAAGGCCATCACCACCGAGAAGGCCGCCGATGGCCGCTGGCATGCCTACGGCCATGAAGAGCAAGGCGTGCCCATCGCCGAGGCCTTCCTGCGTCGCCTGACCCAGGAAACCGGCCTGATCGAAGAGGTCGTCCCGCATGTCGCCAACCACGACAAGCCCTCCAGCCTGCACCGCGCCCAGTCGGGTGACCCGGCGATCCGCCGTTTGGCCAAGAAGGTCGGTCGCATCGATCGACTGCTGCGCGTCGACTTGGCTGATCGCCAGGGCCGCCCGCCGCTGTGGCCGGGCGACGAGACCCCGCATGGCGTCTGGCTGCTCGAGCGCGCCCAGACGTTGAACGTCGTACAAGGTTTCGTGCCAGACATCTTGAAGGGACGCCACCTCATCGAGGTAGGCATGCGCCCAGGCCCTCACTTCAACGTGATCCTGAAGGCCGCATCCGAAGCCCAGACCGACGGCGCGTTTTCCGACGAAACCGGCGCGCGTGCCTGGCTACAACTCTACCTGTCGACGCACTGAACTACTCCTAACTATGAGCTTCATCCCTTACGAAAGCCGCGCCGGTGAAGAGGGCTTCTTTGACCCTGTGGAGATGTCCACCTTGGAGATCTTCGTCGAGATCACGGCCTTCAAGCAGGCCTATTACCTGAACAACGGTGACCCGATGTTCCGGGATTACTTCCTCTATGCCGGCTCCGCCACCGGGAAGCTCCTGCTTGATCAGCCTGGGATGATCGGAGAGTTTGAGGGAACGCTTTCGAATTGTCAGCATGAACTGCGCAGCTTGGGTCCAGAGCTTGATATCTACGGTTTTTCTTACCTTCTACACTCCGAAGATCTCCAAGGTGGACATCTGAAGCGTCAGCGGGCCAGCGGTAAGCCAGAGCAAGGTTTCGTGGTCTACGCGGAATCACGCAGGCACCGGGCGCAGGTCTTTTATGTACCGATCTTTGATGCTGAAGAAGTCCAGGCCAGCGGGGCGAAGGTCGACCCCATGTTCAAGACTTGGATGCCAGGCCGAGTGTTACCTGTCGAGAGCCCAAAGGGTTGGTTCTTGCTCAACGATGTGGACGGAAAACCTGTGGCTAGCGTCAAAGGACCCGAGCCGGAGTTTGTACCCTTGGGCCCAGTCGAGCTGGCTTTACGCAATCTCGGCAGTGTGCTCTTCAAGTCGGAGAACCCCTTCCATGCCGCTTTGATCCTGAGCTTCGAGGGGTCTGAGGATAAGCATGTCATGGTGCAGTCTGATAGCAATGCTGGCCTGCATGAGCGGGTCTGGAACGAGCTCTATGACCAAGCCGAAGCTAGTGAGGCTTTCCGGGGCTATAGCTTCGCGGTAGATGCTTTTCTGTCGGGGGAAGCGGAGAAGCGTAATAAAGTTTACCTTGTGCAGTCCGAGTATCATGGCGTACCTGCGACGATCAAGGGTCACAAGATGATGCAAATAGTCCTCTTCGATAAGCCGATTGCCTTGATGCAGGACATGAACGGGCCGCTCTTCGAACGAGCGCCCGTCCGGACCCTGTACGTGCAAGGTGAGTAGAGGGAGTGCAGGCAATGGGATGGGGAAGGTAGGGACAGCACCATGTGCTGTCCTAGGGGTAACCAAGGCAACTAGGTTGGCACGCAGTGCCAACCCTACCCGAGGCAGGTGGTGGAGATTCGTACGTCGATCGGCGAACGGACGCGACGCAGTCGCGCCCCTACCAGAGGCAGCTAGGTTGGCACGCAGTGCCAACCCTACCTCATCGCAACCCGCAACCCTAGCGGTTCTGCTCAACCGAGCCAGAACCGCCAAATCATGACCATGGCGGCGGTGTCGAGTTGGCAGTAGCGGAAGAGTTGGCCGCGGAGGTCCGCACGGAGGGCGGGGTCCTGAGCGCCGAGGCCGTAGCGGATGTGCTCGTAGGCGCGCATGGCGCCGGTGCCGTTCTTGACGATGTCCAGGGCTTCGGCGTCCTGCAGGGGCAGGGCGCTTTGATCGCGCTGCTGTAGGGTGAGCGCCGGGAGGGCGTCGTAAGGGCTCTG
>Ga0114969_10004693_pt1 | contig 10799 bp, 9 predicted proteins | sample M_130807_MF_Meta_FD_87316 | JGI IMG/M metagenome (GOLD analysis project Ga0114969, IMG submission 87316) | Freshwater microbial communities from Lake Montjoie, Canada to study carbon cycling - M_130807_MF_MetaG | ecosystem: Environmental > Aquatic > Freshwater > Lake | place: Lake Montjoie...
ATAGTACTCTTGTTGCCAACTCTGGAAGCCAATCTACTTATTTGAATGACGGAGCCAGCGCTAATCAACAAAACTTTGATCGTAATTCTTCTTCTCCATCCGGCGAAGGACCCCAGCCCTCTTTATCTGGATACCAGCAACCACCACCATTCAGTGGTTCTAGAGATTCCATTATGTTTAGAGACCCCATGACCGGAGGTAGACGACGACGTGCAGCAGCATCTCGCAGAAGAGGCGGAGGTATCATTGGTACTGCCGCAGTGCCGTTTGGTCTCTGGGGTTTACAACGTCTCATGGCTGGAAGAAGCAATGGTTCTAGACCTATGAAGACCAGACGTCATCGACGACGAATGTAATTTAATATATATGATAAAAGCATTTAGATATTATTTTATATAATAATAGTAATGTCAGTAGAAGAGAATATAAAAAAATGGGTGAATATCGATAATCAACTTAAAACTTTTAATGAAAAAATTAAAGATTTGAGATCTGTAAGAAATAATACAGAAGAAGTCATAATACAATTGATGGAAGAGAAAAAGATGACTAATGCAACTATTAATATATCGGATGGAAAGTTAAGATTTGTTAACACAAAACAAACCGCACCATTGACTTTAAAATATGTTGAAGAATGTTTAACCCATTTTATTAAAAACGAAGATCAGTGTGAACTCATAATGAATTATATTAAAGACAATAGAGAAGTAAATTATGTTAAGGATATTAAAAGAACATATAACTAATGTATAATATATATATAATTAAAAGGTTATTATATATTATACTATGTGTGAGCTAAGTTCGGGAGATATGGTATATAACAAATCTGGAGGTAATATTATGTCTGGAGGTTATTTAATAAACTCGGTTTTTATGAAGAGAGGTTTACCAGCTGTTTACAATGTTGATATTGATAAACAAAATTATTCAACATGTAATGAGAAATTTAGTGACCGATTTAAAGATTTGGCGGTTCCTGTTGGGTTAATGTATAATAACAATATGATAAATGATATCAATGATATAAACGACATCAATATTATAAACGACAGTAATGTTATAAACGACAGTAATGTTATAAACGACAGTAATGTTATAAATGATGAATTATATGAGAAACTATTAATTTTAGCACAGCCTGATACTATTAAACGGAGTGATACTATTAAACGTAGTGATACTATTAAACGTAGTGATACTAATACAAAACAAAAAAATAAACAAACAAAGGCTAAGAAAAATAAAACTAAGAATAGAAAAACAAGACGTAAATAGTATATAAATATATAAATATAAACATAAGTAATATTATATATGAATTATAAATCAATTGACAATAACTTATGTATTATTTGTTTGTCAAGTACTGATATTAAAGAAATATCAAAAATAGTAACAGTCAATAAAACATGTAAATGTATGTTTTATACGCATGACGAATGTATTAATAAATGGGTCAATACGAATCCAATATGTCCGTATTGTAAAGAGGTAATAAACAACACATGTACAAGTGCAACAGATTCAGGTACAGTTATAGATATACCATCAGGTACAAGTATAACAGATACAGGTACAGGTACAAGTACATTAATAGAAACAAAAACAATATTCTATAATATGTGTATAGCAAGAATAATGATACTTTTATTTATATTACTGATTATGGGTGTATATATGTATTACTAATTATATTTATAAATAATAAAAACTTTAGTGTTGTTATTATTTTTTTTTACAGTTTTACAGTTTTACAGTTCTACAGTTCTACAGTTCTACAGTTCTACAGTTCTACATCTAAGCAGTGGCTGTAGGAGCAGTCTTGGTAAAGTGAGGGCTCATGTATCGTTGAAGGTTGAAATAAGTCAACTGTTCTCCAGCGGGAATCTTCAATAGAGCAGACAACTTTGCGTCAGCAATAATGATTCGGCCATTAGTCTTATCTTGAAGCGAGTTGTTGCGAATATAAGTATTAATTTCTCGTGTAACGTCAGTTCGTGCCATTTCAGTACCAGATGGCTTCTCAAGGAAAGAAGACAACTCATCACTGATCAAAGTAGGCTTGACAAAACCGCTAGGGGCTCGATTAACATTCTTGTGCTTCTTCTTAAGATTTGCCTTAGTAACGATCTTACGTTCTCGGTTGGCTTTCTTCTCAAGAGAACTAAATTCCTTCTTCAAGGCGTTAACAACATTGCTAAGTTGATGAAGCTTAGTCATAAATTCGGTAAATTCGGAAGGAGTTTCAGTAGACTCAGTTGTAGCAGGGGCTGAGACAGGTTCAGTTGCTACAACAGTAGTGGGAGCGGCAGCCGCTGCCTTTGCCTTCTTTTCAGCTGGTGCTTTCTTAACGGCGGGAGTTGTAGCGGGAGCTGGAGTAGGAGTAGCTACTACAGGTGTTGCAGCTGGTGCTACAGTCTTTGTCTTTGGTGTTTTTGCAACTTTAGGTTCAGTTGTTGCGGCGGCGGTGGTTGTTGCGGTTGCTTTGGTGCTTGCTTGTTTGCTCATCTTATACTCTACTATAATAATAGTTTTTTAAGTGGTTTAACGCATTAATATATTTATTTGTTTCAATTATCTCGGTATATGCTAATGATAATATAAATGCTAATAATATCAATAATAATAATCTATTGTAATTATTATTATAGTTTATATAACTGATTCATATAGCCACGGAAGGGCATCAGCAGCACTAGTATTAACTAAAGTTAAAGCACATAAAACATATGTAGATCCTAAATACTTGCTATGTTGATTTATACCACTCCTCGTCATTGTTTCCATTATTCCCAAGATGCTAAATTGAACATCTTTTAATGGGGAATTTGATAAATTATATAAATGAATATTTAAAAAAGGAAATCCATTAGGACATATTTCATTCTTCACTTGTTCCGATAATTGGGAACGATAGCTCCAAATATCAAACAGTTCTCTAAAAAGTAATAAAAGTTGAGGTTTTTGTAATTCTAGAAACCACATTGGATTAGTATAATTACCGAGAATATCAATGTCATGAAATAAATTAACAGCTCTAGTTACAATACTATCATGTGTTATTGTATTATTATTTTGTAAGTTTTCAGTCGTCTCCGGTTCTTCATTCGCATCTAATTGAATAGGGTCTTTGAGAATTTTGCTAAAATATAAAATACTATTAAAGTTTCTTCTAACCTTCATATTGATAGGGTTACGTGTATATGGATTTAATAATTTATCATTGCTTATAAATAAATTATGTAAAGACATAATATCAAATCCGTAAACCATATTGTCAGTATCTTTAAAACTGAAAAACTGTTTAAAAGGAATGCTTTTCAAGTCATCCATAGTAAAGAAGTCAGTCTCATTTACACATATTTTTCGATTAAATCTAGCTGGACCACGTAGTTTAGAGTAAACCATGTAATAACTTTTGCGCCAAGCTCTTTGTATAAGTGAAGCATTATGAGAGAGAAACAAATATTTATAAATGATATTAGTTAACATTAGTTTATTACCTGTGACAGGTTGTTTGTAGTGTTTACATATACTTTTCAATTGGGCAATATTAAATTTATGGTTTAAGAAGGCGTTGTAGTTATCAAATGTTGGAATGACGATAACATCTTCTTCTTTGTCTTTGTCTAGTCGATTATATTTTGGTTTTTTATTTACCTTTTTACTTGCTTGTTTATTTGTTTCTTTATTTGCTTCAATATTTGCTTCATTATTTGCTTCATTATTTGCTTCATTATTTGCTTCATTATTTGCTTCATTAATATTAGTTACTTGTTCTATATCGTTGTTCATTATTATTATTATATATATAAAATCTTTTTATGTATTATCTATAATAGCCATTCGTGTAGTTGTCAACAAGGAGGAATTAGTTGTTACTGATGCAATATTTAAGAAGGGGTCAATAGTTTTTATTAAATCAGTACTCCTATACATTGAAGTAATATAATCTCCTATTTTAATTAGGTTTTCTTCGCTACAATTGAATTTCATTATAGACGTGTCGTTTTCAACTACGTTGTTGCTACCGCTTACATTATTATTACAGCACCATTGAATAAACGCTTTATAGTCATTTAAAAATATAGCCGTCAAAACATAGTAACCGAAAACATGTGTATCTTCTTTATATAAATGTTGTTTTAAGTAAGCACCATTCTTTTCATATAAATCTGTATAGTCTAATCCCATAAATTTCAAGATCTTATTCATTTGGAAGAGAGAAAATAATCTCTCTAACTGAAGACAAAGTTCCACGTACAATAAAAATTGTTCCTTGTCTTTATTATCAAAACTAAACAACGCACAGTTTATAATTCTAGCCCACGTTTCAGTGTACGCTTCGTTGACATTAAAGTCGCTTTTAATATGAAACACCTTTTCTATAGTTTTACGCAAAATTGTGGACTCGCTCAGGGCGAAATCTAGACCGTAGGAATGAAACGATTCGTGTAGGAAGACTTTGAACCATTCTTCTTCACGGAAGATGGTGATTTCTCCTTCCGGCTCACATGCGAAGGTGAATGCGGTGTTGACGTGCTCGGCAGAGAGAACGGTTGTGTTGTTTTCCGGTAATATTTTCTTAAACGGTGTTAAATAAATGGTTACATTCATCGACTCGGAGCATTTTTTATGTGCGTATTTCTTACAGACTGCCAGCCATAATAACATCTTCTTAACCTTCTCTTCTAAATATGGTTTTTTAATAGATGTTGTATAAGAGTAAAAGTTGATATGAACGTCACTTCCATTTAGTTTACATTTGAATTTAAAGAGAGAATAAGGTGTGTTTTTAATATATTCTCTTATTGATTTTGGGAAATATCTTGTATTATGTGGAAGGTTTATTTTCTCTGAACTATTAGTTGATACTTCGCATTGAATTTTACTTTTATTCACTTCTTTTTCAGAATCTAGAAGATCATTGAAGAGAGAAATCATTATTGCTTGGTACTTGTCTTCCTTTTCTCTCTTTGCTTTTAATTTATTTTGTTTTAATAATGGAATGAAAGCATCTGCTAATGGTGGAAGGTTCATATATAACACTTTTAGAAAAAGTGTGGCAAAAACTTACACTTTTTATACGAAGTAAATTAGAAAAGTGTATGTATATGTGTACGCACAACAAAACTAGTGTGTTTTTTTGCCAGATTTGTTACACTTACACTTTTTCTAAAAGTGTACTACTACCATTTCACAATTTTTATTTTCTCTCTTTGGTTTCGACCAATTATAAAAATGAAACATAATAAAGTTTATTAGTAATTTAGGTTCCTTTATACTGATATCGTATTCGTGAGCTGCGTGAATACCTATTATATTAAGTGAATCTACTTTATGGATATTTTTACTTCTTACTTTATAGTTATATGATCCAGGTGTAGCTAAGAAGCTACGAGGGAAAGCGGTAATTGTTTTATTGTCTAGTGTCTTAGCCCATTTATTACAAAAACCAAAAGTATCAATTTCTTTATTAGCCAATACTTTTTCTTTGAGAGAACAATTTGGTATATATAGATATTCGTCTAAATCACAGAATATCATATATTCGCATATATCTTTTCCATAACGATATAAAGCGTGATTTAATTGAGCAGGCTGAGCATGATGTTCGTACTTACATGTTTTAGTCCAATATTGGAAATTCCAATCTATTAAAGTTACATTCGGGAATCTTAATAGCACTTGTTTTATTTTTGACGTGCTTACACCATTATAATACATGAAGAAGTGAGAAACACCCTGTTTGGTATAGTAATCATAAAATATAGGGAAAATATTATAATCATCTTTGAAAAGAGTAGTTAAAGCTAAATCTATTTTTTTTTCTGTTTTAATATGTTGTAGTGAATATTTTCTAGTTATATTATTAAAAATTACTGTTACTTCTATATAATCATTTTGGCATTCTTTATGGCAATCATAAATATAAACCATTGCTGGTTCTCCTGAGTCATTAACTTTTTTATCTGTCAAATGAACTAATGTATTATTAATTTTAATTTGTATAGGATCAGCATAAATTGGATCAGTATATATAGGTAAAATCAAATATAGTTTATTATTTTTATAAAACATATCGAAAAATAGATATTGGAAAGAGTTTATGTGAAACGAATTTATATTTATATTATGTAATTCAGACATAATATAAAGTTAAATAAGAAATTTACTGTTTTACCATAAAGTGTATTGTTTTCCTAACCTTCATTAAAGTATTAACTAACTCTGGCGGAGCACCTCTTACAAAGTGTTGAAGTTTAGCCTTCTTCGTTTCTAATAAAAGTGTTTTCAAATCTTTATTCTGAGAGAACTTGGCATACTGTGCTGTCTCCATTTCTCTCTCACTTCTTTTATTAAAGTCTTCATCTATCTTAACTTTTCTATTTCTACTTTTTGCTTCCTTTGCTTCCTTTGCTTCCTTTGCCTCTTTTACCTCTTTAACCATTTGCGGCTCCTTAGCTAAAGTCGGATCTTTTGATAAAGCTGATCCTGAATCAAGAGAGAACTGTAAATAAACATCTGGATGATCTCGTTTATATTTAGATCCTTGGTAATAATGTTCTACTGAATTCCATTTATGTCCATCCAAAGTAAAGGGTTCGACCCATAAATTATCTAACTTTCTTCGCCAGTCGAGTATTTGTTTAAGATCTCTATATTCTTCTACGGAGTCTATTGTCTCGCCTGTTCCTTTGCCCGGAGGCTTGTCAACTGACTTGTTATAGAATTGAAAGATGGTTCCGTTATTATAAAGGTCAGAATGGAGTTCAATGTCAGGATCTGTGGAGGGCTCTAGAGAAGCAGGTCCTAGCGAAGGTTTGGCAGGATCAAGTGAAACAGGCTCAAGCGCAGCAGGCTCTTTAATAGAAACAGGTTCAAGCGCAGCAGGTTCTTTATCGAAAAATACAGGATTCTTTAACTTTTCCATAAATTCACGAAAGTCTGGAATAATGTAATATGGACCGGCTAATCTCTCCAAGCATTTATCTACGACTTTTAATTTAATATCGTAAGGAATCTCATTAAATGTCAACGCTCCTTTATCTTTATAACTAATAAGCTGATAATGCCAACCTAGATAATTTGTTAAAATGTAATAATCTGGAGTAAATACACCTTTCTCTTCTAAAACAGTGTCGTTCAATTGTCCACATGTTAATACATTATCTAAATCTCCTTCTCTAAAATTCTCTTGAGAGAACAATATTAGTTTAATATTTAAGATTCGCTCTAATGTAGAAATAGCCCACGTATCACCCCAAAAAGAACACGTCTGAATAAGCGTCTTGAATTGTGCCAAGTTATGAATGTTTTTCATCATTCTCAATTCACCCTCAATGACGCTCTTTGTATAAGCCCGTTCTCTCTTTGCTATTATATGTCTTTTACTTACTTCTTCGGCTTGTTTAATAATTAGTTGTTTGGCATTTCTGTCTTTAGTATCATTTAGGTTCTTTTTTAAATCCTTGTGTCTCTTAGCCATAACTTTAATTTCCTTTATCAATTGTTCATCTGCTGTTGCTGCGTCTTGATATACTGTTTTGTACCCTTGGAAAATGTCTTCGGTAACATTATCAGAGAGAATCTTTCTCATTTCATCAACACTTTTAAACACATTGACTTTAGCCAAAGCGTCACGTATAACGGCAAAAAGACAATCGCCTTTACCTTCATTCTCAATCATTCTATAGTTTCCGTTTTCCATAAATGTCTTAAACCAGAAATCTCCTTTTTGTTTTGTATAATTAGTTCGCTCTGATTCAGCCTCCTCCTTGGTTTGCTCTTTTACAGGCTCTGGAGCCTTTTTTTCAGTTGGTGGTATTACTTGTTCCTTATCCTTATCCTTACCTACTTGTTCCTTATCCTTACTTACTTGTTCCTTATCCTTACTTACTTGTTCCTTATCCTTACTTAGTTGTTCCTTACCTACTTGTTCCTTATATATCAAACTCTTATTTACAAATCCATACAGTAAGGGTTGTCCCAGTAATTCTATATCAATATCTCCATCTTCATCTAAAATATTCTCAACATTATCAGCTAAAGTCTCATATAAACCAATTTGTAAACTTACTTTATCGTCTTCCACCAAGTATATAGGATAATATACAATATTTCTCTCTATAAATGTCTTTACAGGCTGTCCTAAAGCAATGACTTCATCTTTATCAAAGAGTGTTATTTCATATAGAGATGCCTCTTTATTTTTATCTTCCGGTAATAATGATCTATTTTCATCATATTGAATTTCTGGTGAGAGAAGAGACAGAACCATTAATATACACTTTTAGAAAAAGTGTGGCAAAAACACAAACACTTCATTTTAAATTGGTTTTTTGCCACACTTTTTCCTAAAAAAGTGTATTTTTCCTAAAAGTGTTTTTTTAAAGTGTATATATATGAGGTTCGTTTACTACTTGGCGGCGATAGGAAATAGTAATTTAGAGAGAAAATTATCAATTCTCTCAAATAATTTGAATTACATCTACAATAATATCAATGTTAAGTTTGATATAATTGTTAATTGTTATAATAACTATGATGCGATTAACTTTTATCTACAAGGCTGTGATTTTTTAAATAAAATATTAATTCATAATAAACAAGGAGTATTAACAGAGCTATTTTTAACGAATCCATACAATGCTTCTTTAGTCAACTATGACTATATCTTATTTATTTTAGATGATGTTGAAATACAAGGAATGGATATTCGTTCTATGATTGCCATCAAAGAGAGATTTAAGATTGAAATTCTGTCTCCTAAAGTAATTAACAGTACACATCCATTTATGAATATTTACGATAGCAATACTTTAACCATTAATAACGCAGTAGAAGTATACTGTTTACTATTGAAATACAAGGATTTTGTTAGGTTTACAACTATCCATACTGTAGAAAACAAATGGATGTGGGGTGCTGATTTTCTATTTGGCTACTTTAATATTAAGGCTGGTGTGTATAATGCTGCTGTTGTTAAACATATGTTACTTCCATCAAAGAGAAATATTAATAATGCTAACAACTTAATGCATGATTATCTTCGGAAAGTTAATTTTAGAGGTACTCTTAATGATATTATACCTGTAAAAAATATTATAAACCTGAAAACTGGTGCAAACTATAAACAACCGGAATATAATCAACCAGACTATAGACACGGAGATTCTGGTGCTGATAAGTTTAAGCTTCTAAAAGGTAACTTTAAGAATATAAGTGACTCTGTAGTTAGTTTAAATAAAAATAGGCCTCATGCAAATGCAAGACCTCATGCAAATGCAAGGCCTCATACAAATGCAAAGGCAAGACCTTCTATTCATACTAATGTAAAAGTTATGGGTTCAAAAATTGTAAATGTAGTTAAAAGACCTGCTTCAGAATTGAATAAACTTAATAAGATCAATAAAGTTAAGAAAGCTAAAAAAGTTAATAATATAAATAAGACTAAAATAGCAACAAACAAATTCACAATTAGTAACCTAATGTCAGCATAGTTAGATATACATATATAATTACTCTAATTCATATTAAAAACAAGCCATGTTATTAATATAAATGAAGATTCTAGTTTATGGTCATACAGGTTGGATTGGTCAACAGTTTATTTCTATTTTAAGAGAGAAGAACTTAAAGAGTTATGATTATGAATATGGAATTGCATCTGACTATGAATATGTATTAGGCGAAGCTCGTGTAGATAATATTGAAAATGTTAATAGAGAGTTGATACTATATAGACCATCTCATGTTATTTCTTTCATTGGCAGGACACACGGTACTATTAGCGACAAAGCCTTTACAACGATTGATTATTTAGAACAACCTGGTAAATTAAGAGAGAACGTTTGTGATAATTTATATGCGCCTGTTTCGCTCGCTCTAGCTTGTCGTGATAGAGGCATTCATTACACTTATTTAGGAACGGGATGTATTTTTAATTATACGAGTGAAGCAGGACCAAGCGAAGCAGAAACAAGTAAAGGATTTACAGAGTCAGATTTACCCAACTTCTTCGGCTCTGGTTACTCAACTGTAAAAGGATTTACTGATCGTTTAATGCATCAATTGAGTAATAACGTCTTGAACTTACGTATTAGAATGCCTATTATTGGCGAAGACAACCCTCGTAACTTTATTACCAAGATTACCAATTATGAGAAGATTTGCTCTATACCCAACTCTATGACAGTTTTACCAGAACTTTTGCCAATGGTTCTAGATATGATGAGAGCGAAACTTGTCGGGACAATGAATTTAACCAACCCCGGAGTCATTTCACATAATGAGATTCTCTCGCTTTATAAGGATTATGTCGAGCCTGATTTTACATGGCAGAATTTTAGTGAAGAAGAACAGAGAAAGATTCTGGCTAGTGAACGTTCTAATAACTTATTAGATACGACACGATTAGAAACATTTGCTCCTCATGTTAGACCAATTAAACAAGCGGTGAAAGAGTTGATGATGAGTTATAAGAGAAGCGTAAGCGAAGCAAGTGTAAGCGTAAGCGAAGCAAACCAAAGTGTAAGCGTAAGCGAAGCAAACCAGAGTGTAACAGCAGCAAGCGTAAGAGCAGCTATAGCAAACCACAATGTAGCAACTACTATGTCATCTAGATTTTACACTGACTTTCCAGACGTTTCTACTACTATTTTATTCGTCACAGGTGGAGCTGGTTTCATCGGATCTAACTTTATTAATGAACTCTTCAAACAATATAGTGGTATAAAAGTAATTAACTTTGACGCCCTCTATTATTGTGCAAATGAAACACAAAATGTGAG